>Ga0247760_1002512_pt1 | contig 13680 bp, 12 predicted proteins | sample UWRJL171409R4_FD_179936 | JGI IMG/M metagenome (GOLD analysis project Ga0247760, IMG submission 179936) | Plant litter microbial communities from Arlington Agricultural Research Station in Wisconsin, United States - UWRJ-L171-409R-4 | ecosystem: Environmental > Terrestrial > Plant litter >...
TCACCTGTCGGTGCACACACGACCAGGTATTTTCTCAGCTTCACCGTGATTGCAATATTGAGAAGTTAGGCATAGCTGAGGTTCAACTCGTGGTTCAGGATCTGTCGAGGTTGTATTGGTGGACGGATGTTGCTTTCGCTTGACGAGTTTGCCTAATTCCGTTGTGACCTCAGGAAAACAAGTGGAGGGTCAAGGTTGACTCGTGGGAACCACTACCAGGCTCCAGGGGTCTTGTTTTAATTTACCTGTTTACTTTTCTTCCTGAGGGAGGAAAAGATAAATACCCCTCGACTGTTCATGTTGATGTTGCTTTTTAATGTCCCAGTAGCGTCTTTTCCGCCCATTCGTTTCCGCAAAGAACAAAAAAAAAAAAACCAAACGAACACTCACTTTACTTTTATCCCACCTAGAGATGATATTAAAAATGCATCTCTTCCTCTCTCTCCTCCTGGGTTTAGTTTCCCTCGCGCAATGTGCTCCCCAAAGCAACCCCCTCCCCCCTTTCATGTCCATGTCTCTCGGCTTCCGTCTCGTCGTCAATGTCAGCGATACGCGCGGGCCCGGAGGCATCTACCACGGTCGGGACATGCACGCGCTCAGCCTCTCCGACAACAGGCTCATCGCCGCCATTGTCCCCCGCACTGTTTCCGGCGCGGTATTCTACCTCAGCACTCGCAACGTCACTTCGGGCGCCCGTGCCGTCATGTCGGAATTCTCGGCGGGGCCAGATCATAGCTTTTCCGTACAAACTGCGGTCGCGAACAAGCCGCTTACTTTTGCCGAAGGCCCATACGGACATGCATCGTGGGCGTTTATGAAAGAAGGGTTCCCGGAATTCTGGCCGGGGGTTTCTTTGCTAGCTTGTACGGAGAAAATGCCCTTTGGGAGTAATGACAGCGTCGAAGCGGACGTGGATTTCCTAAAGGCCGATCCTGGAAGTGATGACTCGGGCTGTGTTTGGGTCAGAATCCTTGCCGAATGTGCGACCCTGCCTGATGTCCCTGAGGGGTCCATGGCCGCGGCATACCGCTCGACGGCTGAGGAGGTGAAATGTTATAAATCGCTTCCGTAAGGGGGGTGTTATCATTCTGTGAGTGGGGAAAGCCTAGGGGAAGAAAGGTGGCAAGAATGGTTAGGTAATTTCTTGACAAGACTGGACGTGGTTTTCGACAACAGATTCTCGGATCTATGTTTTTTTCAATCGTCTAGTAATTTCCTATTTCTCTACATGGCCCTTTACTGTCCTGTTTCCAGGTGGGCCCTGGGGGCACTGGCTCGGTTAGATACCTAGCCTTCACTCTGTGGTCTACATTCGGTTTTGCTGCTTTCAATGTTCAATGACTAAAGTTACCATCTCAAAAACCTCTCATGACGGCCCTGACTTGTGATCGCGACACGTTGGTGGCAGAGGGCCTGGGCCCAAAGGAGCAGCTGGAAAGCAAGCAAGCCGCACATGTGCGTGCACAGTTGCGTAAAAACCAGGTATGCAGCTGCAGACTTCCTCAACCTGATTGGCACATTACACCCCGCTAAAAGTGGAATGCCAGGATTTGGGACACAATATTGGCCTTCCTTTGCACCTCTTGTCCAATGTGCGCTCAGCACGTAAGTATTAGAGCGGGTCTGGTCAACTTGCTTGTAAGTAGAGCCTGACACGAGAAATCTGGTCGAAGATGATTCAGCTCCTTTTACTCTCTGTTTTTCTTGGGAGATAGGCCACCTAAAGAGACCTCTGAAGATACTTCCCTTATCCTTGACTCTGCGAGCGTATCACCATGGAGGAGAAAGCCGCTGAAACCGAGCCCCTTTCACCCAAGCACGAGTTGCCGACGAAGCCAACAAGCGACGCAACGCAAAAGCTTTCAGGATGGCCGCCCCCGCCAGCATCATTGCAAAAGTCTACCATTGATCGGGTTCTCGGCATTCTAATTGACGCAGCATGCATTGCATCATTCTTTCTTTTCATGGCGCTCGCTGTCGTCGCGGCGAGGGTACATGGCCGACTGGTGGATTGGCAGCAGTGGGATATGTTATACGCAGCACTCAATGCCGTGGGTTTTCCCGGCAGTGACATTATGGTTCCCTAAATCTTTGTGTGAAATACTGATGCATCGCCATTTCTAGGCCATCACAGTCTTCCCTCTCGTGTACACATTCATTTCGGCTCGCACCATCAAGTTTCTCGCCTCACGGGACTTGGAGAGAGGTACAACACTTGGGTCTCTCGAGCAGCTGCTTGCAAGCCGATCTCTCGGTGGTGCCGTGTCGATTCTTTGGTCTTTGCAGACAGTCAATCTCGCCGGACTCTTGCTGATCGCCGTGGCTGTTGTGTCACCTCTCGGCGCTCAGGCAGCCCTTCAGATGCTCAAGACAGAAGACCGAGCGGCGCTGTCACAACCCGAGATTTCGCACTTGACTTCGCTGAATGGATCTACGTCGATCTTGGAAGCTTCGCCGGGATATGTGACGGAAGCGCTCCCGGGACTCAACTCCGAGTACACCAGTTCCATCGTCGCTTCACCCCAGATTAAGAACTCGAGTGTTGACCTCTGGGGAAATGTAAAGATCCCCTGGTTGCCACGGCACACCACTGCAACACCCAACGCCGAGGGTTGGTACGATATAGCACCGGATGCGGCCGCGGAGAAATACTCTTCTCTCTATGGCATCAAGATTCGCAACCTCCCCAGCGGCAAGAACACAAGCTTCAGCATCGAGACTAGCTACATGGGCCTTGACTGCTACGAGTTGGTCCTGAGTGATCCTGTGAATATCACCCACCCTAATAGCGCATCCCCCGCGAATCAGTCCGCTCCAAAGTCGTACCTGGGATCAACCCCGACCACAGGGACCCGTCTTCGGATCGCGCTTGACTCGGTCCGCCCAGGTTACAAAGACCCCGAGATTTGGCGGTACCTCAACGACACGTCCACCGCCTACCCCCTTCGCACCCTGCTACTCCAATCGCCGACAAGCGGTACCGAGTCCATCACCAAAGTCAATATCGGCCGCTGCCGCATCTCCACCACCTACGTCGAAGCCTTCACTGTCTGCCTCTCGCCCCGCTCCTTCAGCCTCGGTTCCGCCCCATCCTGCTCCGTAACCCGGATCCGACCCTCACGCAAGCCTCATCCCCACCCGAACCTCACCCCATTTGAATTTGGTCAGTACCTCGCCGCCTTTGGCGAGAACTTCCCCGAGGCGGCGACTTTCGCTTCGCGTTCTATCGCGTCCAGCACGACTTCATCCCTCGCCGAAATGTACCTTGTCGACCCCATGAGTCCGCTCAGCCCGAGCATCAAGAGCGGCAATATCAACGATACATTGGTTACTCGTCAGCCGCTGCGCCTTCATGCGCTCGTCTCGCCCGTCCAGCTCTCTGTGCGTTTGGGCCAGCTGATCAATACGTACCACCTTGCCAGCTTAACGTCTTCAAGTTACACCACGGTGCGAGAAGGGGTTGTTGTGGAAATAAATGAGACGAGATATGTGTGTCGGTGGGCGTGGTGGGGCCTCTTCGTTGCAGCGTGTGTGGTGATGCTGTGCGCGACAGTGGTGGGAATCGTGGCGAGAGCTGGCTTGACGGGGCCGGATATATTGGGCTATGTGTCGTCTCTGACGAGAGATTCGCCATACGTCAGGCTCGCCGAAGGAGGAAGTGCGCTGGATGGAGCCGAGAGGGCGAGGTTGTTGAGGGGGTTGAGAGTGCAACTTAGGGAGGTTAGCGATGAGAAGGAGAATGCGGGAAAGTTGGTGTTTGCTTCGAATGAAGAGGCGGGGGGGGAGGGCGATGAGGCAGGTGGGATAAGACGCCCTGTGGTAGGGAGAATGTACCCATAGGCTGATGGGGGAAAATGCCAAATCCATCACCGCCACATTCTGCAGTTCTTCAGCAACGGCTCGACAATGTCGCCGCAAATAGCATTCCACATTTCCGCGTCGTCCCACGGCCCCAGCCGCACTTCCCCGCCAACCATTCCCTTGATGCAATGCGCAGCAGCCCTGTCGTACAGCTCAGGAGGCGGGTTGTTCATCTCATCCAGCCATTGGAGGGCGAGGGCCAGACGCTCGTAGAACCCTGTTGGCCGCTTCTCCAATGCAAAGTGTGCTTCCAGTGTCTCTTCATGCCAAATCTCGAGAAGTAGGATGCCCAAACCCAGGAGAGCTGCTTTGGGTTCAATCTGTTGGCGGCATTGCAAATGGGTGGCATCTTTGGTGAAAGAAGTTGACACAAACGGTCGGTCAAGGTCTACCGCAGGCTTCCCCGCTGGGATTGGCGGCGCTGCCGTGGCCATGGTGGGGAAGAAAATGTGTTCGTGGGACCAGCAGGGGTCGGGAAGCCAGTTAGTCCGGAAGAGCTGAAGAAGGTTAGATGCGAGGTTCAGGGCAAGGACCATCCGCAGTCGTAGAGGCACTCGAGTCCGCTGCACGGCTGAAATGCGGTTAGACAATAGGTCTTTGAGCCGTGTCCTGGTCAGTATGCCCGAGGTGACTGGCCTAGGACTCTCCGGGACCATCAGTCCGATCTTGCATTGTCTGGTGAGGACAAACCCCATGTGGCATGTCGGGCTGATGGCGGTGCAAATATTCTCTACCAGGACGATTTGAGGCCTGGAAGGGGAAGGCGTGGTACTGTTGACGATGACTTTGACGCGTTGAGATGGTTGGCAGGTTTTGCCGGGCTGTTTCAAGCTTGAGTCGTCGTCGCCATCATCATCGTGAAGCACTCGCACAACAGCTTCATGCCAAACTGTCCGTTTTTCGGATATCGTAGCTTCGAATGTGAGGGGGAAGGCCAATGGGGGCTTGCCAAGCCTCCGGCTCGATGTGCTGTCCAAGATACGGTCCTCCAGGAACAGTCTAGCCTCGTGTTCCTCATGACAATCATCCTGCCAGGCGTGAGAGATGGCGACGTAAAGATTGGATGCCGACTCGTGAGCCCTGCGTAGAGCTTTGGCAATGCTGCGGGCCTCACGTGAGATGCGAAGCCCGGTGGCCTGTCTGTTTGACGAAACTAGGCTGGTTAAGCGGAAGAGAGAGTTGGTCGTGTTGTCGAGATCGGCTGTGATCTGTTTAAAATCCTCGGCGCCAAGCATGAGCTTCACTCTCGGCAAGATATCGAGATGCTTGCGCTTTGCGTCCCGGTTCTCCTGAATGATGCGCATCAGATCATCGCAGGGGCCCTATTTAAATACGTCAGTCCTCAGCTGCCCTAGGTACGTTGTAACGAGCCATCAAGGCCACACCTGGATGCTGGGCACCAGTCCCGCAATCTTAATGGCAAGAGACTGGATCGTCTCGTGGCAGTGTTCCAACAGCCCTCGAAGGGCGGCAAATGTCTCGCTTCCCACGTAGTCCAGCACCTGTTCTTGGACAAGTTTATCCTTCAGATATTCGACCGGGTCGTTCTCCAGTCGGGATACATCTTCACAACCGCTCCCGACAAGAATGGATCGAATAATTTCAGCGACGTGTTGCTGCTGCGAAAGAAGGGCAAGGGTCAGTTTCTCAACGCATCGTCGTTTCCTCAAAAAGATGACGCCTCTGCCGATGCCCTTTTTCGATGCGTCAAGCGCAGCAAAAAGAATGGGAAGCGCCCCGAGGACGACGCCCGCGACCTCGAAGCCGGACATCACTGCGATGAGGGCCGTTTGAATGATGCTAATCGAGAAATGAAGGGCGGGCTAAGGTGCAGCTAAAGCCCGAACATTCTCTACCGCAGTAAAAATGGGAAGCCTAGGGGAGCGGGGTAATGTGCCAAGATATTTTCTGCAACTCGGATTGGTTGGCCTGAAGAGGAGGAGAGAGGAAAGAGCGATGTTTGCCATCAGTCAACCATGACCTCATCAACTCGCAAGCCATGGACGCACTTGCCGATGCTGGGTTTCGCGTCGCCAATCTGTTTGAGAAAGTCAAGACTTCCGAATCGAGTCACCCGCCGGACGACTTGATCCCAAAGTTGGCTGCCGAGGCGGATCGCTTCCAGCTTTGGGCCATCAATCTTGGCCTGTTGGTTTCGGGACACGCATCACTTGACTACCGCGTCAGAGATGCCGAGGCAATTCGATTTGCGCTCCTCAGACTGATCGCTAGCCTCGAGGACGCGCTTTCCGAAGGTTGTCGTTCCTGCTGAGTCGACGCCCCCCAGCAGTTTGCAACGCTAACCCCCAACGCAATGCTAGTTCTCGATTATTTTGGCAACCCCTCCGACCTCTCACAGACCTCGGAACAAGTGGGCGAAGAAGATGTTGATGACGAAGGCTTCGGCCTCCAGGACGGTTCCGACAGTGATATCTTATGGGAAGGTATCAGAGATCCAATCGACCGGCTCTTCAAACTTGCCCTCTGGATCCGCAACCCATCGTCTAGAAGCGCCTCACAAAAAGTTCTGCAATACCGTGTCATTGACCCCGAAAGTGGTGTAGATCTCCTGGACGTCTTTAGGAAATGCGACTACGACTACGTGAGCTCCCTCTTCCTAGAGTTTCGGAAATCGAGAGCCAGGGCAAACCACCCAGAAGCAGAGCCGGCCCCAGAGGAGGGTAACAACGACCAGTCATTGGACTATGTGGACTGCGTATGGGAGCCTATCCGCACACTGCTTTCGCAACACAAGGAAGAGTGCGTGAACGGAGCCGAGTCGTTTCTGGTACGCCGCATAGCACAAGCAAACGCTCGCCGCAGACAGCAATTCGCATATTGGAGGAATCACCGTAGCAAACTAGGTCAACATTCTGCCAGGGCAATCCAGCAGACCACGATTCAGCATGATGTTGCCATAGCACAAGCAGAGCCCGGGGACCAGCGACTTCTGGACAGTACCTTCGCACCCGCGGTGGGCGCTGCGCCGTCCGTGACGACTGCCAGCCGATTGGACGTTCTACGGGTGGCTTCATGGAATGATCAAGCAACAGTTGGCTCAGTTACCGAGTATGCAGCATCTGCGTGGCAACCTGGAAAGGAACAGCTTGGCTTCCCCCCACCGCCCACACATTTGTCCGACGGCAAGTTCTTTGAGTGTCCATATTGTTTCACAATATGCTCTAGCAGGCTCCTCTCCGACGGAGCGTGGAGGTAAGAGAAATTAGGAGCGATAAAAGTCGAGTGCCCCTGCTAATGGATGTGCGTCACCTGCATCAGAGCCCATTTGATCCATGATCTTCGGCCTTACTTGTGTACATATAACGACTGCAGAATGTCCGATTATTTGTATGACAGTATCGAAACTTGGATCAAGCACGAAGAGACAGCACACCGCCCGTCCCTGCGTTGCCCTGAGCACCTTTTCGAGGTGTTTTCCTCCAAAGAGGATTTTAGATCACATATCGAGTCCGAGCATGTCAGCTGGAGCAACGATGTCAAAGCCGCCCTCGTAAATTTTGCCAGCGAATCGAGTTCAAATGTCACCACCAGATGCTGCCCCATCTGCCTTGCTGCCTACGCCACGACTCGGGAGCTCAACATACACATTGCGAGGCACTTGGAACGGTTCTCGCTCTTTTCGCTACCCCGATCCGCAGGCGATTGTGCTGCCGTTGGCTCAGATCAGGCCGCTTCCAGCAAGCCAAACCAGTCTGGTGGTGATTCAAGGCAGGAGGGAATGGCCGAGACGCTACGATTCACCCCCACCGATGCAGGTAGCTCTGAGCCATACGGTGTCCAGCCCGGCCGCTCAACTTCGGAATCAGAGCTCGAAACTCCGGAACCAGAGCTCGAGACTCCGCCACGAACTCCCCCTCCCCCCTCCCAGCCCAGCCCCCAAGCCACTTCTCCAACAGCTGCTATTAATGAGCTCCGGCCCGATGAGATGGAAGCTTTGTCAAAGTTGAAAGAGGGCGAATTGCATGAGAGGGCAGCCGCGGCCATTTTGCTGGGTGACGCAATAGTCAGCCGCCATATTCTTGGCGATACAGTATGTAAATTCACATTGCCCGGTCATGTACTATGTCCTTTTCTAACGAAACCGCAGATTCTAGACATTTGGCGTGCCGCAAAGGATCTGATCGAGCCTAGCAAACCTGACGATGCTCGCTACGCCGCGTGGCAACTTTTTTCAAAGTGTGCAAGGCATATATCATCATCAGATGTTGGTCGGCAACGCGAACTTTTCGAAGACTTGATGGCCCCAGCCAGCCAGGATGACTTCTTTCTCCGGCTTGCAGCCCTCGAAGCCCTCACCATGGACGGGGGTCATGTCGATGAATTCTCTCACAGCCTCTTTCCACTTCTCGCGACATGGCTTGGTGATTGTTACCTGGTTGTGCGCGAGGCTCGTCGGCGTGGCTCCCGTGGAGGAGTGAAAAAGGGACCGCTCAAGGGACAAGCCGACGCGATGAACGAGGAGAGGAATCTCTCTCACTTATTCACATTCATCAAAAACGTCATCACCCTTAACCCTCAGACGGCCTGGATGGCTTCTGCGAATGGAGGCTTGATCGATATCCTGATTAAGATATGCCTGTCAACGAGTGCCAACGGCGATCTCGCAGCTTGCATCTCCATAATTAACACCCTTGTCGACTCTATCCGCAACGATAAGTTAAAGAGCTGCATTCAGGTCCTGAGCTCCACATACCGCATGGTACCAACCCTCACGAAAGATGCCTGGCAATGCATTGACAAGTTTCTCCGATCATCACATGGCCAGTCCACCGTGATGATTCTACTGGATGTGCTACGAACGCATCCTGGACCGGAAGGCAGCTCTGCTCACAAAGACAGCATCCGAAATATCCGAGCGGCATTATATGTTTTCAGAAGGCTTTTGATGGAATCTGCCGACCCCAAATATCCAGCCATCCCCTTCGCACTCCTCATTGACGCGCTGGCCAGCCTTGCCCCCGAGGCCTCAGACACTAGGATATCGCTAGAGATCCTCAAGCTCATCAATTCTCTTTTCGATAGTCCAAACGGAAACATCAACGCCATCGTGGTGGGCGAGTCCTGGTCTGCCATCTTTTCTGTCGCCGTTAAATGCGCCGAAACAGTCCTTGGAACACCAGCTCCGGCGAGCTCGGATGCTGAGAATGAGAAAGACAATGTTGCTCACCAGCTGAAGCGGCTTGTAAGCGTGGTCGAAAAGTTGCTAGCGGCGGAAAGCGAGGGCTTCAAGCAAGGTGATGACTGTCGGAAGTTCCTCGATAAAGTGCGCCCGTCTGCCGGGGACTTGGAAGCTAGTGCAGCACGCGATGCTGTCGAACGGCTTCAGCACCCTACGGAGCAGGCACTCGGCAAGTCGGTTTACCCCTAGCCTCGGGTAGCCACTCGCAACGGCTTTGCAATTTATGGCTGAAACTCAGGGACAAATGCACCTGACCCAAGCATCTCAATTCTTTACAAAGACACCTTACCGTCTAAAATTCACACCAATCCACAGGCAGATGGATCTTCCTCGGTTGGCCTGGCAGAATCCTCCCAATATTCTGTAGGAGACTCGCCCAACGTCCGTACCAGAGGACCCCACGCCCCACCATTCTCAAAGCTTGCCTGTTTGCGCTCTTTGTAAATCGCCTCGGCGACGTCTTCGTCCCCTTCAGTCCGCAAAACAACACCGATTGAGATGATACGATACTGCCCCTGGTACTCCCAAATGATCATCGGCCTGACTATCCGTGAGTTGAGATGCGTCGTTGGCAGAGATGGAACGGCCGTCTCCTCCTTCAGAGCGCCCCCACACGGAGGACAAATAGTCGTAACTTGCGGGTTTGTGGCCGGCATCGTGGCGCATGCGATCGTCGCAGCTGCGTCCCGGCGTGGGAGAAGTCGGAGGAGCGATCGGGTTGCACGGGGTGGGAGGCGTATAAGAATAAGAGTACTCAAGAATAAAACGGCATGGATGAAGAGTCGAAAGAAGTCGCGCTTCGCACCGTTCTCAAAACCGGAATTTCGATTAGCTCAGTTGAAGAGGTGAAATTCCGCTCTCACCACAGCAGGTTGGCCCAAACGTAGTACTAGAACTAATACCTAGGTACGTAAACGTTGCACAACAAAGCTATCTGTAGCTCATGCATCTGATTCGCCCGAAATGACGCAGTCAGAGCTGGGTGATCGACATCAACCAGCCTAATACGTATGTCTCCAGCAGCGGGACCAACCGTTACATCCCGGAACTGGGATTAATCAGCGCCAGTGGGCGGACGAGCCTGCGCCTTTCGTGTCAATATTGATTGACTGTGTGGAATGGAATCCAACAGTCTCAAATTGGGCAACGTGCCGAGTTTTGAGGTGATCTGACGCACGCAGACTGAAGTAATCACTGTCACTCTACAGAGGTTTGATGGCTATAACAACGGTTGCTCGTCCGCAGCTATCACATTGGGAATCAAGTCATTCAAGCTGCCGCCAGCCTTGACAATCTCTCACATAATTTACATCACCATGGACATGAAAGCCATCGTCATCTCCGCCTACGGCCCCGTCGAAAACCTCGTCATCCGCAAAGTCCCCCTCCCCGTTCCCTCCCCTGGGACCGCGCGCATCCGCATTCGTGCCTTTGGCGTCAATCACGCCGAAATGCACATGCGACGAGGCGAGTGGGCCGAGTCTGTCCCTATCAGCGGCATCGAGTGCGTCGGCACCATCGACGACTGTCCTGGGGGGGAGTTCCCTATCGGCTCGGCTGTCGCCTCTGTCATGGGTGGTCTCGGCCGCACGATCAGTGGTAGCTACGCGGAATACACGGTTGCACGGGTGGAGAATATCGTGCTCCTGGCTGAGACAGTCAATGAGAGCGAGCTCCCGCTCCCGTGGGATCAACTTGCGGCACTTCCCGAGTCATATTGCACGGCGTGGACATGTCTGTTTCGCAACTTGGGATTGGAAAAAGGTCACACGCTTCTCATCAGAGGTGCCACTTCGGCGTTTGGTAGAGCTGCGCTGAACTTGGCGGTGCATGCTGGCGCCACCGTGGTAGCCACATCGAGGAACGAGTCGAAATTCAACGAACTCAAGGCCCTCGGCGCAGCGGATGCGGTCTTGGAAGGCCCGGGGTTGCCGGCGAGGTTGAGCGGCGAGGGCAAAGTGGCAAAGTTTGACCGGGTGTTGGAGTTGGTTGGGAACAGCACATTGTTGGAGTCGTTGACGCTCGTCAGGAGACACGGGCGATTGTGTCTTGCGGGTTGGCTGGGAGGATTAGAGCCTATCAAAGACTTCAACCCCCTCTTGCAGATGGCCAGCGGCATTCATTTCAGCTTCTTTGGCAGCTTTGTCTTTGGCACTCCCGAGTTCCCACTCTGGGATGTGCCTCTCCAGGCAATTGTCACGGCCGTCGCTGAGGGCAAGTTCGACGCCAAGCCATGGAAGGTGTTTAGGTTTTCCGAGATCCGTGAGGCGCATCGGCACATGGAGGAGGGTCTCGCGCGCGGGAAAATGGTTGTTGTCGTTGATGCGGAGGCTCAAGGTCAAGATAGCACTGACTAGGGTTGGCGGGCCGAGTAGCAATGTTGTACACGCTACAAGATGCAACATCGGCTCTCGGACTGAGAAGTGGGAGTGGTGCGGTTATAGCGCTGGTCTTGGTACTTTGATCGGCAATTTTATCCGGTAACTGAAATTTCCTCTGATGGATACTCTGGCCATAAGCCTCTCCATGCCTCCGTTCTCGAAATGGCAGGAAACGGCGGGGTGCAGCTTCGGGATGTGACGCTAGGGTCCCAAGAACCGGGTTGTTCTCCGCGATTCTCCACCCCGGATCTCACTGCATCACGAGGTAATGTCCCGGCAGCGGTTGTTCGGCTTAGGGTCTCTGTTATAGCAACAGCAGGTTACGCCTTGGAACGACGCATCAAAGAGACTTCATGTTGCATTTTCACGGATGGTGTCAGGTCCGGAAATGGGACCTCGCAGTGTCATTGTTCGGCGACATTGCCGTGGCGAGATGTTGTTTGTTCGGGGTATATAATGTGAATGTTTGTGTCGGAGAATTTCATGCGCCTGTCTCGTTCGACAGCCAGCCAGTCCGACCGTCTTCGTAGTCAGCAAGCCGCAAGTCGCCGTCATGAAGCTCTCCACCTTCACTCTCCTGGGTCTTTCGTGCGTGGCGCCCGTTCTGGGTGCCCGCTCCCCCGGCTGCGGAAAGACGCCGACGATCCGCAACGGCCAGTACTCGATGACGGTCAATGGCAAGCAGAGACAGTACATTGTCCGCCTTCCCGACAACTACAACTCCAGCCAGGCCTACCGTCTCGTCTTCACCTTCCATGCCCTCGGTGGTAACGCCGAGCAGATTGCCAACGGTGGCGGTGGCACTCTGGCCTTTTACGGCCTGCCTCCGCTGATGACAGGCAACAACAGCGCGATCTTCGTCTCGCCCAACGGTTTGAACCAAGGGTGGGGCAACCAGGGAGGCGAGGACATCACCTTTGTCGACAACATGGTGCGCACCATTGAGAACGATCTTTGCGTTGAGCAGTCGCTGCGTTTCGCCACCGGCTTCAGCTACGGCGGAGCCATGTCGTACTCGTGGGCGTGCTCTCGTCCCAACGACGTGCGTGCCATTTCGGTGCTCTCGAGCGCTGTCCTCAGCGGCTGCAACGGCGGCACCCAGCCCGTAGCCTACTACCACCAACACGGCACCCGCGACTCGGTCCTCAGCATTGCCCAGGGCCGTCAGATGCGTGACCGCTTTGTCCAGAACAACGGATGCAACCGTCTCTCTTCGGAGCCCCAGCCCAACGGTGGCCGTTCCACCAAGACGCAATACAGTGGCTGCCTGCCCGACAAGCCCGTCACCTGGGTTATCTTTGACGGCGACCACAACCCCTCGCAGACCGATCAGGGCAGCAACACGCCCTTTGCCCCTGGTAACACGTGGGAATTCTGGCGCCAGTTCCAGGCCAAGGATAGCGATGGCAACGTGCCCCCGACCAACCCGCAGCCTACGCCCAGCAACCCTCCGACCAACCCTCCTCCCACCACGACTGTGGCTCCTCCCCAGCCGACTCAGCCGTCTCCGAACGAGCCTACCTCGCCCAGGTGGGGCCAATGCGGCGGCAACGGCTGGAACGGCCCCAAGGCGTGCGTTTCCGGCACGACTTGCACGCGCATCAACGACTGGTACCACCAGTGCCTGTAATAGTGTTGTAATGTGGGGATATCGTCAAAAAGAAAGCAAGGAAAGCGAAAGGGGAAGGGGAAGGTGAAAATGCACATAGATCCGGTCTGGTCTAGTCGGGGTTGCATAGGCCCGGGATGGGGGGAGGGGTGTACATAAAAAACCAAAACTAAAACAACGCAAATCAAGCATCAAATTTTATTTTTGTCCAATCTATGTCTCTTGTCTCTCACTGGATGTTGATACAGACGTTGATGTTGTTGGGGGTTGTTGCTGGATGATGATGATGATGATGTTCAACACCAAGCATACCTCAACCTCATCGCCGGAGTCTCACTAATAAAATGTTCCATGAGCGTTCGGTTCCCTAGCAACTCCACGCGGCTGCGACGTCGCAACTCAGCTCGGCGTGCTTTGTCGGTCTGTTTCCGCTGCGTGGTGATCAGGGACCGTTGTTCTGACGGTAAAAGGTGGGCGAGACTTTGTTGGTCGTTGATGCTGAGTTTGGAGAGGGCGGTCGATAGTGGTGCGTTGCGTCGATTGTTTCGAGAGGCGACTGGAAGGACTGCTTGTGCGTCTGGTGGGTGGTCTGCATTTGTGTCCATGTCCGGGATACTGGACTCTGCATG
>Ga0247760_1002514_pt1 | contig 13670 bp, 8 predicted proteins | sample UWRJL171409R4_FD_179936 | JGI IMG/M metagenome (GOLD analysis project Ga0247760, IMG submission 179936) | Plant litter microbial communities from Arlington Agricultural Research Station in Wisconsin, United States - UWRJ-L171-409R-4 | ecosystem: Environmental > Terrestrial > Plant litter >...
TACCCCCGGGGACATCCCCCGCCGGATTCCCCCCAAAGAAATTCACCGGCCTCAACACGACCTTGAGCGTCTCCACCGGCATGACCGGAAAGTCCTCGGTCCTCGGGACATGATTAATCCCAAACTGGACCCAGACCACCGGATCGCCCCCCTCCAACGCATCCCCTCGTGCCGCCCAGGTCCTGACGCCGCTCCCGCCGCGCGACTGGTTGGTGTACAGCCCGCCTGCGTACAGCTCGCCGTCGACGTAGCGTGTGACATACAATGATTTGTCCGCGAACTCGGCGCGCTTGTAGTGGAAGGATTCGGTGTCGGCGAGGATGGGCTGCATGGGCGGGATGTGCAGCTTGTAGCCGACGGGGGAGTTGTTGATGGGGTTCCTGACGGCAGGGTTGATGATTTTGAAGGTGCGGTTGAGCATCAGGGCGGAGTCGAAGCCGGAGGAGGTGGCGACGGGGGTGGATTGGATGGTGTAGCCGACGCCGTGAGGGTTGAGGTCGGCGGAGCGTGGCAGGGGGACGGCCTCGTCGTACGCGACGGAGTTTCCGTGGCCGTCGATCATGGGGTCGATGCGCAGGGAGAAGAAGTGCTGGTGGAAGGCGGCGAGGACGCCCGGGTGCACGACGGTGCCGAAGGGGTGCGGGACGTGCGAGAGGGCCAGGTCGACGGGGGAGGTGGAGAGGATTCCCGTGGCGCGGGCTTCGTAGCATACGTCGCCGGCGGTGTTGAAGATGAAGGCGAGGATGTACTCGTAGTTGGAGACGGTGAGGATGGTCTGCAGCACGAGCTCGCGGTTGCGGACGACAACGGCCCGGTTGGTGCGGTAGTTGGTGTGCTTCCAGAGGATGCCGGCGTCTTGCTCGTGCACACAGATGACGTTGGGCATGGGCGTTGGTTGGCCGGTGCCATCGGCGAGGACGCCGGAGATGTAGTATATGGAGCCGAGGCAGTCGCAGCCGAGCGCGAGGTTGTTGGCCATGATGCCGGCGCCGGCGTCGCCTAGGTCGAAGGCGGCCTTGCGGTGGTACGGGCTGCGGGGGTCGGCGTAGGGGATGGCCATGTCGGAGAGGGAGAGGCGGTAGAAGAGCGGCCGGGAGTCGTAATGCACATCGTAGAGGACCATGCCTTCGCGCTGGTTGAAGCCGACTTTGAAGTCCCATTTTTGCCAGCGGATGAGTTTGCCGAGCTCGGAGAAGGGGGTTACTGTGAAGGAGGCGCCCTCGGGCTGGACGACGTGGAGGGGCTTGAGGTCGGTGCGGAGGGACGGTTGGGCTTCGGGGATGTACTCGCTGGGCGGCACGGGTTGCCATGGCGTGAGCGGCGCGGTCTTGGCGTCGTGGCCGGTAGGAAGGATATCGATGCGGATCAACTCGAGGGTTGAGGGGTCGATAACGGGCGAGATGGGCAGCGGAAAGGCGTAGTGGCAGCTATCAGCCTCGAAGCTGTTCTTAGGGTCTCGCATGTACAGGAAGCATTGCATCACACGCCTGTCGTCAAAGAACTTGCCGTCCTTGAGGCCGTCGGAGCCTGGGGATGCTTAGCAATGGGGCTTAGACTGAATACGTAGAACATAGGTACCTACCGTATATCCAAGGGTCTGCTACCACGACAGTCCCTTCGGGGAGCTTGAGCTTGGCAATCTCGGCCTGGACGTCGGGATGGGCGAGGAGGGCCTTCTCGACGGCCACAATCTCTTCGCCATCGCTGTTGGGATGGGTAAAGGGGCCGAGCTTGACATTGCGTTCTACGACCTGAGTCGTGAGATTCACAATAGCTTCGTGGAGGTTGTCCTACGTGGGAAGGTCAGCGGGGTGCTTGCTCGTGAAGCCTAGGCATTGGCGACATACCGTGCCCCTGAAGTAGTAGACAACAAAGGCCCGTCGGTCGATGCTTGTGGTGGGCTCTCCTGCCCGCTCGGCCTTCAAATAGGGCGCCAGCTCTGCCTTGGCCGGCTCGCGCAGGGTGACGACCCTGAAATGCAAGTCGACGCCTTCCGGCCATGAGGCTTTGATAAGGCCGGAGGCTTGAGTGATCTCCTCGCCGCTCAATGGGCCGAGGGGGTGAGAGAGAGTTGGGGAGCCATTGGCCCCGTTGGGATGGGCTGCTGTCATGATGGATGTACCGGGGCACCTATATTCAAGGTAGGAAAGTGGTATGGCAGAAGCAGTGTAGTAAGGGATGGCGGGGTTACGTATCCTTTGTTTGAGAAAGTCCGTGAGATGTCTGTGAGATGAGTGGAGTGTAATCTGCGGAATGATAGATCGGCCGCTGTTCGTCCCGATTCTCGGATGAGGGCCGGATGACTGAGTGTGAGTGATCCGGTTTCTTGGTACGTGTGATCTCTACACAACAGTGCCGGGCTTGGGTTCCTAGCTATGCCGCGCCAACACCTATCATCGGAACTCGCCATCTCCTTGTCTCTGATAGCTCCTGAGCCCCCGCATTGGACCGGGTTGTCGCGGCCCATTTATTACCCCGCTAGATCGGAGCAGGCGGGCAGATCATTGGGATGAAGCTGCGTCCTTCCCTCCTACACTGTCCAGATTATGCACGAGTACCTGAGAATTGCTGGGTGCGGCCTTGATAGCCTTGATACCGGCAGCGCATGTGGGCGCAATCGCCCTCCAGTGTATTATTATGCGGCTTTGGGGGCAGTACGTAAATAACATTACCGCGTTAGTCTCCATGCAGCCGTTTCCGTCAAGAGCCTGGCATACCACCGATGAGACACCTCGATCCAATATGGCACCGGCCCCTGAATGCCTTCAATCTTCTTGCTGCTGCTGAAGAACACGCTCTTCAGCCCCACGACCACCTCGTTGTGCTCCTTGTCCACCTCGGCGCTGAGCACCAGAAGCCCGTCAGAGTCGCGGGGCCCCATGTTCCGGGGGCTATCTCCGCATCGGACCACGATTTCGGTTGGTGTCTTCTCGACAATCTCGAAGTGGTCCGACAGCTGCGTGCCGGGCTCGTACGTCGACTTGTCCAGTTGCTGCACCGTCCACAGCTGGCCGGCAGTGGCGGGGCCTTCGTATTTGCGGGAGAGGTAGCTCCTTTGCGGTCGGTACCCTGTATGAGTGGAAGGCCCAGTGTTAGCAGCGTAGTCTTGGTCCTCGTCGGTGTCGCGTGTCTACTAACCTAGGCCACCCCACATTCCGCGACAGAACTCGAGCACGAGATCACCTTCTTTTTGGAGAAGCTCGGGCTTGATCTTGTCGAGGGGAATCCGCTTGAAAGCGACGTCATGCATTGACGCATTCCGGTGGATGTTGTAACGAGCATAGCTCTTTGACTTCCAAACGGGATCGCTGCCCGGCAGAGGCGTTATTAATGTGGTGGTTGCCCCGAGGTAACCGAACACGCTCGCGCCCGTCAGGACGGTGGTGAAGAGGGTTTTCCTGATGATGCCCATGGTGCCGAATGGTTCGCGTTTCTGGTGGAATTCTCGTTTGGTCGAGGAAGCTCAGTCGTTCGGCGGCAAAAGATCTCTAAACCACGCGACGTGGGAAACGACAGCGCCGAACATGGTCCCTGATCGCCAGCCGGATCTGGACATCCTCGGCTGCCGAGCACGGGAACAGGCGAAGCCAGTGGGGACAGTTCCAAGAGACCAAGGTCATACACATTACATAACCATATGCACTTGTCAGATATGCAACAATGGGGGCCCTCCGCCTATTGCTGAGCTCATTTCGTCACCTTGTGGGGTGCGCGTTCTTGATGGCTTCAACTCTCCAGGCCACGATCAAAAATAGGGCTTTTCCCCAAAGCCAACTTGCGGTTTCTGAGAAGGGAAATCCTCTCCTCTTCAATCTCGGTTATTTCTCCCTCTCACCTTGCGGGGTATTCGCAAAGGCCCTTTGCAAATTGAAGGGCTCTCGCACCCTGCTCTCCGGATCCCACTGGAACCCACCTGCAGCCCTCCAGGTGAGCCCCAAGTATGGGACGAAGGCGCCCGCCGTTAGGCTTCCCGCATGTTGCGCATGTTTCGGGCACAGCGGGGAGGTTTATTATCGGTGAAGCAAGGTGAACCGCGACGAACTTCATACCCCAAGCTACCAAGGTCACCTTGAAGGAGTCTGACTGCCTCTTTGTGATTGGCTCGAATCCTTCTGTTGCGACCACGCCGCAAACCAAAAAGTCAAACTCAGCCTCTGTTAAATTTCCCCCTGAATCCAACGATCCTGTCGGTGCAACGCTGCGAAATCGGTAGCACCGAGACCATATCTTCTGTAAGCAACATGTTGGTCAAACTACGACTCGAGGCAGGAAGAACCGCAATTGGCCCGGGCTTGTTGGAATTCAAGGAAGCGCGTTGGTGCTGGAGAATCCTGAACACAACCCACGGTAGCATGTCTGACACCGCCGCATTGGATACTTGGTCTCTAAGCGATGGCGGTTGGTCTCCAGATAGATTCGCGCGGGGGTTCTAGCTACCAACCTAACCTGGAGATAGATATCTGCCTTGACGTTCAACGGCCCAGCCTGTGAGGCGATATACGCCTAGCTGGCCAGGCCTGGACTGCATCCCTGTTTTCACGCCAAGAGTCACCGAAAATAACCCTCCCAGCTTCACAAGACCACAGTCGCGCCTACACGGTGAGGTCTCTTTGGAGCATAACAGTCCCAATTTGAATGCATCACGATCTCTCAGCCGTTGGCCCTAGTATGCCTATCGTTCAATGCGCATCAGAGGCGGAGTACGCTCTGGTACATCGAGTTTCACCGTGGTTCAGGATCCCTGAAGTTGCAACCAACATATCCCAGCTTCATGGTTGATTCCCGCTCTCTCATTGGCCGCGTACACCACGTGTAGACATCCCACAGACTCTACGCGCGCTGTATTCAACAGCAAAGTAGAACCGCTTGGTTCTTTCCAGCCAGGCTGCCGCACATACATGGGGCTGGATGGAATTCAGACTTCAGGTCGTTTCAATCCTTCAGTTGGATCGTTCAACATGCCCTCCCTGGTAGAATCCCAATACGACACTGAATTCTAAGTAGGCACACTAGCAGATACTAGTAGAGAAACCACAGGTTTAGCTTCCCATATCACGCAAATCATGAGCCTCTGCCCAGATATAAAAACCCCCTCCACCTCACAACACTACCATCCCTCTCTCCCATCATCGGCATCACTATCTCCCTTCAGCTTTTCAGCACCCACACTCCTTCACCCGACGTTCTTACACGTCCCACACTCCTTTACTCCCAAAATCAACCCCCCTTCTCCCTCAAAATGCTCACCACCACCCTCACCGCCATCCTCGGCCTGCTCGCCACAACCGCCACCGCCACCCTCAACATCCACAACTATTGCAACGTGCCCGTGCAAATCTACCGCTCCTCCGGCGGCAGCTGCAACATGGGCCCCAACGACAAATGCCAAGGCACCTCCGGCGCCGCCCCCTGGACCGTCTCCTCGGGCAGCATCCTCCGCCTCGATTGGATCCGCGACAGCGGCACGTCCATCAAGATCTCCAAGAACGACGCGGACTTCCGCTCCGGCATCCTCCAGTTCGAATACACGTATGCCTCCAACTCGGGCATCTACTGGGACCTGTCGGATCTGGATGGCAAGGGCGCCGGGCTGGTGGGCACGCCGTTTCGGAATGATAATGTTAAGATTTCGCCGACGGGGAATGGCAGTGGCCAGGGGACGTGTGTAAAGGTGAGGTGTCCGGCGGGCAATGTTTGTTTGGATTCGTATCAGCATCCGGATGATCCGAATACCAGGTGGTGTCCGTTGAATACGGGGGATCTTTGGGTGGATTTGTGTCAGCCGAATGGGGAGTTTAACAACAAGAGGCAGGTGGTGGAGTTTAGGGCTTGAGTGTTCCTGGGGGTTGAGGGGAGGTTGAGGGTTGGAGTAGGGGGTGTTGAGGGGGTGGAGTTGAAGGGAAGGGGGTCCTGTTGGGATTTGTGGTTTTGTGATGGTTTCCGTCTTTTGTCGGTTTCTTTTATTGCTTCTTGGTATAGGACTTGTTTGTTTTGGCCACTTTTCGATTCTTGGTATATAACTTTTGCTGTGTGGGGCAGGTGGTGACTGAAAGCCTGGGGTTTTGTAGATACTGACATCATTTCTTGGAATATATCTTGATTGGTTTGATATCTGCCCTTGTGTACGATGGTCGGTAAGCTGAGGAACTGTATAACTAAAGTCTTGAAAGGAAACTTTGTTCTTCAACGACACACCCGATGCCGGGTTGAGAAAGTATACCACTGCACGGACTTCTGTGATCGCTAGACTATTTTGACCAGATACTGGTTGCCATCAAATATAGGGGAGGGAGGATGAGTTGTGAATTGTTCATCCCTCAGGCTCGTAATATACCAAGGCTGAACCAATCCAGCAGGAAATGACTTGCTAGTGAGGCTAGCCGGGAGCGTTGATCGCAATACCAAGACCAGCCGAGTCTCTCGCATCCTTTCTCGTCGAGCATCATACTGATTCCCTGAGCCTTCCAGAACTCACGTCTGAGCTCCAGTACTATATCTCCTGTGCCGCTGCTAACCTGTCTCTTGGAAACGGGTGCCTGGTTGATTGAGGTCATCTGCTCTCCATACGAGAAATATAGACGCGCAGAAGTTCTGCCTCGGTGTTCTCCTCGTCATTTTCAAGAGCCCCCGGGGAACACGGCCAGATCTTCAACAGAGCCGGATGAGGTAAAAGCAGCGGCATGGTCCTCTGGGTGCATACTTCGCCCACAATTACCTTCCTAAAGACCTCCATTAGATCCCACTTCTTCCTGTTATACCGAAATGGTACAAGAAACGGGGTTTCCATGTGTAAACAAATCACGTCGTCAACGCCTTTCAAATCTCCATGCCCCCCGTAGTCGTGGCATGGGTACCTAGTGTGTGCTCTTGATAAATAAGATTTGCTCGTAAGGAATGACCACCGAGAACACGCAGCTTGCTGCCGTTTTTCGGAGGATCAGAAAAGCTCCAGGAGGGGACGCACAATCCAGCATGAAGAGGTGGTCTCCTTTGAAGAGCTCGAGACTCTGTCCTTCCACGCACCGGACTATAAGCAATATGCTCACGTTCCAAGGTGCAAAGTCGGGTCGGGCAGAGTCTAATTTTGATTTCGATTGGACACTGGTGGAGAGTGCCGAAATCAGGAAGCTTGCGAGCCCGGCTCTCTTACCAACCAATCTAGGTTTGTAAGGGATTTTGAGAAGGTGGATCAACGGAACCAACAAGCCCCCGGTGCGAGAGAAAACTGAGATTAGAGTCGGCCATAGAGTTTCGTTAGGTGGCGTTTTCTCCGGAATGTCAACGTTCCACCTTGCGAAATGCAATGAGAACGGCAAGTATGTCGCCACGCGATATTTTGTGCTGACTATGTCGCGCCTGTTTTTGCTTTCGACGATTTCGTCAAGAAGAACGCACTGGTACCGATTGCCGGAATCCTGCCAGTCCAAGTTGGCTTGACGCACGTGTGATCTTTCTAGCTCCAAGATACTTGATTCGACGTTTTCCACGGCCATGACGCTCCATGACGGTATCCAGGATAGATACTTGCCCAGGCTCGAACACCCAGATGCCCATGACAGAACTCTGGTGTCTTGGAGGCTGATGAGGCAATGCGCAAATATGCCAATGATAACCTCTTTTTCGGAGAGAGAATAGTCCGGCCGTATTGCTGGCGTTGACGTATTGAGGCCCAGAACCCCAAACACCTTGTCACGCGGGTCGGTATACTTGCAACCAGATGTCAGTTTCAGCACGTCCAGGAGGTTGTGCCCGTCCTCAGGTGTCAGGCGCTGTTTGATCGCATGCTGAAACCAAGGAGCCGATGTACTATCCCAGTTCCAGTCCGGGAATGCTTTGGCCATATCACGGCACGTGTCGTGGGCAATGTGGTACTCGATGTCTCCAATTCGGACGACTGCTTGTCTCGAAAGAACCATCTCTTGGACCACCCAAATGCGGGTGAAATACCTCCTCTCAAGAGCTTTTTGCACCGTGAACTCCTTCGAGGCGGTCTCAATCTCCGCTGCTTAGAGCAGACGCTAGTCGAGTTTCCGCCTTCTAGGATACCGAACCCCCTTTTCAAGCGGGCGGACAGCGTCCTCGCCAAGAAACACAAAAAATCCGCATGCCCCCCTCGTAAATCCTCGACATCTAGGCGAATTGATCTTCTCGGTCGCCAATATCGCTCTAATTGATACAGATGGCATCAACCTAAATGACCCGTTGGCCGATCGACAGGTGCATCAGCTTGAGCATGTCCCAGCAATTCTTTGTCTGGAGCAAAACATCCTAATATGGGCCGACGAAGATTGGTTTGCAGGGTCTGCTATCGCCGTCCTCGCCGCCCCAACTGTATGAGACCGTCTCATACTCGGCAGTCGTCTAGGCTGTATTTGTCAAGGTGAGTGTGCAGCGGCCCGTGCTCCCGATCGTCCTCGGGAGACAAGAGCCGGAGGAGACGGAACTCATTGAGTCGAAGGCACTCCTGGTGTACTATGCCGTTGTGCCGGGGGCGGGGGATGGCATGTGTTTGCGGTATTGTATTCGCTGATGGCGATTTGCACTCTGGGGGTTTGTGGATGCTTGATGTAAAGCGCGGCGTAGGGCGAATGTAGATCTAGGCCTCCTTTATCTTTGTAGTCTGACGCTTTGGGGCCTGTTCCACTTGCAGAACAGCTGGCAGCTTGGATGAGGTTGCCAATGTCAGGAGCGGCGTTGCATCTGAGGCAATGAGGGAGTTTGCTGTCCGAGCTGACGCTGATGCGGGGTGATGCACAGCCGGATTTATGCCAACGACTGCCCATCGCAGAAAGGGGCCGTAGCTTGTTTAAACTTAGAAGATGCCTGGAGGTTCCGGTTGAAGTTACAGTTATGAACGTCAAAGGGGGTGCGACGATATAGGGAGGTGGTAGCTCGCTGCATTCATGTTAATTCCCCGCTTGCTGCCTAACAGTTGGAGCGGAAGGCGGCAAAAGAGAATGCCGCCAGGCACATCCTCGCTCATTGCACCAGTACCTACTACCTGTATACGAAAACAAAAGGACCTCAGCTATCAAAATCAAGGCATTTTCAAGCCCAAAATGGGGAGTAACTACATGCCTCGATTCCAAGTTGTTGGTGCTTTTTGAGAACATACTATGGTATCTGACGACAAGATATACAAATTCGGCAGCCTCTGTGCGTGAGCCAGTATTGGATTCCAATACGCCTAGTCCTCCGCCGAGTCTAAAGTCTCCCGGGGTATAGATTAGATAATAGATACAGGAGACAAGTACCCGATTAATCACCTCCTGCGGCGAGGAACAGGCGATACACATACATTTCGTCCGATATCGCAAATAACAAAAGAGGAAGAACCCAAAATAGCCTCGCATGCGGAGCAAACAGACAAGATTCACAAAGCTAACTTTACATGCTTCAAATACCCTCTTTTTGATTCAGGCGCCACAGAATTATAAATCTTCTCGCACCCAGACAGCTAAACCGAAACGCCTCATGAAAACGTGATAATTAACTCCCTGTTCCACCAGAATACAATGCACCCGACCCCCCCCCCAAGAATATCTCGAGACAGATATAAACCCCCATTACGTGCGCCAGAATCATCTTTCGCCCTTTCTCCCAGTTGACACCGCCAAAACACCTTCCTCTCTCTCCTCCCCTCTCTTCGCCATAGATTCACACACTAGCACACCTAAGCAGCAGGCATCCCTGCCGCCGCCCGACTCAACCGCCTCAACAAGCTCGGCATCGTCCCCGCGACCAACGTATCGATGCACTCATCCATCACGCTCCCATCGCCTACATTTTGGGCCCTCGTCCTCCTAAGCCAGTACTCAAATGGCCCTCTATTGCGCGCAAGCGCAGAACCCAACTCCGTGCAGCGCTCAGCGGGAGCATGCTCACCATGCATTTCCGTAAAATGTGTGATCATCTTGCTGATGTCCTTGAGCGGCCACTTGCACGGCATGGCGGGGGAACGACCGCTTCCGGCGAGGAGGTACTTGGGGGCTTCGCAGAGGCGGCACTTCCAATAGCCGAGGCGCTGGAGGGCGAGGTTGTCGCCATCGGCACCGTTGGTATGGATGCTAGTGTCGTGGTCCGGAGGGGAGGCGGGTTCGGACTGGTGCGTTTTGGAGCGCTTGGAGACGATGGGGGTGCCGTTGGGTTTGGTATTTTCGTCTTGGTGGTTAGTAGTACTTTCGTTGAGGTGAGAGGCTGGTCGTTTGTTGCTCGGGGTTGGGGCGACGGGGGTGGAGATGCTGGTGTTTGTGTTGGTTCGTTTCAGTAGGGGTTTGCTGTTGCCGTTGGTGATAGCCGCTCCGTTGCTGGTAGGACCGACTGAAGCGTGGTTGGCGGGAAACGAAGTGGTGACGCCATAGGAACCCCGGAGAGGTTTGCCACGCATCGAGATACGCAGAGTTTCAATCCGGTGCTGGCAATGGCGGATTTGGTGGCCAAGGTCGAGGATACGCAGTTGAAACGTGCGCGACTCCTGGGGAGTCAAATCGTCTTCTTCGAGCTGGGCGCGACAAAAGCTGAGGTCGTAGTTGTAGGCGCTCATGTCCTCGTAGAGTTGGCGCACCGTGATTTCGTCAAGGTTTGATTTTTCATAGCCGTTGCGGGCGGGGGGGATGAGCACCGCATCGTCATGGCCCAGATTCGAGGTAATGACAGGGCCCGCCGTGATCGGGAACGGCACCGGACTCTCGGTCGGGGCGGCAACGACACCGTTTGCGTCATCCATTTCAACGTCGTGGTCCCGTTCCGGTTCCCGAACTGGCTCCGGGACCGACTCCGGGACTGACCCCGGGACTGGCTCCGAAACTGGCTCTGGTTCGTGGTTGAGGTCCCGAGGAGGCTCCAATTCCTGGTCTTCCGGAATCGTCGACGCAGGGCTCGGCTCGCGTGATGAGCTGGCGGCGTCACTTGCGTCCCTCGAGACAGCAATACTGGCGACTGTGATGCTGTTGCGACTGGACGCGACAGCCATTCCAGTTGACTACCCCAGCCTCAAATTAGTCGCTGCACTCGCCGGGGTCGCATGTAGGCATCAGGGAATCTTGAATTGGCCTTGGGTTCCCAGCTCGAATCCCAAACAGGCCAACTTGGCTGGCGGTTTGAAAGGTAGCGACAGGTGGTCCGAAGTTGAAAACCGTTGCGGTGGAGAACAGGTCACGAGATGCGACAGTGGGGAAAAAGGTTGGGATGGAATAGAATGGCAGAAATGCGATGACCGGGAAAACCTACAGGATTTTGACTGGCGCGGCTCTCTTTGGCAGGGGCCTTCTTTTTCGCTGAAGGCATGGCTAGCTCTTATTGTAGTTGAAAAATGGCAAGAAAGAAAGAAAGAGATGGTAGTAATCAGCTTGTGGATAAGGAAAGCGGGCTGCGTTGTTGTCAATCGCGGCGGTGATGACGCCGTTTGCTGTTTTGGAGTTGTGCAAGGAAAGAATGAAAAAATTGCTGGAGGAGGGAAAGAGGGGTGTCAAAATTGCAGAGCTTTGTCTTTTTTCCTTCTTTCTTTTCTCCCGGGTAAGAGGCCCCGCTTTTTCACTACGTCCCTAATGTGGATTGGTTGGCGAGCCCTGCCCGACAAGGAATGTCCTCGGTTTTTTTTTGCTCCCGAGACGGGCGACCGCATTGGAGGACAGACATTCTCTGGTTAGCACGGTTCCACTTTCTTGATTCACGTCCGTTGCCATTTTGTCATTTAGCTTTCGTCCTTTTGTGGCGCTATCGATAAATGGTATGTCCCAATCTCCTATCAGCACTCAAGCATGCGTCATGATCCGAAGGTTGTGTCTTGATGACATCTTTCCTTTCGGCTTGCCCAAGTCATAGGTCGGCGTGCAGCAGGATCGAGCAGCCGCCCCTGTGTTTTATCTTTTTTATCGACCAGCCTGGGCGTTTTCTTTGATTTCCCTGGAATGGAGCTATTTGCGATGAGTCGGATCTTCATCCCAACCCCCGGACCGAGCAAACACAACCTCATCCCACCGCAATTGATATCGGTTTTTGTAACCGGTGTGTGTGGGCAGCATGACGGATTGCTCTCGACAGCTGGCCAGACTCTGGGGCGCAATCTGGATCGGCGAAGTAAACAGGCCTATACGGGCGGAGACGCAACACTTTTCGCCCACTACTTTGCCGTCTTCCGCGTCTTCTGTCCGACCTCCGGCTCGATTGGTCTTTTTGGTGCTAGTTCAGCGGGACGTGTGTGGCCCCGATTGTCAGACGTGGCACCCACCGACATGTATCGATCAGCACCGGCATTGATTTGATGCGATGCATGCAGCCCAATCGACTTTGCCAAGCGGCATCGACGCCCAAGAGAAGTTCTAGCGTACAAGTGTGCGCGAGGTCTCCCTCCCTCAGCGGTGTTAACTTGAAGTGTCAAGCCAATTGCCCCTACTGGACCCTCCTTAGAGGCATCGAGTAAATAACAGGCGAATACGATGGCCAGGTACATGTATGCAGCGTCTCTTCCAGCCCCTGATCTCGACCAGCGACCTCGACGAGAGACAAGGCAAAATTATACTGCGAAATTGACTGCCCCTCGTCCATGGAATTATCTAATGAGAGCTTTTTAAGCAATCGCTCGTTAAATTGGTTTTGGGGGGACCTTGAACTCAGGCACCAAGATGAAAAGACGGAGAGGCAGGATCTCGTCTTGAAGTATTGCAGAGAAACAAATCAATATACAGTGCGATACATTGGAGATCTATTTTTTCAGGACTACCTCCATATCGGCGACCACGGAATTGTGTCCGGGTAAACACGCCCAAATACCTACTGCTACCGTGGCGCTTCTTTACCCGGCATTTTGTGCCTATCCAGCAAGTCCCGGTCAAGGCCACCAAAAAGAAAAGGCCCCGTTAGCATGACACCTAAGTAAGTCGGCTAATTACCACCTAAGCATGCCAAAGCCAGACAAACATCAAAAGAATATGTGGCATGAACTCACCTCACCCCTAAAGTTTCAAATCCGCTTTCCGCACCTAACCACCTTCTTAACAATTTACCAGGGTATCTCTCCCACCTCCCCGGGAAACAACCAACACCACCACAGCCATAACCATGGCCCACCGCCGTCCCCAACACCCTCAAATTTTCACCCTGTCCCTCTGCCTCCTCCTCATGAACTCCACCCCTTCCCAATCCCTCTCAACCCCTTCCCCCTCCACATGCCTCTGGACCCCCCACGGCTCGCCATACCCTCTCACAGCCCTCGCTTCCGGAACCTGCCCCGACCCATCCAGCCCCTGGTCCCAGCCCCCTTCCTGCCCCTCCCCTCCAAACAAACACATCGGCGGCGACGATCCCGACGACTGCGTTTTCACGCACACCACCTTCCGCAACGCCCAGGGAATAAGCCTCATCACCGTCCCCTCTGTCGCAGCCGCGTTAGCAGAGGCGCTAGACGATACTATCGTCCCGGATTATTTCCGGAACCTGTCCAGTCCGCAGGCACCGGCCAGTGACAAAGGCTATGCCATCCGAAACATCCCCGGGAAGGGAAAAGGCGTAGTCCTCACCAAACCCGTGAGACAGCATGAGACTATCCTCATGGAACACCCGGTACTACTAGTACGGTTTGATTTTATGAGGTCGGAGCGGTTCGGGGCGGAATTGCGAAGGGAGATGCTGGAGAGGGCGCTAGAGGCGTTGCCGGAGGAGACGAGGAGGGG
>Ga0247760_1002515_pt1 | contig 13669 bp, 9 predicted proteins | sample UWRJL171409R4_FD_179936 | JGI IMG/M metagenome (GOLD analysis project Ga0247760, IMG submission 179936) | Plant litter microbial communities from Arlington Agricultural Research Station in Wisconsin, United States - UWRJ-L171-409R-4 | ecosystem: Environmental > Terrestrial > Plant litter >...
AAGCTCCCAGCAAATCGCACCAGGCAACCAAGACCAGCAAGGCAACCAAGACCAGCAAGGCAACCAAGACCAGCAAGGCAACCAAGACCAGCAAGGCAACCAAGACCAGCAAGGCAACCAAGACCACTAAAATCCGCTGAGATCTCGGCACACGCCGTGTTCAGCCGCGTAGCAAAGCTGAACCGCCATCTTGGCCGCTGCGCACGCGCGCTGAGGCGCCGAACTCTCGCGTGCTACTCGTTCGCTTCAGGCGCCTTGCCCGCGGACTGGGCACCCTTGAACGATTGCGGCTCGTTGCTCATGAACTCTTGCACATCCAAGCTGGCTTGGGCTGCGTCCGGAGCGCCGATCTCCGTGAGGCAGCGCGCACGCGAGAGGAGCTGTTCGTATGACCACTCGGGTTGAGCTCGCAGTAAGCCTAGCCCCTCGACGCACCATTTCGGGTCGTTGATGGTTTGTGCGATCGCGAGCTGCGCTCTGCGGCGCTCGCTCTCCTTGAGCAGGATCGCAAACGGGGCTTTGCCGACCATGCGCAGCAACTCGGGTGCTCGCTCCGGCTTCATGCCGGCCAGGCTACGTGCTCGGGTGAGCGCGCGATTGCCGGCGTCGCACAGCGGTAGCGCGGCTTTCCGTAGCTGTTCGAGCGCCTTTAGCATCGAGTCGATCGCGGCGTCGTAGTCCTTGCGCTGTTCGGCGAGACGCGCGCGTACGAGCAGGGATTCGACGAGGAAGCCGCGGGCCTGCAAGCGATCGGCCTGTTCCAGCGCGGCGTCGTCGCCCTTGATCGCCAGGACCGTGCCGAGCACCCAGCTTTCGACTAGGTCGCTCGCGGGCTCCCCGGCAGGCCAAAGCGCGCCCGCACGGAGCATGTTTTCGAAGCAGCCCGCGACGGTCGCCTGAGTCTTCGGCGAAGCCGCGGGCCCGCGATAGCCCGCCCAGTGCGCTCGGTGCCTTTGGTTTTCGACTACTCGCCAATCCAAGGTTCCCGTCACTTGCGGGCGGTAGTCGTCACCCTGGATACTTTGGAAGATGTCGGGCACCGCCGAATAGCGGTGATCGCCTACTTGGCGAGCAAATGCGAACTCGAGCGCGTTGACATCATCGGTGTTTACGGGCGCAGGCATGCTCGCTGCCAGGCGATCGAGCTGCCGAGACGGAGCCAAGTGACGTGCGATTAGCCCCTCCGGACCCTCGGTCAGCCAAGCCCGCAGCATCCAATTCGCATAGGCCGGGTCGAGCAGATCGCGTCGCAGGCGGTCCACGTCGATCACTTGCGGTGAGAACGTGCCGATCAGAATCAAATCGTGGCCTTCGCTGCCCCACAGGGAAACGTGCGGAAAAACAGCGCGCAACGTGCGAATCGCGATCGAAAGCGTGCGAGCGTCGATCTCGTAGCCTTGTAGCCACTGCGCGAAGATGCCGCGTCGATCCAAGCGCAGAGCCGCCGCCTCGTAAAACTCGCGCGTGAACAGCGATGCCACGCCGGCCCGATACGGGTTGCTCGGTTCACTGAGGATCAAGTCGTAGCGCCGTGAACTAGTCAGCATCAGCTCACGGCCGTCGCCGTTCAAAACGTGGACTTTGGGATTGGCGAGCGCATCGCCGTTGGCCAGCGCAACGCGCCGAGCCACTTCGAGCACCGAGGGCTCCAATTCGGCGACGTCCACTCGTTCGATTCCCGGCACACGCCCGAGCAAACCTGCGCTCATGCCGGTGCCGAGTCCGACCACGAAGGCGCTCTTGGCGTGCCCGTGCAGCGCCGCTGGCAGCAGGCCGAGGAAAGCTTGCGTGCCCTTGTCGCCCACGCTCGAGCCGTCCGATTTGCCGTTGACTAGGAACGAAACGCCGTTCGCGCCGTTGATGGCAATGGTGGACTCCACCCCGTCGTGCTGCCAAATGACCTCCGTTTCGGCGCGGCGGCTCACGGCCAGGAGCGCGTTGCCCGACAGATCCGAGACATCGAGGCGCCCAGCGCCAATCGGCGTGTGTCGGAAGACGATTCCGGGCCCCGCTGCGCCGCTCAGCGCCAGAGCGCAGCCGGCCACCAATAGCGGCCCGAGCAAGGGCTTGGCGCGCGAACCTTGGCGCCAGGCATGAAGCGCAGATAGGGCAGCGGCCAGAGTCAGGAGCTGCGCGAGCATGCGCCACGTGCTGACCGCGCCCAGGTGCGGAATCAGGATGAAGCCTGCCAGCAGCGAGCCGGTCAGCGTGCCAACGGTGTTGAACGCGTAGGCGGTACCGACCTGACGACCAACGCCCTTGCGGCCGCGACCAAGCAGCGCAAATAACATCGGGAATTGGTAGCCGCTGACGACGGCTGTCGGCAGCACGACCACCGCGGCCACGAAAAGCCAAGCGGCGATCAGGTAACCGAAGCCGAGGTTACCCAAGTGTCGCAAGTGCGACGCGACGAACGCGAGATCATCACCCCACGCGAACGGCACGAGCACGCACAGCGCCTCTAGCGCCAGCGTCCACGAGACGAGCGCCAACGTGACGCGCTTGCCCGCGGCTCGCTGCGAAAACAAGTAGCCACCGAAGCCGATGCCGCTCAACGCGCAAGCCAAAATCAGCCCGAAAGTGAGGCTCGAGCCACCCAAGATCGGCGTCAAGATGCGGTACCAGACGAGCTCGAGAGCCAAGAAGGCAAAGCCAACCAACGCCGCAATCGCGTAAATGAACCGCGCTCCGTGCGCGCCCGTGTCTTTCGTATTCGTTTCGGGCTCGACCACCGCGTGGCTTTCGGTGCTCGGCGGCAACTCGGGCAAGCTTCGACCCAGTACGCGCGCCGCCACGCCGACGAGCGCGTTCACGCAGGCCGCGCCGTACAGCGTAAACTCGTTGCCGAGCAGGCCGAAGAACAGGATCGGTCCGATCAATGCACCGAAGACCGCGCCGACGGTGTTCAGGGAGTAGAGCAGAGCCAGCGAGCTCCGATTGTCATCGACGTCTTCCACGACCGCGCGCGCGGCTGCTGGCAAGGTACCGCCCATCAGCAGCGCAGCCGGGCCAATCACGAGCGTGGTCAGCAGCAGCCGGATCACCGTACTGCCGATCAGACCGAGCGCCTCTGAGCCACCCAAGCGGAGATAGAACGTGTTGATGACGCCGCACAAAATCGGGCTCAGCGCCGCCAGCCCCGCGATACCGAGCTCGAGATTGCCGTAGTACACGAGCGGCCGAGTCGAACGCTCCACGCGCCGGCCGAGCAGAGCGCCGCCAAGCCCGAGGCCGCCCAGGAAGATCGCCAACACAGCCGCCGACGCCGACGTCGACGCGCCGAAGGTGAGCCGAAACATCCGTTGCCAGGTCGTCTGATAGACCAGCGCCGAGAAGCCCGAGCCACAAAGGAGCAACGCAACGAGCCGGATGGATCGATTCACGCTCTCGTGACTAGCTGGTCGGACTGCGCTTCACAAGGCGTACCGGCTCGAGCTACTCGCGCGAATGCGCGACGCCGACTCGAGGACATTCGACTCGCGGCGCGCGGCGCGCCGAAGGCACGAGTAGGCTACTTAGTCAGCGTGCGCGCCGACGGCGCAAGGCGCCGAATAGGCCAAGTACGCCGAGCAAAGCCAGCGCGGAGCCCGTGTGCGGACCGCGCGCGACCGAGCAGCCCGCGCTCGACGTCGCGGCGTCCGTGCCGCTTTCGGCGCTGGCCGGGACAGCCCCGTTGCCAGAGCTCGCGTCACTTCCCCCGAATGTGGGGCTGCCAGCCGAATCGCGCGCGCCCCCTTTGGTGCCCTGAATCAAGGCATAGTACGGCGGCACGCACTGCTTGACCGGCGCTGAAGGACGACAGTCAGGCGGCGGGGTCCCGTCGCCCTGCGCACCGCCCTGAGCACCGCCGTCGGGGCTCGGGGCAGGCGCGGGCGCGCTCGCACAATCGCTACCCGGAGCGGTCGCCGTACAGCTCCAACCCGCCGAGCAGTCGCTGTCTTCGTCGCAGATCACGGTCGGGGCGTGACAGCGCAGTTCCTTCGACGGTTCGCAAATGCAGTCCTCGGGCGGCGGCGGCGCGCCGCCATCGCTCGCGTCTTCACGCCCGCCGGCGCTGCCGCTGCAGGCGCATTGCTCGCCGGCAGACTGGCACTGAAAGCCGGAGCCGCAGTCGCTCGCGGTGGTACAGGGCAGAATGTAACGCGGTACGCACGCACTCTCCGTCTTGGGTTCACAGCTCGGCGTGGGGCACTCTTGGCCAGGCGCGCAGGCGCTCGCCGTACAATTGCTCTCGGTGTGCGTGTAACAGACCATGCCGTCCGCGCAGTCGCTGTTTGCGCGACACGCTCCCGGTTGGCACGACTTGTATTCGACGTTTACGCAGTCGCTCGGCTGCGTCTCGCACTTTTCGCCGGGAGGGCAGGCCGGTGACGCACACGAGCTGCCCCCGCTCACCTGGCACGTCCAGCCCTTCACACACTCGGAGTCCGTGCTGCAGCTGCTTTCAGCGTGAGCTGGGCGCGCCAAACCAAACCAAGCGAGAGCCAGTAACGAAGGAAGGGTCAAGTAAACGCGCATCGATTCAGCCTCCAAGAGGGAACGGTCCTCCCCCATTGGAGCACGACGCGTGCCAACCCAACCGCGCGCTCGGCGCGCTGCAAATCGCAGGCTTTCCGAGTAGCTGTGCCAAAAGCTGTGCCGCACAACCCGATCCGCCGGTCATGGTGAGTGCACGGACTACATGCGCTCGGGCCTGGCGCACCCCGAGCTCGAATCGTCCGCGACGCCGAAGGCCACGACGGTCGTGCCGTAGCGCGTGACCATCAATCAATAAAACCCACTTCGTCCAGCCTGCGCCAACGAAGTGGGTCCCAGGCGACGTTACGGCTTGGGGGTCTTCACGGGGTCGTGCCAGCGGCTGCCGGGGGCGAGCAGCCGATTGGCGTCGCCGGGGCCCCAGGTGCCCTTTTCGTACTCGTAGATCGGAGCGGCGTTACCGAGGATCGGTTCGACGATGCGCCAAGCGGCGATCACGCCGTCTTCGCGGGCGAACAAATTGGCGTCGCCCTTCATCGCGTCGCCGATTAAACGTTCGTAGGCGCCCATCTCGGTCGCGGTTTGGTTCGAAAGGTAGAGCTCCACGTTGTCGCCAGCCATGGCTTCACCCGGGTGCTTGGCGCGAGCGCCGATGGCGATGGCGAAATCCGGGCCGAGCCGGAAACGGACGTAGTTGGCCCGCTCGGCGAGCGGCTCGGAGAAGACCTGGTGCGGCGGGCGATGAAATTCGACCAGCACCTCCGTAGCCGTGACCGGCAAATGCTTGCCGGTTCGCACGTAGAACGGAACGCCGGACCAACGCCAAGAATCGATGTGCAGGCGCAGCGCCGCAAAGGTCTCGACGGTCGAATCGCGCGCGACGCCTTCTTCCGTGCGATAGCCGCGAAACTGCCCGCGCACGATGTGATCGGGCGTGAGCGGACGAATGGCTTTGAAGATTTTGGTCTTCTCGTCACGCAGCGCTTCGCGGTCTCCGGCGGGCGGCGGCTCCATGGCCAAGAACGCGACCACCTCGAGCAAGTGATTTTGCACGACGTCGCGGATCGCGCCGGCTTCTTCGTAGAAGCGGCCGCGGCCCGAGACGCCGAACGATTCAGCCATCGTGACCTGCACGCTGGCCACGTAGTTGCGATTCCAAATCGGCTCGAACAGCGAGTTGGCGAAGCGGAAGTAGAGCAGGTTTTGCACCGGCTCTTTGCCCAGGAAATGGTCGATGCGGAAAATCGACGGCTCCGGAAATACGCGGTGCAAGGTGTCGTTCAGCACCTTGGCGGAGGCCAGATCGCGCCCAAACGGCTTTTCGACGACGACCCGTGAAACTTTGGAGAACCCGGTGGTACCGAGCAACTCGACCACCTCCGGGAACACGCTGGGCGGGATCGACAGGTAAAATAGCGGATGCTTGGCCTCACCGAGCGCTTCACGGATTTTGCTGAACAGCTCCGGCGTGCGGTAGTCGCCGTCCACGTAGCGCAGATTCTCGCTCAAGGTTCGGAACGCGGCTTCGTCTACGCCCCCGCCGAACTCTTGGATGCTGTCGCGCGCGCGCTCGCGCAGCTTCTCCAAGCTGGACCCACCGCGTGACACGCCCAGGATCGTGCCGGTCTGATGACCGCGCTTGATCATCGAGTGCAAGGCCGGAAAGATTTTCTTGTACGCGAGATCGCCGGTGGCGCCGAATAGAACGAACGCGTCGCTTTGCACTTCGCTCATCACTCAGCCCTTCTTCTCGACGTGCCCGCCGAAGCCAAAACGCATGGCCGACAGAATCTTGTTCGAGAAATCAGCCTCACCGCGTGAGCTGAAGCGATCGTAGACCGCAGCCGTGAGCACGTGCGCGGGCACGGCCTCGTCGACGGCCGCCTGGATCGTCCAACGTCCCTCACCCGAGTCGGCGACGCGACCCGAGTATTCGGCGAGCCCCGGGCTCTTGGCGAAGGCCGAAGCGGTGAGATCGAGCAGCCAAGAGCTAATCACGCTGCCGCGCCGCCAAAGCTCGGTGATTTCGCCCAGATCCATGTCGTATTGGTAGTGCTCGGGGTGCTTGAGCGGGCTGGTTTCAGCGTCGTTGGCGCGCACGCCCTTGCCGGCGTTGGCGTGGTGCAAAATGTTGAGCCCCTCCGCGTAGGCCGCCATGATGCCGTACTCGATGCCGTTGTGGACCATCTTCACGAAGTGGCCCGCGCCGACCGGCCCGCAGTGTAGGTAGCCATGCTCGGCCGTGCCCTTGCCCTCGGGGCGGCCCGCGGTGCGCGGCGCGCTGTCGATGCTCGGCGCGAGCGTGCGGAAGATCGGATCCAGCCGCTGCACGACGTCGGTCTCGCCGCCAATCATCATGCAGTAGCCGCGCTCACGCCCCCACACGCCCCCGCTCGTACCCACGTCCACATAGTGCAGCCCCTTGGGCAGGATCTCCTTTCCGCGGCGGATGTCGTCCTGGTAGTGCGAATTGCCGCCATCGATGACGATGTCCCCGGGCTCGAGCAGCTCGAGCAGCTGGTTAATGGTCGAATCGACGTGGGCGGCCGGCACCATCAGCCAGATGGCGCGAGGTTTAGCCAGTTTCTGCACGAAATCCGCCAGGGTGCCGGCGCCGGTTGCGCCTTCGGCCGCAAGCTTCGCCACGCTGTCGGCAAACACGTCGAACACGACGCATTGATGGCCATTGTCCATCAACCGTCGGACCATGTTGCCACCCATCCGACCGAGACCTACCATTCCGAGCTGCATGATCTTCTCCTTCTCGATGACTCGCGAGCCAGGGGCAGCTGCGGCCGTAGCGGAAGATTGTGCCAAGTCCCGGCGCTCGTAAAGCTCCGCGCCCGTTCAGCAAAATGGCCAAGAAAGGACGGGGGGCGGCCTAGGCCCCTCGGCCGTCGCAGGCCAAGGCGCAACAGCGTTGCCGCACGAAAAAAGCTGTTTCGTTCAAGGCCCAGGGCTACTGCCGGCAGCTATGCTGCCGTTTGTAACCCCGAGGGCTGAACCAAACAGCGGCTCCTAGGACTGGGTGTTAAGATCGCTCACAAGCATGCGGCGCGCGCCAAAGACATCGCCCGAGGATCGAGCTTGAGCGGCTCGCCACGGATCGCTCGCGCAGCGGGCACCCTGCCGCCTTCGGGCGCTGGACGCGAAGAACTGCGCGTCACGCTGCTCAAGCCCTACCTGCTCCGGCTGCGCGATGAACGCGGTGACAGCGCTGTGCGTGCGCTCCTCGCCACCGTGGGAGTCCCGCCCGCGCTGGTCGACGACGATTCGGCCTGGCTCTCGCTGGCCGCCACCCGGCGCACCCTGGCCGCCTTGGCCACCGCCCTGGGTGACGACGCGCTGGCCAGCCGCGGCACTTGGATGACCCACCCAGAAACTTTGGGCGCCTACGTGCGACTCTTGCGCGTCTCCTCCGTACCGGAAGATGCGTACCGCTACCTCGCCGCAAACGCGGCGGAGTCGACGCGCGTGGGTGCGTACGAGCTGATCTTGCTCGAGCGCGGCAAGGCCGAGATCGTCTATCGCCCGCGACCGGAGCTAGAAGCGGACCAGAGCGACCCGCTGCTGTGCATGACGAGGCGCGCCGAGCTCAGCGCGGTGCCGCGCATTTGGGGTTTGGGCGAAGCCACCATCGAGCATGACGTGTGTCTGGCCAAGGGCGGCAACGAGTGTCGCTACCGCGTTCGTTGGGCAGCGCCGCGCCGACACCGCGTGCCGCTCGGCGCCGCGCTCGGCGGGCTCAGCTGCGGCGCGGCAGTGCTGGCCTCCGGCAGCGAGCTCGGCGCGGCCATCGCGACCTTGATCGGCACCGCCGCGGGCGCCGCCATCGGCCGACTCACCGAGCGCGTCGAAGAAGAGCGCGCCTCGCGCGTGTTCGAGAAGAATCGCATCGCGGCGCTGGAACGTGGGCTGGAAGCGCGCGGTCACTTCCGCGACGCCGCCGGTGATTTGGCGGGCGAGACTTTGGGCGGCAAATACCGAATTTTGCACCGCATCGGCTCGGGCGGCATCGGCGCGGTGTACGCCGCCGAGCACGTCGGCATCGGTGCCAAGGTGGCGATCAAGGTGCTGCGCGGCGCGGCCGCGGTGGATGCCTCGGAGATCGCGCGCTTGCGCCGTGAGGCGCGCGTGCAAGGCTCGATTGAGCAGGTCAACGTCGTCAAAACGCTGGACCTGGATCAAATGCCGGACGGCTCCATCTACGTCGTGATGGAGCTTTTGCACGGCATGAGCCTCGCGCAGCGCCTGAAGTCCCAAGGCCCGATCGCGCCAGGCTTCGGTATCCCGATGTTCATTCAGGTCTGTCATGCGCTCAGCGCGGCGCATCACCTGGGTATCGTGCACCGTGACTTGAAGCCCGGAAATATCTTCATCAACGAGGACGGCAGCATCAAGGTGCTGGATTTCGGGATGAGCAAGCTGGGCGAGTCAGAATCGTTGACCCAAGACGGCTACACGCTGGGCACTCCCGAGTACATGGCGCCGGAACAATGCATCGGAGCTCCGGTCGACCCGCGCACGGATCTGTATGCTTTCGGCGTGCTGATGTACGAAGCCTTGACCGGTGATTTGCCCATCCGCGGCCGCAACCGTCGCGAGCTGCTCGAGCTTCATCAACGCGAGATCCCGCGCCCGCTACGCGTTGCTCGCCCGGATCTGCAGATCCCCGAAGCGTTGGATCTGGCAGTAATGCTGTGCTTGAAGAAGCGCGCCGCCGAGCGGCCCGCCTCGGCGAAGGAATTGGAACGTATCCTGCTCGGCGTGCCGAGTGAGGGGCTATTGCTCGAATACCCGGCGTCGCTCACGCGGCAGCGCTTAGCGCAGTCGTCTTCGGCCAATATTCGCTTCGGCGATTGACGCGCTAGAAAATCGCCGGACGCGTGCGCGCGCTCTGCGCGCTATGCTGCCGCGCATGAGCCGAACGCTAGCCGAAGTGATGGCGCTGCTCGAGCGCCTGGCGCCCCTTCATCTGAGCGAAGATTGGGACAATACCGGGCTCCTCCTGGAGCCGCCCGCGGCCGCCGCGCGCCCCATCGAGCGCGCATTCCTGTGCATCGATCTCAGCGAGCTCGTGTTGGATGAAGCCATCGAGCGCGGGGCAGAGTTCGTGATCGCTTATCATCCGCCGATCTTCCGCGGACTCAAGCGCTTCCGAGCGAGCTCGAAAGAAGAGCGGGTGCTCGTGCGCGCGCTGGGCGCCGGGCTTTCCGTGTACTCGCCGCACACCGCGCTGGACGCCGCAGCAGGCGGCGTGAACGACTGGCTGGCGAGCGCTTTTGGGGTCGGGCGCAGCACGCCGCTGATCGCGCACGTAGCTGAGCCAGCGCCCGCCGAGTTCAAGCTGGTGGTGTTCGTGCCCCCGCCGCAAGCGGCAGAGCTGCGCAGCGCCCTTTCGCGTGAGCTCGGTTTAGGCCGCATTGGCAACTACTCCGAGTGCAGCTACGAGCTTTCAGGGCGCGGCTCGTTCTTCGGTAACGAAGCGGCCGCGCCGAGCGTGGGCGAGCGCGGCAAGCTGGAGTTCGTTGCCGAAACACGGCTCGAGATGCGGTGCCCGGCCTCCGCGGTGAAAGCGCTGGCGCGGGTGATCGCCGCGCACCACCCGTACGAAGAGCCGGCCTGGGACTTGTATCCGCTGGCCACGCCGCCGCTCGCCGAGCCGCCAGCGATCGTCGGCGCGGGCCGCCTCCTGCAGCTCGATACTCCGATCTCGCTCGGCGAAGCCGTTACGCGCCTGAAGACGCACCTCGAGCTTGCCACTTTGCGCGTCGCCACTGCCGGCGCGCACGCCGCGGGCACGCCGATCGCGCGCATCGCCGTGTGCGCGGGCGCCGGAGGCAGCCTGTTCGAAAAGGTGCACGACGCGGATCTGTTCGTGACCGGCGAGCTGCGTCATCACGACGTGCTGGCCAAACTGCGCGCGGGCTCGAGCGTCATTTTATCCGAACACACTCATACCGAGCGCGGTTTTCTGCCAGAATTTGGCAGACGACTAGAGAGCTTGGCGGAAGGGCAACTACGAGTGCTGATTTCGGAGCGCGACGCGGATCCGCTGCGGCTGACGTAGCAAAGCGGACTTCCAGCGAGCTTGAATGAACGACACTGTCGGGACTCGACAGGTGAAGTAGCGACGCTGTACACCGATCCAGCTCCGGCGATATCCGCCATGTCACTCCGCTGGGTGACACTCTTAATTCGCATGCAGACTCGACCGTTCGAAATCGGAGGGGATGAATCGTATGGAGAGTCCATGGATGGGCCTAGCGCAATGTTGCCACACGAGAGTAGTATCTTTGCATTATGCGCAATGCCGAGCGGAGTAAGTTGGCAGCTGCGATGAGTTCAGACCGTGACGCGAGCGCAGCGTTGGTGCGCGCCGACGTCTTGGTGCTTCTGCGCGAGCGCCGCTACGAGGAAGCGCTCGCCATGCTGTATCGCGCGCGCGCGGACTCCCCGGACAGCGCCGAGCTCCAGAAGAGCATCGATCAGATCAAGGAATTCCTGGTCGGCGCGTACGCCAAGCGTCTCGGCGGCCTCGATCAATTCGCCCAGCAAATCCCGGTAAATTCGGCGCGTTCACCGGATGTGGTGCTGGTCTCGCGCTACATCGACGGCAACTCGACGTTCGGCGACATCGCGCAGATGTGTCCGCTCGGCCAGCTTCGCACGCTGCAGGTCTTGGTCGGTCTGTACAAGAAGCCCGACGCCGCACCGACGAGCACGGACCTCGAACGCACGCGGTCGTCGGGGGTTCACTCGATCGACCCACTCGCGGACGATCTTGGCGTGCCGACCTCGTTCGCCGCTCACCTTCCGCCCGACGCGCCCGCACCGGACACCGCGCGCAGCCCGTCGGAGTTGCCCATGCCGGTACCCGTCCCCGTGGTCGAAACGGAAGACGATCGCCGCTACAAGGAAGCGTTCTCACTCGGCACCGCCGCTTTCATTCAGCGTCGCTTCGCCGACGCGGTAGTGGCCTTCCGCGCCTGCGAAGAGCTGCGCCCGGGTGACAAAGCAGCGCAGGTCATGCTCCGCCGCGCGCAGCGCGATCTCGATCTCGAAAGCAGCTAAGCGAGAATGAACCTTGCAGTGGTCGCCGATCCAGCGCTGCGCGAGCGCATGCGCTGCATTCGAATCATCGCCGATCAGACCTCGATGAGCGCGCTCGGAGCGGCTGATTGGCACGAGCTGGATCAGCTGCTGATCGACGCTCCTCACGTGGGTTTGGTGTTTTATGCTCATCCCTTGGCGGGCGCGCCGGAAGACGCGATCGAGCAGCTTATTTCGCGCACTAAACGCCTGGTGCTAGCCGTCGATGAGGAGCAGGAGCTGCCAATCAGCGCGGGCATCACCCGCACGACCCACCCCATCGCGGAGGAGACGCTGGTGGTGCTGGCGCGCGCGCAAGGGAGACCTTCGACGCCGCCGCACGTGAACTTCGCGCCCGTCGATTTCTTGCAAATGATCTGCATGTCGGGCGGCTCGCACGTGCTCGTGCTCAGCCAAGAGGGCGGCGACGCTGGCGTCATCGAAGTGCGTGACGGCCAAGTCTGGACCGCGTTCGATGCTCTCGGGGTCGGCGAAGACGCCTTCGCGCGCTTGATCCGCCCGGAGATGCGCGCGCGCGTCAGCCACGCGCTCGGTTCTCGCAAAGAGCGCGCCATCTTCAAAGGCCTACAAGAGCTGGTGTTCGATTCGCTGCGGCGGATCGACGAAGGCCTCGTTTCGCAACCGCCGCCGATGTCGCCCCGGCAGCTGGAGGCGACGTTGTCTTCGCCCGAGCAGCTCGCTGATCGCATTCGCCAACTCAACGAAGACGCGCGCCGCCTGCTGATGGTAAGAAACTACGACGAGGCGGTGCACGCGCTCGTTAGCCTCTCCGAACTCGACCCCACGTCACATCTGGTCCGGGCCAACTTGGAGCAACTCCGCAAGTTAGGGTATCCTAAATGACACTGTCTATCGCATTTACCAGCCTAAAAGGCGGTGTGGGAAAGACCACCACAGCGCTCAATTGTGCCTTCGCCTTCGCGCGCAGAGGCACACGAACGCTGCTCGTGGACACCGACCCGCAGGGTGCGATCGGTCTATCACTCGACGGCGTGAGCGATCGCCCGGGCCTCGCGGCCAGCCTGGCCAATGGCCGTGAGCTGCCTGATGTAGTGAAGACGCGGCTGCCAGAACTACAAATCTTGCCCATGGGCTACGTCGATACGCTGGCCATCGATGATCTGTCGAAGTGCGCGCGGGACAACGACATCCTGCGGCGCATCCTCGATCGCAGCCAACATGAGTACGACGCCGTGTTGTTCGACACGCCTGCCGGCCTGGGCGGCATGACGCGCCTGGCGCTGGAGTCGGTCGAGAGCGTGATCGCCGTGGCTCAGTGCGAGCCGCTCGCGCTGCGCTCCCTGCCGCGCTTGCTCGACTTGCTCGCGCAGCTGCGCGAAGCGGGTGACTCTTGCTCGCTCCTGGGCGTCGTGTGCAATATGAGTTCGTTCCGCGATCCGGTCGTCTTGGCCTCGCTCGAGGAGCTGTGGGCGCTGTATCGCGAGAGTGTTTTCGACACGGCCATCCCGCGCGACAGCACGTTCTTGCAGGCCAGCCGCGCGGGTGTGCCGCTTGGTCTGCTGAGCCGGCGCGCGCCCGCGGTGGCAGCCGTATTCGACAGTTTGGCAGCAGAAATCGAAGGGCGCCTCGGTGTCCAGGAAGGAGGAGAAGATGACGGCCCGATCCGTCTCGTGGACTGACGCCGCGAGCGTTGCGCAGTTGCTCGCCCGAGCGAGCGCGCCGAGGCGAGCAGCGACTCAAACTTTTGGGAGCGCCCTGGCGCGCCCGATACCACGGGCCGCGTCCATCTCGGTGCCCGTGCCCCTGCCGGTCGCGGTTCCGGTTCCGGCGCCCGCCCCGAGGTCGATCTCAGTGCCGCCGCCAGCGCGACTCAAGTCGCAGTTCCCCGCGCCGCGGCTGGTCCAGACATCGGACAACCCATCCGATTGCTTGGACGCGCTGCTGGCTTGGACGCTCGACCATCAGCGCTGCACGGGCGCATTCATCGCCGACGACAACGGCCTAACGCTCGCGGCTCACGGCATCTCCGAGGCACACGTGTCGCTGGTCGGCCCGCTGCTGTCTGCCTTGCTCTCGGTGCGCATCATCCCCGGCATCGACGCTACCGCAGGCGCGCTCT
>Ga0247760_1002517_pt1 | contig 13665 bp, 10 predicted proteins | sample UWRJL171409R4_FD_179936 | JGI IMG/M metagenome (GOLD analysis project Ga0247760, IMG submission 179936) | Plant litter microbial communities from Arlington Agricultural Research Station in Wisconsin, United States - UWRJ-L171-409R-4 | ecosystem: Environmental > Terrestrial > Plant litter >...
CCGACCAAGACGGAGAGCACCTTAGCGGTTTGTTCGTGTGTGTACATACCAGGGTGCTTTGCGTCGACCTTTGCCATGACCGATCCTACGAGAAGGGATCCGACAGCGGTTGTCTGGCAAGTTGGGCTATCAGTTGTGTTTGAGCAATTCACGGACACTTACACCGATAACGACATCCTTGGACGTCCCAAACAGCCAATACAGCACTGCACCCGTAAAGCTCGTGTACAGTCCATATTCAGGGGTCAGGGAGGCCAGAAGCGCGTACGCCATCGCTTGGGGTATCACCACCAGGCCAACCGCGATGCCGGCTATGGAGTCTCCTACCAACCATGATAGGTTGTATCGAGGAAGCCACTGCAAGAACATAAAAATGTCGCGGGCGTATTCGGAAGCCTTTCTTCGTTGGGGCTAGTGACTGGAACCATTCGGCCACTGTTGGTTCAGTTGCCGGGTGGTGATTGTGTCCTGTGCCGAAACTGCATTCCTCTGAATTGAACTCCAGCCCGCTGCCTTTCTCGACACTGATGTCACTCCTGGATTTCGGCATTGCGGGATGAGCAGCGGTCCAGGGACAGCATTATTATCGGTAAGGATGACGGTGATAGAGATCTTAGACTCCCCATCATCACACCATACCATGATCAGATGTACCTAAGAAATTCTTCTCAACTGGTGACACAAAGACCAAAGATCCAGGGACATGAAAATTGCATCGTTTTGAAACACATTGCGACATTGACCTGCCAAGACTAGAATAGACATTCTGCCTTTCTTTCCGTCGGGAACTTTACTTCCATTCAGTTGAACGACCTAATACAACGTGCAGCGTATTACCGGAATTCAGGTACCATCGGCCTAAAGCCCAGTAAAAACACCTCGGGTGTCACATGCACCCTCCTCAAGCCACGTCCACCAATCCAATATCCTACGACGAAGCAGGAGCCGGGGCCGGAGCTGGGGCTGGCTTGGCCATGGGCGGGTACTTCTTTCCGTCCTTCTCCACCTTGGGTTCGCAGGTGCAACGGTCCGCCTCCGGGACGTTATCTAAGACAGCGGGAATGTGGTTCCCGCATCCCTTCCAGGAGGCCTTCTCTGTGGAGGGGAAATATCGTTAGCGCATCCAGTCGGATTAATCGGAAATGTCGCGCAAGGATGGCGCTGGCCGGGACTTACTGCAGACGCCACAGTCGAGTTTGAAGCACATCTTTTTGAGTATGGGTGGAGGTTTTTGTTGAGGTTGAGTTTTGCGGAGAGAGTGGTGATATCAGAGGTTGGTCAGTAGCGTGGTGTGATGTATTTAATCCTCACGATAGCAGAAATCAGGTGCTCGCTGAAATTACCCGCTTTTTCCAACTTTCGCCACCCGCCCGAGTCGGTGATTGGAGCCGGGTCGTTGATGAATAAGCTTTGTGCTCGGCGACCTCGGGAGCACAAGTGGGCAACTGAGGAGCCGGGCTCCACTTTGTCGCCGACTTGAAGTAGCTCCGCTCCGTACCTCAAAAGCAAACCTCGATAACACTTCGTGGATATATTGGAAATAGGATTTGTAGATGTACGCCGACTACCTACGTGGGGAGGGAGTTCGAATGAAAATGTGAGATAGTAAAACTCAATGTCCTCCTGTCGTGCGAGTTACTCCTACGACCAAGCTATACCCGCCAAAAGGTTACAAGGAGCCCAATGAATAGCCCCATGCGTTACTGAATATCACAATCCAATACTCCCATAACAACTGCGGGGTAAGAAATTCGACGGTGCGTAGTCGTAGTTCGGCCAGTGTTGGGGGACGGGATCACGAAGTCAAATGAAAGCTTAAAAAAGGAGACCCAGGCCGAGTTCAGAAAAACAGCCCAACGTGTATCAAACGACGTGGAAAAACCCCTGTGGAACAATATAGATATAGTCGCTGTTACTAAATGCTGGTATCAGTGGATTCACTTTTGCGGTGTTTTAGTGCAGCGGTTTTGTATCACAAACCCATATCATCATACTGGCGATATAAAGACTCCCGGGGTTAAATAAACCTCGAGTAATGCCGAAAGCTGTCTTTGGTGTATTATACACTCCCTCGCTGTCGATGACGGATCGGGGGCGGGTGAAGAACAGATAGTGGAACGCTGAAAGCAAGAGGAGCGACCAAACGATACCCTGGCAAACACCAAATCTGACCATTCGAGACCAATCGCTCCCCAGTTTCATCAACAATGAAAGCCCAGAGCTCACATAGAGAACGAGCTCCAGTGTCCGGCTGAGCGCTTTGCGGGTGGTCAACAGTTCCATTCCCGCCTGTAAACCACTTAGATCACCTAGTTCCATCTGTGCGGTGCAGAGGGCGATAGTCGTGGCATTCTACCACAACTCGGATACAAATGCAGGAATAGAGATTGGGGATTCGTCTCGCCCCTGGAAAGGCTTGGAAGCACTGCTTATCGTGACTTGTCATTCGTCGATGCCCCAAAAAGTCCGTTCGAATCAGTGAATTAGAAACCCACCTAGGAAACCGAAATCGAATACTAGGCAGTACACGTGGCCAGAGCCAAGAATAAGACATTTAGGGGAACTTCCATCTAATAATAGCCCGGCCGCGATAAACCTCGAAATCCCACGTATTGTCCTCTTGGAACTGCAGGGCCAACTCGACCAGCATTTTCCGTGCCATTCCCCAGAACTCCCGCGCTTCTTCTACATCTTCGTTGCAGAAATCCCAGTTACGATCGCTACCATTCCAGGAGTATTCTTTAGACGGATTGGGCTCCATCTCGCACCAGTGGTATGTCTCAGGGCGCTCGTTACAACCTCGCCCCTGAGTAGTGTCGACATCGTGGAAGGTGTCATCGCGAATAATGAACAGCTTCCTTACGCTGTAGTAGTCTTGATACATCATATCCCAACCTTTCCCCTCTCGAAGGGTCTTTTCCATCACGGCGATGTTCTGGAGCTGGATGTCCACCATCACAACTCTGCCAAGGAGATCTGGCTCAAAAAGACGATCCGTTTGTTCCCTGACGAAGCCATCCCAATCGACGTCTCGTACAAACAAAACATCGTGTAGCGGGTCGAAGAACCGGACAGCGAGAGGATAAGAACCATCCCGAAGCTGAAAGCGAAGGCCATTTCGGCGAAACCAACGAAGGGCTACGTGGCGGGCCTCGTGGTTGACAAAGGCGGTGGGGAGCTCAAATTCTTTAGGTCGGAGCATATCGGTGCAGAATTGATAATGTGGGTTGTGTTCGCCACCCTGTAGGTCGACCCCTTGGTCAGAGGGGGTGAGGTGGCGGGGCTGCCAACACCCTTTGGTGTAGCTGAACAAGCATGCCCCGAGGTTTTTAGGCAGCGACTCCTGCCATACCATTTCGCGCAGTTCAGGCGGAAGCGAAGCGAATAATGGGAACGAAGACGGGGTACCGTCCATTATGACGGCTAAAATCCGAACGGCGTAGGGCGTCTTCGAGGGGGTCGGTGCGATGTTGCATGAACGATGTAGAATGAATGGACGTTGCATTTTGGAGGCGGTGAGGGACGTGGTCATGTCGGTATTATGTAATCCATCTGCCCCCTGTCGTTGCAGGACTTCGTTCGACAGAACTTCCCGTTCTAAATCAGACAGACTCGTTGAGATATCTAGATGCCTTGATCGAACTCTGCCATCACGCCGTAAATATAACAGTATCCAACCACTGTATAGGCCCCGGAATCATAATGCGGGCGGACCAGCAGCGGCGCCGAGGAACCAAACGGGATGAGAACCTCATCCCCATCCTGCATTCCCTCAGATCCAAACCCCATGAATCCGCCTTTTGTGAAGAAGAAAGTGGGTGTCTCAAGCTTAATGGCATAAATTCCAGTTCTGAACATAGCCTTGCTCAACCAGTCGCCCTCGGTGTCGTTCAGAACCTCATCTGTCATCAGCGGTAACGTGTCGCCGTACATTTGTTTGAGCACATTGATAGGGTTTCCTTCCAGATCGCAAAGGGTACCGTCGATCGTGAGGGCTCTGTGGTCGTTCGAGACTGCAACATGTTCGGCGATGGTTGATCCGCCGGCTCTGAATTGCAAACTCCCTTGGGTGTAGTCAGGGTTGCGAGACTCAAAGTCGGGAACCCAAGTGGGGAGATCGATGTCTTTTCGCCTCTCACTGCTTGTAATGCCACTCCCCGCCCAGACGACAGGGTACAAGCTCTTGGACGCCTTGATTTCAGCCACTGTCAGCTGACTGTAAACGTCGGCAACGCTCGCGATGTAATCGATGTAAACTAGTCAGTCGCCCGAAATGCCCGCGACTGCGTCAGGAGAAGGTCTAGCAACCCAGCGCCTTAACATTTGCAGTATCCTCGCTACTCGGTGTTCGCAGGGTGCAGTTGGCGATACACATGATGCGCCAACCGTTGTTGGCCTGTATCGCGGCGTCGAGAGCGGCGCGAAGCTTGTTGGCGTCATCCATATCCACCGGCTCGCCCGACATATTCTTTCCAACCGCGATTTCCAAGGCTGTACACTCGGTATTGGCCATAGCCTCGTCCAATTCCACATGGCCGGCTTCGGCCACGAGTTTATACGTAATCCTCCTCAACGTCGTCAGCGCGTACCAGAGATCCTCGAGTCTCGCCTCCTCAGCGCCGCAAAGCACCAACCCCAAGCGGGCGAGCGCGGCTTCTTGGAGTATCCACGCCCGCGTCCAGTACAGGCGAGCCATGAGCGCCGCAATCTTTCGCACCGGCTCGGGGTTAGCGTCCCGGGTGAGCGCCTCGCCATACCTCTCATCGATGGCGACGCGGATAATCATCTCGGAAAGGGCCGTCTTGGCCGAGTTTCTGCTCTGACTTGCAGAGCAACATGACGGCCTTGGTCGCAGTGGTCCACTTGTTGATGACCGACATTGCGCCCTTATCCTGCGGGCTTTCCTCGCAGAGCCATATGATGACTTTGTGCGCCCCTGAGTAGATCTGGCCCGTCAGGCGGACTTGGGCTTGCTTCTCGACGTTGTCGTGCTGGCTGATGCAGATCGCATCCATCCAGAGGTATGTGGTTTCCGCAGCCACGCCCTCCTGCCGGCAGTGCTGACGGATTCGACCGAGGGCGGCAGCAAGGTTGGTTGTAACCTTGATTACATCACCGCGAAGACGCAAATTTTCCGTGATGGCTGGGTTGCCCCAGACATACGGCAACGCCCAGTACGGAGGCGCCTTGTCGAGGTCAGCGGTTTCCACTGTAAGCTGCACCACGTCTGGGGTGTAAAAACAGGTGGCGACAGGGCTGCAAATCGAACAAGCCTGATCTGCCGCTCTGGGTCGAGTTTATGCTGGTCGTAGAAGGAAGGCGGTTCAAGTTGATCCATAGCGAACCGACTTTGAAGAACAAATTTCTCAAGAGGTCAGGAGGTACGTCAGAGCGTGAAGCAAGCTAAATATGAGGCCCGGGTGATGCTATCGAGAGAATCCAATTTCTAGGCAGAATTGTGGCATTGCAAAATTCGCGCACGCCCTTGCCTTCGAACCATCCAGACGACTAAACGGGCGGCTGACGCCCGCCGATCATCGAGCGGGTGATGCGGTTTCCTCAGTTTCATCGATCGAGATTAGTCTGATATCCATGTGCAAGCGAGTGCCACGGAATATCATTGGACCCGCGGATCATCCGTAAAGGTGGGCGGCAATGGTGGTGTGAAAGGTGTCAGTTGTTCTTGGAAAGAACTTGAAGGCTGTCATGGCATGGCTGAAAGTGGCCAGCTTGCTTGGTCACTGGTGGGGTGGGGCCCACATCTCACGAACGAAGGCAGGAACAGGTTTCCTCTGGATTTCACATCAAAGTCGCCGCTTGATAGAGGCAACACAGTTTTGGCAGATTACATGAGGCGTGTGTTTCCCAGCCATCACCCACGAGACATTTCACGAGAACAATGTTGATGCTTCCAACATGTTTGCAATTTGTTGCTACAAAAGACTACCCAAACGCCCTCGTTGCCAAAGCCAACTCACCGAGACGCAATACACAAGTTTTGCTGATAGGTAAAGAAGAAACAGGTGTCATCAGTCATACAGTTTCGTCTCGTACCCACAGTCCCACGCCGTCAGGTGCCCTAATGGGTCCAAGAATTATACCACGAGCTTCCAGTGCTGTTCGACTTGCCGCTCAGCTTTGCCATGTTTTCCTGAGTGAAGTCGGAGGTAATGTCATTGTCATTTCCGCAGTGCTCGCACTTATGCACAATCTTCGCATGGTGGTCCGCAACGCCTGAGCTGGGACCAGCCGCCGCGGCCCACGCTCCGCTTGCTGCCGCTAGAGCGGGGTTTGTCGTGCGCGACTGGGTCTTGTGCTCCTGCGAGTGGTCCGATGAGTTAGTCGAAGCCTTCGACGGAGCCGACGAAGTGGTATTAGAAGCACTGGGAATGCTATGCGACTGGGCCCTGTATGAGTCGGGCAGTACTTCCGGACTCATCTGCTTGGCCTGTTTGGACGATGGGTACGACGTTGATCTCGAATCCTCGGATGCGGCCAACTTGGGTGACTCGTTGCCAAGGTGAGGACTCGTAGGCATCGGGGCCGCGGCTAAAGTATAGCGTGCTGACTGCACCTCGTTCTCAGGCTGCCGGGGCGTTTCGCGTGTTTGGGCCGCACCAATACCAGAGGACGTGCCGGATGCAAGCGTATTATACTGACCATCTCCGCCATAGGAGGCGTGGCTGTGGTCATCCGAACCCTCAGGGTAACTGGTATGATGACTCGTTGGCTTGACCTTCACGCCGGATGGTGTACCCGAGGGGAGGACGTTGTACTCCTCCTCAGTCGACTCGGGCGTCTTGGAGGTAGCGAGGGCACTGCTATTGGCGTGCCTCTCTGCTGATTCCGATGCGGAGACAGTCCTGACCCCGGACGCTTTTCCGGAGCCTAGGTCATTGTACTCCTCCGCCGCATGCGATGCACCGCCGCGAGAACCGACCATTGGAAGACTCTTGTGGCTAGACATAGCCCCGGAAGTGAATTGATCTGTTCCACTCTCGCGGAAGCCGGTATTGGGAACACTCGCTCTGGTGTTCACACCGGAGGCAGTGCCAGAGGGTAGGGTGTTGTAGTCGCCCGGCTTGACAATCACCTCTTCGCTTTGACGAAATTGAACCGTTTTCGGGGACGGTGTGGTGCGGTGGTCAATGTTAGAACTCTCCGCGTGAGAGGGGCTAGAAGGGGCCGAAGGTGGTTCCCTGGGATGCTCGAACACAGGTGCCCCGGTGTTGGCATCTGCAGACTGCCTGTGGTCTTGAGCAAACAAGCTGGCTCCAATACCAGCAGTCGCCCCAGCAGCTGCATATTGCATGGCATTGTTGCCAGAATGCGATGAATCGTTGCCCATGGGCTCATCTTGAGTATCCCTGGAGCCACGATTGGCTGCCCAGCCGGGAGCCTGGCTTTGGGCCTCTTCTACTAAAGCAGCCGATGACCGGGGTGAATAGCTTCGTCTCTTTTCTGATTTCGTGGGAAGCATCGGGGCTGTGGGCTCGCTAGCACGGCCGTGCTGAACATTGTCGACCCTCTTCGTCTCGGACTTTTGATGGAGGACACCAAGCGCGCCACCCGAGTCAGCATGCGGGGTGCGCTGATTGGATCGGGGATGGTCTTGCTGAGGACGTGTGGGCTCAGACGATGACCTCTGATCCTTGGCATCCTTCTCATTGTGGTGGTGCAAGATGCCGTAAGCACCAGCTCCGGCGGCTGTAGCGGTGGCGGCTTCTTCCTTTCTGTGGCGATTTAGATGATCGTTATCGTCTTTTTTGTGCTCCGAAGCTTCATCTTTGCTGCCCTTGCGTCGGTGGAAGATTCCGAGGATAGAATGCCTCTTGCCATGTGGCGATCCCTCATCACTCTTGCTCTTAGACCGGATTGTATCCTTTTCATCCTTGGGCCGATGAGGGAAGCTATTGGTCGTTCCCGTTGCCCTGTCATCTTCACTCCGGCCTCTACTCTCTTCACTGGGGGATCCTTGGCGCTTCTGAAGCTTCTTTGGCTTCTCCCTTTCGGATGCAGCAATCCCAGCACCAGTGCCAGCACCGGCGGCAACGCCAGCTGTAGCGGCAGCCAAAAGGGTGTCATCACTGGTTCGATGTTCTGCCTCGGGGAGGTAGTGACCATCATCGAGATTATCGTGTTGGGCCTCTGACTTATCGTGGTCAGGCACCAAAGGAAATGCCCGTGGGCCGGTTTCAGCTGCCGAGGAACTGCTGGCAATTGTTCTCGACTGTCTTACGGCGGGGTCCTGGGTGAGCGACGAGTCGGCAAGCATTGCATCGTCCATGGCGTAGCTCTCAGCATCAAGGGCGAAGTCGGACTTTCCAGTTCCAGTCTCCGTTGGTGCAAACTCCGAGCGCTTGCCCTCCTCGATGCCCGGGAGCGGAGAAGTGTAGAAAGAGTCTGAAGCTGAGCCGTGACGGCCGCTCTCCTCGTGACGCTTGCTCTCCTCATCCTGGCTACCATGTCCTGCCACAGTGTTGTAAACACCACCCCTTGGATAGTCAGTTGTATGTCCGGCAATGTGAACTCGCTCTGCTGACCTTTGGGACAGATGATGCTGTTGGGCATGGTCGTCATTTGGACTGCCGTGTCCCATCACGGTGTTGTAGATGCCTCCGCCGGCGGCTTTCGGGAGACTCCCCCAGTAGGGCTGCGAGTGTTCATCCGAACCTTTCTTGGTGCTAGCATTCTCCACAGCTTCCTTCTGCGCCGGTGGTAGCTCATCGTCGGTCGCATCCCCACCGGGGCGAGCATATGTGTATTCGGCGTCGGGCTGAATGGGCGGGGAATCCGATTCTACGGCCCGGATGTCGTCGAACTTCTCCGAAGGCGGCAACCTGCGCGCCTGGGCACTTGCAGCGACAGCTTCTAGTAGAGGGATCGTTCTAGGCTCCTCAGGCTTGGAGGTCGGCTGGATGGGGTTGGACGAGGTCAAGCCAAAGCCGACGGGCGGATCAGCTGGTTGCTGGCTGCGCTGGTCGTCGGGCTTGCGTAGCTTATTGCGCTCGTGGTGGTCGTGGTGTCCAAGGATGCCGTGGTGCTGCGGTGCCTGCGTCTGGGGCTGCGCCTGGGACTCCGCGTACATGTTCGGCTCTGGCTGGAGCGTGGCCTGGGGGGTGGCCACTGGCGTGTCGAGCGGATAGGAACCTGGGATGTGGTCCATGGTGTCGGTAGCTGCACGAAAGATCAGGAGTGTTGGAGTTGCGGAGATTTCCTGTCAAGTAACGTGCAGTGTGGTCGTCACGCGCGAAGTTGAAAGGGTAGGACAGAGAGGAAGAGGACATGGAATTAGTAGGGAAGAATGGCAACAAAGCATGTCCTCTGCCATAAAGTACCCGGGCACCATGTGATAAAGTCAGTTGCCCTGACGTGCAGCAGCGTCATTTCGTCTTGCTGAGCACAGGCGCAGCATTGCTGCTGGGTGCGGCCTGGCGCGCCTGCCAAACTCGCTTTTGCGGCAAGCAGCGCCGATGACCTCAGAACTGACATCATCGACCGTGCAGATTGCGGAGCAATTCCCCGATGTGCTCGAATTGACCAATGGGAAGAGTGCCAGCACTTGCAAGCTGAACCGCCGACCCCACAGTGCCCGCTAACAACCCCAACTGCAATTTAGCGCCCAACAACGTCCCAAAGCGGGGATCTTGCTGCCAACCTTGGTTTTCTTTGATGTTTGATGCACCGGGCTATTGACCGCTGCGTCAATTTCGCAATAATCCGTACCCCATTAGCGAGCCATCGTCCGTTGTGGTCCAATAATTGTCTGATGCGCCATTTTGGGCTGTCATTCTAGGCTTCTGGCTGACATCGGCGGCGCCCTGATTACCGGGTTTCCTCCTCCCGTCGCCCGATCTCTGGGAGCACGTAGATGCGACACGGATCAGAGCGATTTGTCGGGATCAGGCAAAAGGGTCTGAAGACTCAGCTTCGTGATCGCCTGCGCTAACGAAACGCGATAATATTCCTGTTTCCTCACTCCATCTCATATCTCAAATCGAGGTCGAGGCACTCATGGCCCTCACCCCATTCATTCCCCGCGCCGCGACCAGGTCGGACTTTGGACGGCTTCACCGACTGCCACCCAGTCACAACCTCTCAATTCATTCTTCCCAGCTACCTAAATACCATCCGTGCCTCCCTATGTCGGTCCGGTCCCAGGACCAAGAGGTTCATGCTCCGTGCTCAAGTGAGATCATCAGCTCGCATACCCAACATTTCTCGCCAACGCTGGACTGCCTACTTGGTCGAGGAGCTCTGCGTGAATTTGTACTGCTGCTTCACCTGAAGTTGACGCGCATATCCCAGCCGAGCACACTGCGGAAAGATGTGAGAATATGAGCATTAGAACCGAATTGAAGCAACTCACCTGCTCTTCGGCTTCGACTTGCAGGTCCCTTGTCTCGTACCTGGGCCAGTGGATCCGGTCGATGCAACACGATACACAGAACTTGCTGTTATCTGGCCGCAGTGGCTTCCCCCAATCGCTCTTTGCCCTGATCTCGGCCGGCTTGGAAGAAGACTTGAAGAGACTCCAAAACCCCGATCTGATCTCCCTGAGCCCAACCTCTACGTCGAAGTCGAAGTGGAGAAAGCGACGTAGGTCTGATAGACCGCACATGGGGCCTCGGCTTAGTACCTCGTCAATAATCTCTGCATCGACTTCGCGGGTTATGGTGAGGGGGTAGTTAATGTTTTCGTATATCTCGGGCGTCCACAAATGCAGCTGAGCTTCGGTTTGCCCAGACCAGTGCGCCGAGTGGTCGTACTCATGGTGTCGAGAGAGGCGATGGCGGCAGCGCCAGGGTTTAACTAGGCGGCAACCGCAGCTCCCGGCATGCGTCGACGAAACGCGAAAGTACGATACTGGTCCCGTTGGAATTTGGGAACCTGCCCCAAAGAGAGTCATGAGGCCGCCTTGGTTTTCCAGCCGTGGCGGAGGATCTGGGCCCGGTCAGCAGCCGCTCAACAGCAGGTTTTGCAGGAAACGCACATGTTTCGTACGTGAGACACTTGCGCCAACTTCTAAGCTTCCTCTCATACGTGATTCTGCTCGCATGCGAGGCATGTACGGTGACAGTGGGGGCTGGTCCACCAAGAACGGTAGCACTGACGCCGGCTTCGAGCTCCGAAGTCTTCCCATCCTCGTGCGTCAACTGGATATCGGCAACGACCGCATCTCCTTTAGGCAGCAGGTCGTGTCGTTCCCCCCGACGATACAGATACCGCACGCTAACTGCGTCGAATATCCTGTTGTTTCTTCCTAGCCTGCATCATGTTAGTAACCCAATCATCTTTTTAAGGGGGGTTGGACTTGCTCTGCGGATTTGTTGATTGAAAGCTGCATCTTGAAGTTCAAGATGATCCGGTACACCGGTTTTAGACCAGTCTCGCCTTCACGGTGCTTTACTCCCGACCGTTCTATTCGTATCACCGGTTCCAATATGCTGACGGCGGTGTATTTTCCCTGCCCGCCCCCAATATTTTCCTCAAGGTCGATAGGGCGAATGTTGGAGAAGATCTTTGGTTTTGGTGGGGCGGCCACCGCCGGCGCCGCGCATGGGCGACATGAAGCTTTCGAAGTCTTCGAAGTCTTGGCACCAGTGCTCAGCATTTTCTCTTTCGTTGATTGTGTTGGAGATAACACTCGGAAGAACGACGAAAGGGGCCGACCTAGAATATGACATCGTCATTGCAAGGCAAGCTGGTTCAGAACTTGGACTTGTTGTTGACTGGGCTGTCGGCCGCGATATGATGCCCGCAAAGCCGGCACAAGACTGTTCTGCGTCGCGTCACCGAGCTGGGCTCTTCGATTAAGAAGGCCAGATGCAAAGCTAGGCGAAAGCGTTCCCGACGCTCCGGGCGCCTAGCCGTTAGCTCATCGTTGATGCATCAGCCTTACCCTCGGTGCTATTTTGGAACGCGCTGCGCGAAGTTTGTTCACCTAGGCGCACGCCACAGTTCCTCGCCCCGTCTTTTTGGGGTTCCACAAGGCGCTTGGTCCCAGACCGCGGCTCTCAAGGCGCGTCGTCAGCTTCCCGCGTGTGCTGTTCATCATCGTCCGCCGACATCGCCACGGCGAGGTCCTGGGGACTGTCTTTGCGCTTTGACTTCGCCAGAAACCTCGAAAATATTCGTGACACAGGCAGGTGAGTGTCCTCCTCAAGGCCTACTTATGGAATAGGATGGCACCTTCCCCTTGCGGATCGTCGGTGGCTTGCCTTCCCTCCGGTCCATGAGCATTTCCCAGGGGAGCTCTTAACAGCAATAGTCGGCAACAAGCCCGGCTAGCTCAATCGGTAGAGCGTGAGACTCTTAATCTCAAGATTGTAGGTTAGACCCCCACGTCGGGCTCAATTCCCGTCAACGTTTGTTGTTTGCCTCCTTTTTTGCCGCTGTGGGCCTGCAGAATCTTGTCTCTCAACGGTGTGGACCCACATGAATCTCGAAAGCGATCTGATTGGCTAGCCGACCCCACTCCCACCGCAGCTCACCGAAGACCACTGTGAACAGTGAATGGAGGACAACTGGAAGCTTGGGGATGATTGCACTTGGCATGAGAAACACGGGACTGCATCAAAGAGGTGATGGGCAGTTCGCCTGATGAGGCAACTTAAGCGAATGCGAGTGCGAAGGAAGGGAGCCAATCATCTGTCGCCAGGAAGGTCGACCATAATCCGGCCGTACCAACGAGCACATCAAACTCGAGAGCCACGCAAGCAGACTCCAGAACGCGTCCACATAATCTTGTCGAGTCGCTGCGCAATGCAAGGTCAGCCCTACAATTACATATGAATCGGGTGCACGATGTCTCGGGACGCCGCCGAAGGCATGTTGCCAAGGCGGCCTGCTTCCATCTTGTCTCGCTGTGCCAAGAGTGCGCGGCGCAGCTTCCCACCGGGCAAGGGAAGAAAGGAGCCTAATGCGACTCGGCCTGTTTTCTCTCAGCCTTATATAATGACGACGGCGTTTTCCTTCAAAAACACGCCGTACACCGAACTTCTTTTTCCCTTCCACACCTCGAGACGATTCGATTTTGTCTTGTCGATAACCCGTCACAATGTCGACTGCGGGCACCGCGCCTGGGGGAAGAGGCCCTCCCGTACCAGTGGTGGTATTCGGGCCCAAGGCCAATTGCACATTCGATCTTTGCCCCATAGAATGGAGCGTCTACCAGTATCGGCCCTCCGTCCCAGCAAACGCCATCTTCATCGCTCTATATGCCTTGGCGACGGCAATCCACACGTATCTGGGCATCCGGTGGAAGCAATGGTGGTTCATGGCCTGCATGAACATCGGTTGTGTGAATGGTATCATCGGTTACGCAGCCAGAATCATGATGTACTACAACCCTTGGAGCTTCGCGGCCTTCATGATCCAAATCAGTATGTTCCATCACACCCTATCCGCGACGTCGTCCTACCTGCTGACCTCCTCCCTCTCAAAGTCTGCATCACCACTGGCCCAGTCTACTACTGCGCAGCAATCTACATCACGCTGTCCATATCGTATGTCCCCGTCCATTGCTCGTCTCCCGTTCCCTCCCCTGTACAACCAAAAGTTACCGCTTTGTCCTTTTGTAACGCCTTGTTTTTCACCGTCAGACCCGGTGTTGTTGAGAATTTTTGTCTACGAGGCGCTAACCCCCTCCCCCCCCCACAATCA
>Ga0247760_1002518_pt1 | contig 13655 bp, 13 predicted proteins | sample UWRJL171409R4_FD_179936 | JGI IMG/M metagenome (GOLD analysis project Ga0247760, IMG submission 179936) | Plant litter microbial communities from Arlington Agricultural Research Station in Wisconsin, United States - UWRJ-L171-409R-4 | ecosystem: Environmental > Terrestrial > Plant litter >...
CGAGACGCTCGCGGTACGCGCCGGCTCCTCCCTGCACACCCTGGCTGAGTTGTCCGGGCGGCGCATCGGGACTTTGAATCAAACCGTGGCTCAGGAGCTGCTCCTTTTGCAGCACGCGGACGTCGTGCTCTACGAAGGCCAGCAAGAACCGTATCTGGACCTCGGCCAGGGTCGGCTGGAGGGCGTGCTGCTCGACCACGTGATCGCCGATCGCTACGGCTGCGGACAGCCAGGGCTCAGCTGCGTGAAGCGAGACTTGGCGCGCGGCACGTACGTGATCGGCATGCGGCCCGCCGATGTCGAGCTTGCCACGCGCGTGGACGCGGCCTTGTCGCAGCTGATCGCGAGCGGTGAACTGCGCAGCATCCTCGAGCACTGGCGGCTTTGGGACGCGCGTCAGGACGAGCTCGGCGTACGCGCGCCGGGACTCGCCGCGCTTCGCGATACCCGGAGCGGCGCGCCGCTCGCTACCGCTGCGCCGCTCGGGCAGACGATGTCCGCGGCGCAGCTCGGCCTGTTCTTTCAGGGCGCGCTGATCACGATTGTAATTTCGCTGTGCGCGTTCGGTTTGGCGCTGCCGCTCGGCGTGCTGTTGGCCGTGATTCGCTCGCACGGTGGGCGCGTGGCTCGCTTCTTAGCGACGGCCTATATCGAGCTGTTTCGCGGCACGCCGGTGCTCCTCCAGCTGTATGTGCTATACTACGGCTTATCGTCAGTGATTCGGCTGGGGCCAATCGAGGCTGCGATTTTGGGGTTGGGGTTGAACTATGCGGCCTACGAGGCAGAGGTGCATCGCGGCGCGCTCGCGGCGTTGCCGCGCGGCCAAGCGGAGGCCGCGGATTCGCTCGGCCTATCGCGCTATCAAGTGCTGAGGCACGTGCTCTTGCCGCAATCCTTGCGCATCGCGCTGCCGGCATTGACCAATGACTTCGTCGCGCTGCTCAAGGATTCCTCGCTGGTCAGCGTGATCACCGTGGTCGAGCTGACCAAGCGCATGACCATCGTGGCCGTAGAACTCCGCGATTGGGTCGTGCCCGGCTTGCTCTGCGCAGGCATGTATTTCGCGATCAGCTTTCCCTTGTCGCGGCTCTCGCTCTGGCTCGAAGGCAGGTACCAAAGCGTATGATCCGGATCACGGGCTTGCATAAAGCGTTCGCTGGCCGCACGGTCTTGGCTGGCATCGACGGGGCAGTCCGGTCAGGGCAGATCGTGGCCTTGCTCGGCGCCTCCGGCTCGGGCAAGAGCACGCTGCTCCGGTGCTTGAACGGCCTCTCGACGTTCGACGCGGGCACCTTGGAAATCGCGGGGTTTACCCTCAAACCGGGGGCACACGACGCGCGCACCTTGCACGCGCTGCGCGCCAAGGTGGGCATGGTCTTCCAAGAGTTTCACCTCTTTCCGCATCTGAGCGTGCTCGACAACGTGACGCTCGCGCCGCGCATCGCGCGCGGCGCCGCGCGCGCCCAAGCCGAAGCGCATGCCCGCGACTTGCTCGCGCAAGTCGGCTTGGCCGCGCGCGCCAACGCGCTGCCGCGTGAGCTCAGCGGCGGCCAAAAGCAGCGCGTAGCGATCGCCCGCGCGCTCGCCCAGGGCGTCAGCGTGCTCTTGCTCGATGAGCCGACCAGCTCGCTCGATCCAGAGCTCCGTGAAGAGGTGCGTGAAGTGCTGCGCAACGTCGCGCGCAGCGCTCACGACGCATCGGGGGCCGGCTTGACGATTCTGCTCGTCACACACGAGCACGCTTTGGCGCATGAACTCGCAGACGAAGTTTGGACGATGGCTGGGGGGACGATCGTCTCGAACAGCGAACCCCCTAAAAATCTCGGCTGAGCGCGGACGCGCCGGAGCTCATCTCAAAACGTCTGAAACGCGCACTTCGACGTCGCTGAAAGCGCCCAGGCGGACCGATTCACCGGGCCCGTACTTTTCGACCCGAGCGTAAGCGTTGCCTTCGGGGATCGTGTACACCTCGATGCAACGCTCGGGCAGGTTCACTATCCAATATTCGGGCACGCCGCAGCTCGAGGCGATATTTCGCTGAGCCGCAGCTTAGTTGCCGCGGAAGGTCACGACCGTGATCAGCGCGATCAGCAGCATCAGACCGAAGGCGTGGATGTTCGCTTCCACGCGCGCGTTCGGCTTGCGGCGGGTGACGGCTTCGTAGGCGAGGAAGGTGAGACGACCGCCGTCGAGGGCGGGAAAGGGCAGCAGGTTGAAGCCGCCCAAATAGGCGCTGAGCGCAGCCAAGAACCACAAAAATTCGGCCGTGCTGCGCTCCGCGGCCTTCGACGTCTCGCGCACGATGCCGACCGGGCCCTTGAAGTCCGGCTTGTCTTTGCCGGTGATGATGCGCGAGAGCCCGAACACCAGCTCTTCGACCACGTTGAAGGGCAGGCGTACGGACGCGGAGAGCGCTTCGCGCATGCCGATCGGCACCTGCTTCTCGATCGGTGAGACGCCGATCTTGCCGCCGCCGTCTTTTAGTTGAGGAGTGACCTTGAGCGTCAGGTGCTCCTTGCCGCGCAAGACTTCGATTTCGAGCGGCTTGTTCGGTCGCGCCAGGATCAGCTTGCGCATTTGGTCCCAATCGGTGACCTGCACGCCGTCGATGTTGAGGATGGTGTCACCCTTCTTCATCTGCGCGGCCTTGGCCGGGCCGTCCATCACGACCACCGAGGTGGTGGGGACGGGCTTGCCGCCGACGATCAGCGCGGCGAAAAATAGCACCGACGCGAATAGGTAGTTGGCGAGTGGGCCGGCGAAGATGGCGGAGATGCGGCCGATCAGCGAAGCGTTCGCGTAGCTCGACTTGTCGTCCGGATCGACGTCTTCGAACGGGTTCATGCCCGCGATCTGGACGTAGGCCAAGAACGGGATCAGCGCGACCTGGTACACGGTTTCACTGCCGCGCGCCTGATACCGCCAGAGCGCCGGCCCGAAGCCGATGCTGAAGCGCACGACGCGCATGCCGAACGCCCGCGCGGCGAGCAGATGCCCCGCTTCGTGCACGATCATCAGGAGGGCGAGGCCAAGGATCGCAACGAGCACGAACGTATTCATGAGCCTTGGGTCTTTATAGCGTAGTCCCGGCCTACCGCCATCCGGCCCCGGATCTGCGCGCAATTACCGTGCGCGGTCCGGGGGAGGCCGGGTCGGCAAGCCCGAACGCCTCACTACATGAATGAAACGCCGACCGAGATGGTCGGGTAACCGAGGCGCATGGTCAGGGTCATCGAGTCGGAGAAATGCCAGCGACCGCCCGCGAAGAACGCGGGCTCGAGCTGCGTATCGTGACCGCCTTGAAACCCGGTGTACCGGACGGCCACGCCGGGCTCACCGAAGACCGACCATTGTCGGCTCAGGAAGAAATTCCACTGCATCACCACGGGGAACCAAAGGTTGTTCACGCTTTGGCTGTCCGAGTAGCAACCGCCGTTCGGATTGGGGCTGCAGTAGTCATTGCGGTGACTGTAGTGCACCCAGTCGATGCCGAAGCCGATGCCCACCGAATTGTTGATGGATCGCACGAAGCCGTTGTTGACTAGGATGACGGTGCCACGAAAGCCGAGGCCGACGCCGGCCCCGCTGGCGACGCCGGGCGCGTCGATGTAGCCCAGGAGCAGGTGCGGCTCGGGCTCGAAAACGTAGCGTGAGTGGTCCCCGGGGGACTTGATGATCGAGGTGTCGGCGTGTGCGCGAGTCGTCACCGAAAACGCGAACGCCGCCAGGATTAGCGCCAATATTCGAACGGGGGTCGACCTGGAACTCGCCATGTTGCGCCCACTATTGCCCAGCTGTAGGCGCACTGCTAGACAATCTCCCCTCGATGACTCAACCGACCCCGCCTGGAGCTCCGAACGGCCCTGCCGCCAACCTCAATCTGCAAGGCGGCGCGGCGATTGTCGCGCCGGTCAGTGCTTTTCCCGGAGGAGTGCCGGGCAACGCGCTGATCGTCCTGCCCCTGAGCAAGCCGAGTGACGAGCTCAGCGAGCAGCTCAAGAAGGGACCGCTCGCGCTCGAGATCGACAAGATGTGGGAGCTCCTCGGCTTCAACGGTCCGGCCGTGCAAGTGCAAGACGCCGACGGCCGCCCGATCGCGATCGGCCTCGACGACCTGCTCTCCGGTCTGGAGAAGCATTGGAACGAGGATCCGAACGATCTGAACCGCGCCCGCTTGTTCGTGCAAGAGCTGATGAAGTACGGCAAGTTCGAGCGCGCCGAAAAGGTGATGAGCAAAATCGTCGCCTTGGGTGGCGGCGGCGATGATTGGCTCGGTCTGGGCATCACCCAGCTTCAGCAGGGGAAATTCGACAAGGCCGAGGGCACGCTCAAGGGCGCTCAGAATCTGCTGCCCGAGAGCCCGCTGCCGGTGCTGCACTTGGCCAAGGTGTTCCAAGGCAAGAAGGAGCCTGCCAACGAGCGCGCGATGATCGAGCAAGCGATCAAGATCGATCCGAACTCGGTCGATGCTTGGGCGTATCTGTTCACGCACGTCAAAGAAGCCGAGAGCGAAGACGCCGCCACCAAGGTGATCGCGCAGCTTTCCGAGGCCGAACCCAACAAGAAGACGGCCGCGCCGTTCATCGCGCTGCAAGGCCTGTACTCCGCTGACGAAGCCACGCGCGATCAGGCGCTGGTTTGGGCCAAGAAGGCGGTCGAGCGCAACGAGAACGATCCGCTCGCGCTGATCTGCTTGTCCGCGCTGTACGGCCAAAATGGCGATCTCGACTCCGTGATCGCGTTGTTGCAGAAGCACGAGGCCAAGATGGCGAACGACGTCCGTCTGGCGAACAACTACTTCGAAGCCTTGTTCCAGAAGCGTCAGCTCGACCGCGTGACGAAGCTGCTCAACGCGCTGGCCGGATCGTCCAATCGCGAGGTCAAGCAGTTCGCGATCGAGCGCTCGCGAGCCGTCGCCCAGTTCTTGCAACAACAGCAGCAGCAGCTGGTGGCCGGCGCGCCGCGCGCCTGATTTCCCTGCAATCCGCCGGTTTCATGCCCGAAAGTGGCTCGCTCTCGCGCAGGGCGAGCGACTCGGCTACGCTCGCGCCTGCGCTCGAGTGACCGCGCGCTCGGCCGATGCTGTTCCTCGTTCTCACCGTCCTCGGTTCGCTCGCGATCTCGTTCTTTTGTTCGATCGCGGAGGCGGTCATTTTGAGCGTGCAGCACGCGCAGATCGAGGCGCTCGGCAAATCTCGCGCGGCCGAGATCTTGCGTGAATTCAAACGCGAGATCGACATTCCGATCGCCGCCATCGTCTCCTTTCACACCGTCGCCCACACCGTGGGCGCCTCGCTCTGCGGCGCGATGTACGTGCGCTCCATGGGCGAGTCCACGCTCTGGGCATTTTCGCTCACGTTCACCATCGCCGTCCTTCTGTTCTCGGAGATCATCCCCAAGACGATCGGCGTGACCTACGTGGCGCAGCTCGCGGCGCCCGTGGCCTACTCCGTGACCGGGCTCACGATCATCCTCAAGCCGCTCTTGTTTCTGACCAGCGTGGTGGCCAAAATCTTGCGCGGCAACCACGAGAGCCCCGTCACTTCGCTGGAAGAGATTCGGCTGTTGGTCGCGCTCGGCCGCACCGAGGGCGCGCTGGCCGGTCGCGTGGCGGACATGATCGAGGGCGCGACGGCGCTGCGCGAGCTCACCGCTTACGAGGTCATGGTCCCGCGCTCACAGGTGGTGTTCCTGTCCGGTGAGCGCACGATTCAGGAGAACCTCGATCTGATTCGGCGTTCGCAGCACAGCCGCTTTCCGTACACGCCCGACGCCGATCTCGACCACGCCAAGGGCGTGATCTTGGTGAAGGACATGCTGTTCCGCGATGGCGCGCTGGCCACGGGCACGGACATCGACTTCGATAAGTTGCAGACGCCGCTGCTCGTGGTGCCGGCGAGCGCTCCTTTGGAGAAGGTCCTGCGCACCTTCCAAGAGGAACGGAGACACATCGCGATCGTAGTGGATGAATACGGCGGGACGCAGGGTCTGATCACGCTCGAAGACGTGCTGGAAGAGATCGTGGGCGAGATCGAAGACGAGAGCGATCGCGTCGATCAGCGGATCTTCCGCCGCAACGACGGCGTGTTCGTGTGTCGCGCTTCGGCCGAGACGCGCAAGCTATTCGAGATCCTAGGCATCGACGAAGCCGCCGAAACCGTCACCGTCGGTGGTTTCGTGGCTGATTTGGTCGGTCGCGTGCCGCGCACTGGCGATGTCGTCGAGTTCCACGGCTTTCAATTCTCGGTCGCTCGCGCCAGCGCGCGCCGCGCCGAACGCATCGAAGTGCGGCGCATCGTGACGCCGACCAAGTCCGACCGCGTTCGCGCCTGAGTCAGCCGACGGAGGACTGGGCTTGTCGAATGCTTGACAGGCCTATCGGGCAGTCCGATCCTTCAGGCTCAAAAGGTATAAAATCATGACCAAGAATAAGACGCTCGTGCTTGGCGCCTCCTCGCTCGTTCTATTCGGGCTCGCCAGCCTTCAAGGTTGCGACATTGGAGAAACCAGTGCTGGGCCTACCGCGGGCGCATCTGCGGGCGGTGCTCCGCCGGCTACGGCCGGGGCGTCGGGCGCCGGAGCGGCGGGTGCACGCGCTGGTGCTGGCGGAGCGAGCGCGGGCGCCGGTGGAGCGGCGGCCGGCGCCGGTGGAGCGGCGGCGGGGGCTGCTGGGTCGAGCGCGGGTTCCGGCGGATCGATCGTAGCCGGTGCGGGTGGAGCGTTGGCAGGTGCTGGCGGAGCGTTGGCGGGGGCTGGCGGAGCGACGGCAGGCGCGGCTGGGTCGATCGCGGGTTCCGGCGGATCCAGCGCGGGCGCTGCAGGTACGGGCGGTGGTGGTGGAGCGAACGCTGGTTCTGCTGGCAAGAGCGGCGGCGGCGCCTGAGTCGTTGCTCACCCCTGCGAGTTAGTTGGGGACCGGCTCCGCTCCGGCGAACGAGCCATGAAACGGCGAAGCCGCCGAGCGTCGACGAGTCGTCACGTCTCGATTGCGTCCGCGTCCAAGTTCGCGCATGAGGCCCGCCATGGCTAAGAATATGCGACTTGTCTTTGGTGCTTCTGCGATCTTCTTATTGGCGCTTGCGGGAATTCAGGGCTGTAGTGACTCCTCTGATTCCAAGCCTTCTACCGGTGGTGACGCCGGCGCAGCCGGCGTAGTCGGTTCAGCGGGTGCGGCCGGCATCGTCGGTACCGCTGGTGCCGCTGGTGCTCCGGACTCTGCTGGTGGTGCGTCTTCGGAGGCGGGTGCTGGTGGTGCGAGCGCCGAAGCGGGCGCGGGCGGCGACAGCGCCGGTGGCGTCGGTGGTGACAGCAGCGGCGACGTTGCGGGCGCTGGCGGCGAGAGCGGCTCAGCCACTCCCTGAGCTTCGGAAAAGCTCAGGTCGAATACAGGCCGAGAGTACCGCGTCGCGTGTCGTAATGGCGTGGCGCAGTACTCCTCGGCTTCCGGCGTCAGCCCGAGAGCGCGAAGTCGAGTATGCGATTTCGCTGCTGATTCGGGGTGCACCAAGCCGACCAAAGATTGAAACGGAGAATTCGCATGGCGCGGGCTTGATACGCTCGCGCTGTTGCAGTTTCGCCGTGTGAGCGCGATCCGCCACTGCCGCATCGCTCGGGCTTGGTCTAGACTTGGACGTCTTACCCATGCCGACCGCACTAGCGAGGTCCACTCGCGGATTGATTGGGACGATGTTCATGGCCGCGGTGCTCGCGCTGTACACCGGTTGTGGTGATCAGAGCACCGAGCGCAAAGGGGGCAGTGACATCCCTGAGCTCAATGCCGGCAGCGCTGGCAGCAGCGCGGGCGCAGCGGGCACCGAAGGGGGCGCGGCTGGCGCACCAAGCGGTGGGCTCGTGCCTTGGTGCGACGCATACAAAGTCGTCAATTGTGTCTGTCAGCAGTGCCATCAGAACCCGACCCTGAATGGCGCGGCGATGCCGCTAATGACGTACGAAGACACGCAGGCGCCGTTCCCATTGGCGACATCCCAGACCTTGGTCTGGCAGAGCATGCAGGCCGCGGTCAGGAGCGGCTCGATGCCGGAGACCAGCAACCCGGCCGTCGTGCCTGCGGTCAAGCCGCTGACCGATGAGCAACGGCAGACCTTGCTCGACTGGTTTGCTCAGGGCGCCCACGACGAGGGCGGTCGCAATTGCCCAATGACTTGTGATTGGGAGACATCGGCTCCCTGAGGCATGGGCCGAAACCGACGGCCAGGCTATGTCCGAGCTTCTGCGCTCGGCGTTGACATCTGAACAGCCGAGCAGTAGAAGCTGGTCACGGGTCGAGTTCAAACCCCCGAAGAAGGTCGCACCATCATGGACGAAAAGCCGAAAACCAAAGCGCTCGAACTCGCAATTGCCAGCGTCCAGAAGGAGTTTGGCGACGGCGCCATCATGCGCCTGAAAGACGGCGAGAAGATCGGCGGGGACGTTCAAGTGGTGCCCACGGGTTCCATGGGCCTCGATATCGCGCTCGGCATCGGCGGCTACCCGCGCGGCCGCATCGTCGAGATCTACGGCCCTGAGTCGAGCGGCAAGACCACGCTCACGCTACACGCAATCGCCAACGTGCAGCGTCAGGGCGGCGTGGCCGCCTTCATCGACGCCGAGCACGCGCTCGACATCACCTACGCCAAAAAGCTCGGCGTGAAGACGGACGAATTGCTCATCAGCCAGCCTGATTACGGCGAGCAAGCGCTGGAAATCACGGACATGCTGGTGCGCTCCGGCGCCGTCGATCTGATCGTCATCGACTCCGTGGCCGCGCTCGTGCCCAAGGCGGAAATCGAAGGCGACATGGGTGACTCACACGTGGGGCTGCAGGCTCGCTTGATGAGCCAAGCATTGCGCAAAGTCACGGGCTCCGTGAATCGCTCGCACTGCATCATCATGTTCACCAACCAGATCCGCATGAAGATCGGCGTCATGTTCGGTAGCCCCGAGACCACGACCGGTGGTAACGCGCTCAAGTTCTACGCCTCCCAGCGTTTGGACATTCGCCGCATCGGAGCCATCAAAGAGAGCGTTACCGCCGGGAAAGACCCAGTGGCTGTCGGAAACCGCACGCGCGTGAAGGTGGTCAAGAACAAGCTTGCCGCGCCCTTCCGTGAGGTGGAATTCGACATTCTGTACGGTCACGGCATCAGTCGCTCGGGGGAGATCATCGATCTCGCTTCCGACCTGAACATCATTCAGAAGAGCGGCGCGTGGTTTTCCGTGGACGGTGAACGTATCGGTCAAGGCCGGGACAACGCCCGCACCTACCTGGAGCAGCACCCGGAGCTGATGCAGCGTATCGAGCAGAAGCTGCTGCTCCACCATGGCATCGGCACGGCGGGCGCAAGCGCTACCCCGAATGTGAACGCGCCTGGCTCTGAGGCGCCGAAGCCTGCGGGAAAAGGTGACGCGGCGGGGAACACTGCCGCAGCGACGGATGCTCGTGGCCCAGGCAACAGTGCCGGCGCCGGTCCGAACAATCCCAACGCGAAGCGCGGCAACGTTCGCCCTAGCTAAGCGAAAGCACTCCCAGTAGCAGCCGCGCAGCGAGCGGAGCCGCCATGAATCCGCGTACGCTCGGAGGTGTGGCGCTCTGCTCGTTGCGCGGCGTGTTCGTTTTGCGGCCCTGCGTGGGCGGCGTTCGTACGCGTCGGCTCAGCGCTTCCGTGAAGCGCGTGTGAGTTCGCGTCGATGGGCACCCATGAGGTCTCCAGTGCGGGCCAGTAGTGAGGTGAGGGGATGTCGGTTCTGGGGATAACTTGTTCGGATTGTTGGGATATTTCGTGCTCTCGGCCCGCGGGCCTTCGGGGGTCATTTGTGGGCGCAAAACTCCTGCCAGGGCTCGGGAAGTCTTGGCGGTTCGCGGGGTTAGGGGCGCCGTAGCGGATGCCCGCGGTTTCATAGTCAAGTGTCGAGAATGAAAGAACTATTTTCGTTTCCTTGACGCTATCGATCTCGTCCCTTAGTCCCAATTTCAGGCAACTCGCCGCGTTCTGTCCCATGGCTCCTCAACTGCGTTTCCCCTGGCTCCCCGCTTCCGTTGACCGTGTCGGTCGGCGGCGTGCCGCGCGTGCATCCGTGCCGCGCATGGCAACGGCTGCCGTGCGCATTCCGGACGGGCAGGCGCAGGTCCCGCTCTACTTCCTGCCCTCGGGTCCGCAGATCTTCATTCACGAAGGCGCGCGGCAGCGGCTCGAGCGGCGGCTCGAAGCGGCCTTCGGTGGCCCCGTGCAGCTCGGAGTTACGGACAACCGCCGGCGCATGGTGACGCAAACGCGGGCGCGCGGCCGCCTACGGGTGCGCGTGAACATGATGTTTTTGGGGGCGGAGCCCCGCATCTTGGATGCCCTGGTGGCCTACGTGGTCCACGGGGACCGTGATGCTTCGCAGGTCATCGGCGACTTCATCTCCACCAATACGCACCGCATTCGCGCCTCGCGCCGGGCCACGGTCAAGCTCCAAGCCGAAGGTCACGTTCATGATTTGGGAGAGATCTTCGCCCAGCTGAACGAGATCTACTTCGGTGGCAGCATCGGAGATGTGCTGATCACTTGGGGTCGCCGCACCCGCCCCGCCGGTGAAGCCAAGCAGCGCCGCACGATCAAGCTCGGCAGCTACAGCGCCTCCGAACGCCTGATCCGGGTGCACCCCGTTTTGGATGCCGAGTGGGTCCCGCGCTACTTCGTCTCCTACATTGTGTTCCACGAACTCCTACACCACGTGATGCCTGAGGTGCGCGTGGGCGGCCGCACCCTGATCCATCCGCCGGAGTTTGCCAGCCGCGAGCGTGAGTTTCGCTACCACGAGCGCGCGCTCGCCTGGGAGCACAAGCACATCGATCGCCTGTTACGCGCGCGCTGAGCGCCTCCGCCCCCACCGATCCGGGGTCAGGGTGACGGGCTTTGGCTTGCGGCCCCGTGGTCATTGGTTACCACGCCGCGCGCTAGGCGGCACCGCGCGCTAGGGTTTACCGCACGCCGCGCGCGCTAGGGTTTACCGCACCGCGCGCTAGGCGGCGCCGCGCGCTAGACGGCGCCGCGCGCTAGGGGTTTACCGCATGCCGCGCGCTAGGGTTTACCGCATGCCGCGCGCTAGGCGGTGCCGCGCGCACGCGCCCTTAGAATTCGATGGCTAGGCCGACGACCCAGGTGTTGGCGCCGACGTTGAGGCGTTTGGTTGAACCAAAGGCGTCGAGCTCGCTGCCGTACCACTCGCCGAAAATGTAGCTGTTGTTGATGCCGAGGCTCACATCGGCGTCGCGCGCGGTCTGCTGATCGAGGACGTCGAGCAGGAACATGCCGCCGAGGGCGTACTGGGGGCCGTACGAAAGGCCGGAGCCCTTGACGTTGCCGGCGTACGCGGTTTCCCCGCCATCGGCGGACGACCAGAAAGCGGTGCCCAAGCCGAGCTTGACGTAGGGCACGAGCGGGATGCCGAGCTCGCGCGGCAGCACATCCGCGCGCAACACCGCTACCAGATAGATGGGCATGATCGTGAGCGAGGTGGTCTCGTCCGAGACCTTGTCCAGATCCGCGGTCAGGCGAGCGTAGCCGCTGGCGCGCGTGTAGCCCCAACCGAGGCCCGGGCCGAGCGTGCCGAGGTGCGGGATGCGCATCAGCTGCCAGTCGCCCTCCAGCCCAAACATGTAGCGCGTGCTGTCGCCGAAGCTGTCTGCGTACGGCGTGCCGTTGGGGACCGACTGGTCGACGCGCGGATTGTACGGACCGAAGCGGGCCTCGAGCAGGCCGACCTGTGACGATTCGCTGCGGGCTCTCTTGCCGTAAGCGCCGAATTCATCCACGCCTTGTGCCGAAGCAACACGCGACAAACCGAGCAGACCGAGGGTCAGAACGAGTACGAATCGTTTCACGTCGCGCGTCTCCGTCGCAGCATCAAGCACAGGCCGAGTCCTAATACGGTCAAGAGCACCACGGGCCGCCCATGGCGCGAGAAGCTGCACAAGCCACCGCCGCCTTCACCGCCCGCGTCACGATACGCCTCGAAGAAGCCCGTGACCGGTTGCGGGATGGCGCACGCAGGGGCCGAAACCACGCCCACGTTTCGATAGGTGTCGGTCGAAGCGACCGACACGTTGTACGGCACCATGTTGACCAAGCCAGTCGCATTGGCGCGGCTAGAGGTCTTGTTCGCGGTCCCGCATTTGTATTTGTCGGCGGGCCGCGCGCCTTGAAACAGGATGGTCGACTCCGGACAGCTCGTGGGCAAGATGTTCGGGTCCCAAACCACACCCGACTCATCCACGCCCTCTTGGCCCGGCGCTGGATCGCAGTACAACTGGTAGCCGTCGATGGTCTGGTCCGTGTTCGTGGCCGGGGTCCAGGTAATCGGCGCGACGTTCTCGCCCGTGCCGGAGTTCACGTTGCCAGGTGGAGCGGGCGCAGTGAGCTTATACGTGACCTTGTATTGCGCTTGCCCACCCAAGACGGCGTTGCTGTCGAGTAGCAGGAAGTACAGGGTCAGCGTTTGCGGCAGCACGGCGGCCGAAGTCGGCGTGCACTCAGTTGGCGCGTCCACGGGTACATTGGGATCCGTACCTCCGGTCGTCCCGCCGCTGCTGCTGTCCAGTCCGCCGGTGCCGCCGCCTGCCACGGTCGAGTCCGTCCCGCCGGTGGCGTCAGTGCCACCCGTGCCGCCCGTGCCGACGTTGCTGCCGCCCGTGCGGCCAGAGAGCAACCTGCGAATTGGAATCTTCAGGTTGTTGACGATGATGGTGGTCGGCTGCAGTGCGTCCGCGACTGACCAGCAGGTGGCCGTGCCTGAAGGAGGGCGGGCCGCCGTCATGTCACACGACGTGCCGGCCCACACCTCGAGGCCGTACTTGGCGTAATCCGTGCCCAGGTTCACGGTGAAGGTGAAGAAGTCCTCGCTGACGCAGTCCTTGTAATTGATCTGCGTGACCAGGACTTTGCCGGCATAGTCCTGGTGATCGCGCTTCACCCCCGTGTTGGGGATGGTCACGGTGGTAGTGCCGGTCGTCTGAGCTTGCGCCCGGCCCGCCGAACCCAGGAACAAGGCCAAGATCGCCCAGAACGCGAACACGCTGCGCAGGTTGAACATTCTCGCGGGTTCCTTTGAGCACATGGCGTGCCACACTGCAATTCCCGGTCAAAAGCCAGGTCAAATGCGGCCGGGCAGGACATGACGTGCGCCAAGCTGTCTGAACGGGTCGGGGCCGTGTCAAACTGACAAAGATGCTGGCGAGCGGCTCATTGGTTGACGGTCGGTTCCGGGTGCTTCGAAATTTCGCCCCGGCCGCACACGGAGTCGCGGTCGTTCAGGATTTAACCAACGGCCAATCGTGCTGGCTGATCCAGGTTGCGCTCACCTGCAGCGCGCCTGCGCTGACCGAAGCTCTGGCGCGTCACGGCCGTTTTGCGCTCGGAGTTTCCGGCTTGGCGCGCCCACTTTCGTCGGGCATCGACGCGGGCAGCGGCTACGTCGTGTTTGCAGCGCCGGCCTCGGGCAGCGTCACGGACGTTCTCAGCGACGCTTGGACCCTGGCGCGTGTTGCTGCGTTGGGCGTGCGCATCGCGGCCGCGCTCGCGCCGCTGCACGACCAGGGCATCGCCTACGGCCTGCTGATGCCCGAACTGATCAGCGAAGGCCCCGAGCCGGAAGTGCTGTTCGGCTTCGGTGTC
>Ga0247760_1002521_pt1 | contig 13637 bp, 12 predicted proteins | sample UWRJL171409R4_FD_179936 | JGI IMG/M metagenome (GOLD analysis project Ga0247760, IMG submission 179936) | Plant litter microbial communities from Arlington Agricultural Research Station in Wisconsin, United States - UWRJ-L171-409R-4 | ecosystem: Environmental > Terrestrial > Plant litter >...
TGTTTTGGGTGGGTGTTGTTGTGGGGGGGGGGGGGGGGGGGGGGGGGGGGGAGGGAGGGGGGGGGGGGGGGGGGGGGGGTTGGTTTAGGTGGTAGATGGGGAGAGAGAGGGGCAAGCGGTGGAACTTGGAATGGAGGTAGACACGCTTTACTCCTGAGTGTTTGTTGACTTGGGTGATGGCGAGGTGTGAGATGCAAACCCACCCGCAGTTGGTTCTGCGTTGTCCAAGGTCAGGACAAGTTTCACTCGCAACCATCCAGGGTATGTATCATTCAATGTGGGTATCGATGATCCTCGTCTCTCTATGAACCTGCGATCAATTTTCTGCCTCAAAAGTTCAAGTTCCTTTCCTGCCCCCATAACCCCGGGTTACGTATAGGTCGTAGTGCTCGATAAGGAAACGGCGATGGACCCGAGAGCACTTGCGCAGTTCCGCAGCCAGCTCGCTATCCACTTCCAACCCCATTATCTCGGCGTATCGGAGAATGGGTCTGCCGTGTCTAAAGGAGATTCAGGGCGGTAGACCGGCCTAGGTCCGTGTAAGATGAAGGGTGCGGCTTAGAGAAGCGTCTCACGCACTTCTCCCGGATGGCGTCCAGGTCTTGAAACTGCGTATTGACCTAGAAGGTGACGACGCCCACGCAGTGCTAGAAGACGTCGCCGGCCACGCTCTTAGCGCCGCACTTGACGACGAGGCTGCGGGCAAAGTGCACTTCTTAGATGGGCAATCCACACCCAGGTCCAGTACGTGCAGTGCAGAAGCGCATGCTCAAGAAGCACCCGCTAAACCCCTCTACGAGGGCATGGACGTCGTTGGTACCTTACACACGCAGTCTGATCAGTCGCAGCTCGTGTATGATTCATTCAGTGGGGTTCGTGCGGGGGACCGAGGACTGGGCTGCAACTTGAACAAAATCAGTGCCACTTCTATTCCATTGCTAGTGGGCGCCCGGAAAATTGTCAAACCGAGACCGGGCCATAGGATGGCGTGGAACTTCGTCCAGCCAAACGCGTTTCGTCATGCATTCCCCGCACATGAACGTGGTTCAACCATTATCTCCCGTTAAACTCCACGATCAGACGAGAGAAAGGCGGTCGACTTCTTATTCATGCGCGCTGATAATAACCCTTACAACCCAGAACACTTTCAACGCTGCATTTACGACTCCCAGAGCGATTCTCGAGATGGCCACAAGAGAATTGATGATGCTCGCTCTCGGGCCCGATGATTTTGACCCACCCTTCTGGGAGGTGACAAAGGTTGAATATAGGCAGCTTGGAAGGTGCGGCCTCCGGGTGTCAGTTCCCATCCTGGGTACAATGGTACGTTTTTCTACCATTTTGTAGCCCAAGAAAGCTAAAACTTTGGAGGGATTCGGCAGTCGTATGTGGAAGAACTGAGTAGTTGGGGAGACGCTGAGCTTGCCGATTCTAAAGGCTGCTTTCGACAAAGGCGTCAACACCTGGGACACTTGCAAGCAGCTCCCATTCTTCCACCTGCTAGCTGAATCTTGCGATGGCGGCAGCTGACCTGGGCACAATAGCCAACGTGTATTCAGATGGTTGGAGTGAGACCATTATTGGTAAAGCTGTGGAAAAGTACAACATCCCTCGCCATGAATTGGTCATTTTGACCAAGTGTGGTGGGTATGTCGCGAAAAGTCTTCAGGTCTCCCAGGCCTATACTTCTCGACAAGTCAGGAAACAATTTGACTCACCACCCTCTGTAGCTGTTCTAGGAAGCTTAAACGTCTAACTCGTATAAAATCTACAGTTGTCAGAAGGCAAGGAGTACGTCAATCAGGGGGGGCTCTCACGGCAAGCCATTTTTCACTCCGTCAATGCCAGTCTTTCTCGCCTTGGCACCGACTACATCGATCTGCTTCAGGTCAGCGGCTTCGATCCCGATGTGCCTATTGAAGAGACCATGGAGGCGCTTCACGACCTGGTGAAGATAGGCAAGGTGCGCTACATCGGCGCCTGCTCCATGTGGACCTTTCAGTTTGCCATGATGCAATCTTGCGCCGAATCACGCAGGTAGACCAAATTTGTCAGCATGCAAAACCACTATAGCCTACTCTACCGCGAAGAGGAGCGTGAGATGAACAAATACTGTCGGCTCACCGGTGTCGGGCTCATTCCATGGGCTCCTCTGTGTAGGGGTCATCTTGCACAACTGCCGGACACACAGATTACCTGGAAAAGTAGAGACGACGCGGTAGAGACGGGCTCCAGCAATACAGACACTGCGATCGTGAAGCGGGTGCAAGAGATTGCCACCGCCAAGGGTTGGAAGATGAGCCATGTGGCGCTGGCCTGGATTCTGAAGCGCGTTACCAGTCCGATAGTAGGCATTGATACGCTAGAAAGGCTGGACGAGATTCTAGGCGTCAAGGGCAAGGAGTTGTCACACGAGGATGAGACGTACCTCGAAGAACTCTATCAGCCGAGGAAGGTGGAAGGACATGAATGAACAGGAGGCTCATACAGCTGGCAAGTGTTTAAAATGTAGCAGGATTACTAGGCACTTTAAATCCAATTTGTCCACGGCCGTTTAAAGGCGAGGCTGTTGTTAGGGTTCCTTTGTTAAGGTTAACCATTTTGTGAAGGTGTATTGCCTAGGATACAGAGCATCGATGTTTGATGCTTAGGCATGTCACAAGCAGCGCAGGTAATTGGGTAGATGATTGTTATATTCCCCTTGTGAAGCTTCACGCGACACTCTCCACCTAAGGGAGAATGTCACGTGCTTCTTCACATGGGTCTATCTACCACTGTGTCAACGAGCGCACCGTTCCACGTAATAGCTGTTCATTTTCAAGATGAGACCAATTATATGCCCACTCGGCTAGAGTTGAAGCAGTTCAGCATGCTGCGACGCAGCGGGCCGAAATAGTACTTAGCCTAAACAAAGGTGAGCAAGCCTGAGCAAATCCTAAGCAAAGCGGGATTTGAGTCCGTCGCCCAGCGCTGTTGAAGAAAATAAGAGGTTGGTTGGCAACTCAGTCTTTGACGCTATCCAACTGGTGTTCGGGGTGTCTACTGGTGTTGATATCGATTCATTGATTAGGTACTGGAGAACTCGACGTTCCCCGCCCTGAAATCATCGGATGAAGGAAGACAGTCCCCAACAGAATGCTCAACTACAGGTCAGTCGCAGGTACTGCAGGACTACCCAGCGCTCCTCTCCTACGCCACCTTGCAATTCCTCATTCATGCCCGACTCGTATATAATACTTACGAGATAAGAAGGACCCAGAGAATATCGTTGCTAATCTACTAAAGGACGACGGTTGGGGGTGCCAAGACGAGATCATCTCGACCGTGCCCTGGCCGGCCGGCCGCGAGGCGGGGAAGTGGCAGCGTTGCCAGTTTCGGCTCCGCAAGAAGCCGCCAGGAGTAAGCATTCCCGGGTTTTGTTTCGACGACTTTCAGTTCTCCCGGCGGGAAATAGCGCATCCCGGTCTACAAATATCTGTCGAAGGCGGCCAAAGGAACGGAGGATATAGAACCGGCTAGCTACGATTGCGTGGTGATATTGGAAATATTGTTCCTGTTACTAGTATTATTTTGCGAGACGATACACGGGGTACTGTCTGACCTTTCTGAACAATGTTGTTGTTTCGTTTATTCCAGGACGGCGGCCATCCGACTCTCTGCCTCATATCCGTAGGTCCCTGTTACTCCAGCTCTCTAGAAGGTATCAATCCAAAGAAATTCTGCATATCACACCCCCAGCCCGAACGGGTGCTTCTTTATACGGTCCAGCTTCCCCCGAACTCATAGCTCGCGTAGTTGGAACGTTAGGTCGGGATTGATCCGAGCCGCCTTGGATTGTGACCGCCCTGAACAATAAGAGAGAGACGGCGAAACGGAGGCATATCGTCCAAAAGGCGCGGGTTGATGTGGAAGACGACTCTCCAGCCCGGCCCTCTTTGCCCTTATTATGGGATAGACGCAATGTCTTCGTTAAATTGGAGACGAGAGGCAGTTGTACGAGAAGAGGACGGGAGTTTTCCGTACTGCCGAACGGCCGTGATCAACGACCATTTCGGCCGTGAGCATATGAGAGACTTGGAGGAAATGAAGCCTGGGGCGCGAAAATCTGATACTCTGCGAGCATCCCGGGTGTAATGAGGAGGCAGTGGAGCTGAAGCGCTTGGACCATTTCAGGAGTCATGCGGAGAGTTTCTTCACGGCGTTAAACTGCGACCAGGTACAGCATAGATGGATGCGCCTGAGTTATTATGAAGCCATTTTCTTAGGTACCGACTGAAGGCTCTTTCTCCTTTGCCTACCCGCTTCCCCTTGGGAGAATTAATGAGACCCCTCCTGAACAAGGCGGCCACCACCCAAAGGAGAGTTGCAGGCTAGCAACCGAAGCCTCATCAACACAGTCCATCCAGAACTCGAGTCGGGCGAGAGGGTCAAGTGCCCTCAGGCCTCATCCTGTGGTGATGGGTGGCCATTCCACGTAATCCACAACACGCGAGGCGAGCTCCACAGAGAGGCCGCTTGGTTTCAGCTCGTCGGGCAGCATGGCCGCGAGCTCGACCATGCTGGCATCGCAGCCCACGCCGTTGTAGATGGCCGCAATGTTCTCGCGGTCCGCCAGGACGATGCCGTGCCCCCAGCCGGGGCCCAGGCGGTTACTGCTGCGCGGGAACGCGCTGGGGACGCCTCCGGTACCGCCGGGCGCGTCGGCCCGCATCGAGTAGCGCTTCCAGTCCTCGTGCGCGTGTCGCGCCCACGCTGCCTCGTCGCTCATGTCCACGCCCAGCGCCGCCGCCCGCGCCTCGATGGCCGCGCGGTAGTGCGCGCTCGGGCTGGCCGCCGCCTCGCCCAGCACGAACCAGTCGGGGCAGAAGGCCGCGTCGGCGGCCAGCAGGCTGTCGAACAGGCCCCGCATGCCGGCGATGACGGCAGCGCGGGCGACGGCCTGTCGCATGACTGGGAGGCGGCGCGCCAGCTCGGCGTACGTGGTCTCGGCCGCCAGTGCCGGGTACCAGATAAGGTACGGCAGCCCGGGGTATCCGCTCCGCGCGTCCGCCTCCAGGGCCGCAGGCGTGGGGAGGCGCGACAGTTCGTTGCTCATGACGGCGCGCGCGCGCAGCGCCATGACCAGGGCCTCGCGGTTGAGCAGGCTGCCGGGCACGCGGGCGAGCAGCGCGTCGCCTAGGCCCGCGAGCCAGGCGGCGAAGAGCGGGTGGTGGTAGGCGCCGCGCACGAGGCAGAAGAGCTCAGCGCGGAGCATGGCCGGCCGCCGCAGGCGCGCGTAGCGGTCGATGTCGCCGTTGTACGCGGCCATGAGGATCAGCAGGTTCTTTTCGCCTGTGGGCAGGTCGGGCGGGAGCGGCCGCACAAGGAGGTCGGCCATGGGCACCTCGAAGGGGCGCAGCGGCTCCTCCTCCTCCTCCCACCAGAACCCGTCGTGCGTGGCGCGCTCGCCGATGCTCTGGTCCTCGGTGATGTCGAAGGTCTGCGGGCGGAAGCCGAGTTCGATTCCCTTGAGGTATCGGTCCGGACCCTCGACGGCCGGGTCGTCCGGGTCCCGCCGACCGGCCGGCGGCTGGAAGGCCTGCTTGGCGTCGAGGCGGGCCCGCACGGCCGTGTCGCCGTTCAGATATGCCGGTGCCGCGGGGCTGGCGCTGTTATTGTTGATGGCAATGGTCCGCGTGTAGTCGTCGAAGACGCGGTACCGCACCGGCCGCGCCATGATGTCGGCGAAAATGTCGGCGCTGCAGCCGGCGGCGCGGGCCTCCTCGGCGATGGCCACCTCGGGCAGGATGTCGAGCTCCCGGTACAGCGCCGTGTACCCGGCGACGGCGCACGCGCGGCCCACCTGGTAGGCCATGGCCGGGTAGCGCGCGACGAGATGGCGGAGCGTGGCCTCGGGGGGCACCGTCGGGTGCCAGATGCAGTAGGGCAGGTCCTGCGGCCGGCCGTCGGGGTCCATGTCCGGGACGCGCCCGCTCATGATGGCCCGCGCATTCAGGGCGCGCGCGAACTCGGGCCGCTCGTGCGCCGAGCGGAGGACCGAGGCAGCGCCATCGGCAAACGAGGGGTGGTGGCGGATGCCGTGGATGACGCAGAGACGCAAGACGTGGCGGGCGAGCCCGCGCGGGAGCGCCGTGCCCCGGAGGGCGGCGAGCGCGTCGGCCTCGCTGAAGACGGGGTTCTGCAGTATCTTGTTGACGTTGACGGGATAGACGTTGGGTGGCGGCATGTCTGATATTTTGTTGGCTAGGTAGGTAGATATGTTGCAGGTACGTAAGGTAGGTGGCGAGTTGGCGGGTTGGCGGTGTGTTGGTGCGGGGGGTAGCTGTGGTTTGGATCCGTGGGCGGGACGGAGGGGGTGGTGCCTGGAGCGCTGCGACTGAACTGTCTACCGCCCTAAGTGGGGACCTTTGGTGGCGACTGCCCTTGAAGAATCAATCCTGATACCTGTAGATGAATTGGCGCCGCAACGTCGGCGTCGACTGTAATTTCTACCCCTTGCAACGCCAAGGCTGAATGCCCATTTACCCGGAAATACCTACCTACGGAAGGCATTGCATACCCACCCAGACACCTAAGTAGGCATGCGGCGCCAGTTTCTGGCCTGAGGCCCGCGGGACTAGGGGTTTTTCCTGAAAAGCGACGACGCCAAGGTTGACTGATTCCCTTGCGGCCTGGCTTCTGCAGTGACGGACATGGAAGCATTCCACCGTGGGATGCCAATAGCTGGGGCACAGGCCGCGCAGCTGTCCATGACCCCAAGGGAGAGCACGGCTCAGGAACGCCGCAGACAGCGACGTACTTGGAAAGCTGCACGATACGAGTCCATAGTCCCAACATCAATGTCTTTTGTTAAAACCGTGCTTGGCCCGCCGTCCTACGAGGACGAGACTCAGGGGCCAGTTCGGCCAAAGAGTTCGCCGACGAAACTTCCATCCTTCCAGACACACCATGCACGCTACCACCATCTTTCTTCTGTTGCTGGGCAGCATTGGCGGCATTGCCCAGGGCTTCGCAATACCCGGTGGGTATCCCAGAGTTTCCCCCCCTGCTCGACAAGAAGATGACGGGCGAGATCGTCTTTGACAGCCTCGTCAAGGGCAAGCACCGCGGGTATGACGACGTGCTGCAGAGCGTCAGCGATTGGCTGAAGAACAAGGCCGTATTTTCCAACAACGAGGCGCTCAAGCAGGGCGTGCGTAGCGCCATGCGCGCCGTAGTTGTCGCGCGCCAGGAGGCCACGACCAGCTCCTTCTTCGAGAAGAACAAAGCCAAGTACCCAAACCGTCATGTCTACCCCGTCCCGCTGTACGAGGGCACCAAGGAAGGGGACACGGCCAAGATCATCAACCATCGTGAGACGGGCGTGTTCAACGGTGTTGCGCTCCGCGATGCTCAGGACGACTTTGCTGACTTCGCGGATGAGGGCCATAAGAGCAACATTAGAGTACTCACGAACGCACTGAGAGAGTTCACCGAGCTTGCCTAGGCCCGTAGGGGAAGCACGGCGCTATAGACTCATAGACCTGGTACCTACCTTACGCGGGCACTTTAGATGTATTTAACACTGTTTCTATCACACTGCCGGGTGTACTGAGCTTGCAAAAGTCTTTCCTGTAAGGGATCTGTGAGAGTCCTCTCCGCTGAAATACCTACCTACCTTAGGTACCTCCACTAAACACGAAGTTGAGGAACGCAGGTCCTCTACCACGAACCAAGGCCTGATTCCGCACTCGTCTGCTGCGGCGTAGATTCTCCGACATACCTACCTACCTAATATTCTCAATAAAAGTGATGCGCTAGGGCTGTCCCAAATTGGTATCCGATGCTAGCTACCACCTAGCAGTGAGTGTAATTACGCCTCCGCAGTGTTTTTTGATGCCGAAGACGCTGGGTAATGCCCTGCATCACGCCCAAGCCACCGGTGTCGCTGCGATGATGTGCTGGCGCAATGTGCGGCTCGTGGTGTGCGACTTGGGGTGTGTGGGGGGCGCAGCGAGGCACATTTCCGCAAGGGGCAAAAACCATTATGCGCGCATCGGAACGGCGGTACGTGTCAAATGAACCTCTAGATTGTTATGTGGTGGGAAAATTTCCCGTTCACGCCTTTCTCTGGCTCCCATGCGACGCTATGCCTGCCTCTTTCAACTGGACCGGGCCATCCGCTCCGGGTGCCTAAGTCTCTCAACGTTGAAGGATCTCACCCGCCGCCTGCAGCCGGGCCGTGTAGAGCGGGATGGAAGGCCACGACGGTGTATTGGTGTATATATACCTAGGTATGTAGGTATGTTTGCGCCATAGGATACCTACATAAGCACGCAGCAAGGCGACGCAACCGACAGATTCAATCAAATTCAGGAGTGCTGCAGGCCCGGACGTCATGTGCAACCAGAGTAAACGTGTACTAACACCATGACGCGAATCTCCCGGCTCACTATTCTTTTCGGCCATTCCCATCGCCCTGACGGACTCGAGCTCAAACTTCTCGACGGCCGTCTCACTAGCGTCAACGTCACCGCTCATGGCGAGAAATTTCCTCAGCCAGCAAAGCGCCCAGGGAGCCATGGCCAGCCCCGCTGGCGCTCTGCTGTGCCCCGATGGGACTTGTGACGATGGAAGGTGAGGCCCAGACCGTGTTCGCTTTTCCTTGCTCTGACATGCCTTCTAACCAAGGTATGCTCCAGCTGCTGTGGAAGCAACGGCAAGTGCGGCTACGAGCCGGAGAACTGCGGTGCTGGCTGCGTCAGCAACTGCGACGCCAAGGCCATGTGCGGCCGTCGTAGCGCGACGGGCGACAAGTTGTGCGGGATGGGCCTCTGCTGTTCATATTCGGGCTGGTGCGGGACGGCGGTGAGTGCCCCATGATGTCTCCCATGTCTCCGGGGTCCTCAGGGGCTGCACCCCCTTTTCCCTCGCCAGCTTCAAGTTCCCGTGTCGGTCTAATCGACATCTCAGGAGGTACACTGTCTGCGCGCCGATGGCTGGGGGAGCGAGGGCTGGTGCCAGAACATGACCGACGCGGCCACGGGCAAGCGTGGCTACTGTGGCAAACCGAAAGAGAAGAGAACAAGAAATGCTCGGCTGACGGACGCAGCTCGCGGAAGTGCAAGATAGCGTACTGGCAGGCCAACAACTACGAAACGCGCCCCTGCGTCAACGCCGAGGTCCGCAGCATTCCCTAAAAAGACCTGGGTATTACGCATCTGTACTACGGTCAGTCCCGTCCGTCTTGTTGTCCTCTCTCCCAGACATTAACAATGATGGCAACTGTACCCTGTCGGAACAGCAGCAGCAACCCCCCTGCCAATGGCTATTAGGCCTCTTTGCAGCCAACCACGCAACCGATCCGTCGGATACGCTATGGGGCGAGTTTAGTCGGATGGCGCACGAACTTGATGCTGACGGGTGGTTTTGTCAAGTATGGTACTCACTGGCCCATCTTGACCTTGCGCCTCGAAATATTCATGTCGACGAGGCCGCCTTTTTGGATCCATTATGCACAATGATTACAGGTATTTTGGATTGGGATGGTGCTGTTCTAGCGCCCTGCTTCCTCTCGTGTTATCCACCGCTTTGGATCTGGGATTGGCGGGACGACGAGGACGAGGATGAGCGGGCGGCTAACGATGACCCAGGTACGGCTCAGGGACGACAACTCAAGATGCAGTTTGAAGAGGCAGCAAGGGCCGATTATGTTCGCTTAGCCTATGGAGCCCCGTACCGGCTGGCTCGCCGGCTTGTCTGGTTCGCCATCGAAGGCGTCCGGTCTAATGAGGCTACAAGGAAGCCAGGGCCATGCTACGCGAATGGGCCCAAGTTCGCGCGCCAGCACAAGGAGGGAATGGAGGCGGTCCTTTGGTTTCCAGCTCTCTAAAATGAAGTAAAATAACACTGCGCGGCCGTCTGGCTTGGTGAGCTCCTCGCCCTCGGAATTGACCGCCCACTTGACCTCGTAGCCGACCCCCTCCTTATCCAGTATCTCTATCATGATCTGAAACGACGTACGACCGCCTCGAGCCGCCTTGCGAGCGCAGTGCGAGCATTGCGGAGCTGTTTGGTTGTGAACACATTGTCGGGGAAGCGCAAGCGAAGGTCAATAGCTAGCTCTCTACTCGGAATTTGGGGGCGGTCGAGGTAGCTGGCGATGAACTCCTTGTGTTCTTGGGTAAAGCGGTACTTTGAGAAGAACGGCTCGCCGTCGAGGGGCATGGGGTAGTTCTGATGCTCGTGGTGGTCGGTTAGCTCAAAGGTCCACTTCCTATCGTTCGAAGCAAGAGCCTTGGCGATTGCGCGCCAGGGGCAGTCTCTCTTCATGGTAGAAGAAGGCGGTGAATAGGCTTGTGAGGGCCGCATCTTGCCCTTCTGGCAGCCGATTTCCACTTTATGTAACGCAGCACGTCATCCAAGACTCTTGTGGTGGGAACTCCCCTGCGGGAGAACATCACAGTAAGAAAGTGGTTTCGAGTCTTTGCAAGACGTGATCAAAAGGAAACAACCAAGCAAATCAGGATCGCGCTATTGGTGTTAGCCCCGCTGATCTTTAGGGCGTGTGCTGGGGCCAGGTGATTGGGATCACCAACGCCACGCCATGATCTGGTTGGTGTTTGCACTAGCGCGAATGCATCTTCTTACACCATCTCGACAAAATGTGCTGCATCTCCAAGACACTTCTGATGGGAAGTTGAATACTTCTGTTCGCTATTTCACACTCGTTTCTTCCAACTGGAATTACTCGGCCGTGCGCCACCTCCGGACCTCAACATGGCCCGTTTTATTACTTTTCTCGCCCTTGCTGCCCTCGGCGCCGTCGAGGTCGATGCGGGGACTATGCACGGCGTCTCCCAGACGTGCAGGAGCATCGCGAAGCAAATTTCATCAGTCAGCGCCGTCACCTACCCTGGAGCATGTACGTGTTTTTTACCCCTGAACCCATTGCCAACTTGCACTGGATTCACTTCATGTCTTGCTAACACAAAAGTCACCGCCAGTGAGCCCCCTCATCGCAGCCGAGTCCACGGGGCACTGGTTCCAGTCCTCAAACCAGGTCCCCACTTGTGTGGTGGAGGCCGGCTCCCCAGGCGATGTCTCCATCGGACTCCGGGCCATCCGAGTGGATCGCGCCCCATTTGCGGTGATGTCAGGAGGACATGCGTCAAATCCGGGATTTTCGAGCACCACGGGTGTGCATATCTCGTTGAGACGACTGAGTCAGGTTTTCCTCTCTCCTGATTCTCGAACGGTGGAGATTGGATTTGGACAGGTCAGTAAATTTCCCCCTTCCGTTGACTAAATCGCTGGGGAATATTGACTGACGGCTGCTTCTTCAGACATGGGTGGATGTGTTTCAGAAGCTTGACGGTACTGGGTATAACGTCGTGGGAGGGAGAGTACCTGGGCCGGGTGTTGGCGGTTTTTCGCTGGGTGGTGGCTATTCCTGGTAGGTCAAAGTTTGAAGAACGGTTGAAGCTGGATCGGGCTTGTTATGGAGGATGTGCTGACAGTGGCAACAATAGGAAAACAAACCAGCACGGTCAGTTCAGATGTCTGCGGGGGTCAATAGCGATAAAGACTGACAAGTGTGTACCTCAGGTCTGACATGCGACACCATCGAATTGTACAACCTGGTACTACCGGTAAGTGATACCAACTATTCGAGATCTCTCACCCTGCTCGTATTTTGCTGACTGTGCCAATTGTCAGAATGGAACAATAACCACAGCCTCAAAGTCGTTCAACCCCGACTTATTCTTCGCCTTGAAGGGGGGCATGAATCGGTTCGGTGTCGTGACCTCTGCGGTGTTCAGGACACATAAGCAGACCAAAGTATACGTAAGTCTGAGATCTGGGTGGCCGAACATGACCAACACCTACTGACCAACCACAGGGTGGCTTCATTATCTACCCATCGTCGTCCACCTCGGCTCTCCTGAACCACACCACAGCCTTCTCCTCGAGCAGCACCGACCGCAAGACTCAGATTATTACCACCGTTGGCGGCTCCCCAACTGGCAACACCGCCTTGGCGCTGTTCTTCCACGATAGCCCCGAGAAACCAGCATCCTTCGCTGCGTTCGAAGCCATCCCTCACCTCGTGAACACCCTCAAGTCGCAGTCATTTTTGAGCTTTGTGAAAGGAATCCCATCCGATCTTGCTGTGCTGGCAAACATCCGTGGCGCCTTCGCAACAATCTCAACGTCTGAGATCACATCGCGATTTACCTCTGTTATCAAGGAGGAGTGCGAGGTAAGTGACGCCATGGCGCGTATCTTGATGGCCAGAACTGACACCCCGAACAGAGAATCGGCAAGTTGATGGCCCTGCACTCCGGTATCACCGCAAGCTACGACATCGAGCCCTTCACCAAGTACGGCGAGTTTGCCACCGAGAGCGCCTACCCGCACAAGCACTCTCCCTTGCCGGTATGTCCTGTCCTCATTCTTAAAGAAGGTTAAAGGTCATCACTGACAGCAACAACAGCTCAACTTGTATTTCTCCTGGGCTAACAAGCTCGATGATGAATACTGGCATGACCAGATGCGCATGTCCATAGCGAAAATCAAGCAAGTCGCAGTCGAGGATGGCATTTACGACGATCGTTTCACGCAATATCCCAACTATGCACTTGCTGGAGTGACGGCGGAGGAGTTGTACGGCGCGAACAATGCCGCGAGACTGAGGGAGATCAGACGGGAGGTTGACCCCGATCGTATCATGGATCTAGCCGGGGGCTTCACCATTTGAAGGGGTGCGACCTTGGGTAAGTACGCACAGTGCTAGACAAAGTAATACCTTAGACATATACAGGTTGAATGGCATTTAGTAATATTGATAGTACTTGTATATTTGCCACTTGATGTGATGGAAGTGCTCCTCTCTCACGACTAAGGAGATGCATGCATGCGTCCCCTGGCTGCGACTTCCTTGCTGGCAGGTCGGATTGGCGTTCAATGTGAGCTCGTTGGTGGCGGACGGGAATGCAGGAAGATAGTAAATCCATGGAGCAGAGGATACCGCGCGGGAGGGTCTGGCCTCAACCGTTGGGAGGGAATGATCCAACCCACATTTCACGTTTCGTCTTCAGGACAGAGTGCCAGTGTTGTGCTCAGAGCAATCCCAAACCAAAAATCCTCGGGGACTTGAAGAGCCCCGAAAAGAAAGATTTCCGTCATGCGGTGATGAGGTTGATCCGCGCAATAATAGCCAGTCTAAAGTCAAAAAAAGGTAAGGTTGCGCTTGTTTTGTAGTCTAGACTAGTCCTCTCTGCATTCTGCTCAGTGTTGTCACGTCGTGGGAATGCTATCGTACTGTTTCACTTTGTCAATCGGGCAGCCTCCAAACTGGATTCGTCACCGGCGAAATTCCTACTGCCGGGGTTCTATTGTTCATGCCCTGCAAGGCGTGCAAACATGACATCGGTATGTGACATGGACCACCTGCACGCTATCGGGCAGATCCGTAACCGGTTCTGGCTTATTTTCCCAGATAAGGTGACTGCCGTGTCTTACAAAATGATGAATTCTACGCAGTCAACCAGAAACGCAGTAATTAGAAGTCGTCAAGTGTGTTCCATTTCTTCGAGCGGTCTGCGCGACCGCGAGCCCCTGAATTGTGGCCCAACCGCTCGCAGAGCGGCTGACTA
>Ga0247760_1002522_pt1 | contig 13635 bp, 13 predicted proteins | sample UWRJL171409R4_FD_179936 | JGI IMG/M metagenome (GOLD analysis project Ga0247760, IMG submission 179936) | Plant litter microbial communities from Arlington Agricultural Research Station in Wisconsin, United States - UWRJ-L171-409R-4 | ecosystem: Environmental > Terrestrial > Plant litter >...
CGCGAACACCTTCAGGCCGAGCGCCTCGAGCCGCTTACGCCCGCCCAGATCTGGCAAATCGACGACGAAGCAGCACTCGACTACTTGTCCGCCACACTCCTGAATCAGCTTGCAAGAGGCCTCGGCGGTGCCACCGGTGGCGATTAGATCATCGACCAGCAACACCTTTTCGTCGCTCTCGATGGCGTCCGTGTGGACCTCGACGCGATCGACGCCGTACTCGAGCTCGTAGTCGAGGCCGCGCGTGTCGGCGGGCAGCTTGCCCTTCTTGCGGATGGGCACGAAGCCCGCACCGAGCTGATAAGCGAGAGCCGCGCCGATGATGAAGCCGCGCGACTCGATGCCCACGACCTTGCCGATGCGCTGCCCTTCGTAGCGTTTGACGAGATCGTTGATGGTCAGGCGAAAGCCGACCGGATCTTTGAGCAGGGTGGTGATGTCGCGAAACATGATCCCCTGCTTGGGGTAATGGGGGATGGTGCGAATCAGGGATTTTACGGTCATTTTGCCACCGGTTTCGGATTGAGGACGCGACCGGCGACGGCCCCGAGCTGCTCGACGAGCGCCGGATCCCGTGCCTCGGGAGCGGTGATGAGGGCGTATTCCAGCGCGGAAGAGCAGCCGCTCGGACAGCCGCCAACGAATGACGCCACTCGAGGCGCCACGTCTGCGACGAGCGCTCGGGCGCGGCCGGCATTTTCGGTCAGCGTGGCAACGATCATCTGCACCGTCACGTCGTCGTGCTGCGGGTGCCAGCAATCGTAGTCGGTGACCATCGCGACCGTGGCGTAGCAGAGCTCGGCTTCACGGGCGAGTTTAGCCTCGGGCATGTTGGTCATGCCGATGACGTCGCAATTCCAAGTGCGGTAGAGCTCGGACTCAGCGAGCGTCGAGAACTGCGGGCCCTCCATCACCAGGTACGTGCCGCCGCGCACGTGGCGGATCCCCGCGCCCACCGCTGCTCGTTCGAGGGCGTCCCCGAGCCGTGCGCATGTCGGTCGAGCCATGGACACGTGAGCCACCAGGCCAGACCCGAAGAAGCTCTTCGTGCGCGCGAACGTGCGGTCGACGAATTGGTCGACGATCACGAACGTGCCCGGCGCGAGGTGCTCGCGCAGCGACCCGACCGCGCTCACGGATACGAGCTGCGTGACCCCAGCGCGCTTCAGCGCGTCGATGTTGGCCCGATAGTTGATTTCAGACGGCGGGATCTTGTGACCGCGCCCGTGCCGCGGCAAAAATGCCAGCGGCTGCCCCGCAAGCTCGCCGAGCAAGAGCTCGTCGGACGGGGCGCCGAAGGGCGAAGCCACCCGCACCCAGCGCGTGTTCTTCAGGCCATTGATGTCGTAGACGCCGCTACCGCCAAGAATTCCAAGCATATTCCGTATTTTCTCCAGGCCTCAGCGCACGCCCAGCGCGAGCTGTCGCGCGCTTCGGGGTGTGCAGAGGCCATGCATCGGGTCGCGGAATGCTAGGCGAAACGACACAGTGAAACAATGCTCGGCTAGGCGCTGCTCAGCCGTCGCTACCGCGATGGCGTGAATCGGCCGAGGGTGGGATGCTCGACTCGGGGGGAGGCAACGGCAGCGTCGAGGCGCACTTCCGCCTGCGAGCTTGCAAACTCGACATGTCTCGAATCCAATCTCGGCGAGCCGCCGAGCAGTGACACGCTAGTGCTTTTTGGCTGGGATCAGCGCGCGCAGACGGTCTGCCTGCGGGCTGTCGGGGTGAGCATCGACGAAGTCGGCTGCGCGTGCTCGGGCGAGCGATCGTTCACCGCGAGCCGCCAGCGCTTCGATTTCGAGCACGCTGGCTTCCGTCAAGAACACGCCATCCGGCCAAGCCGCGCGGTAGCGCGCAATTTCACGTAAGGCCGAGGCAGGGTCGCGCGAGCCGAGGGCCACGCGAGCGCGGTCGAGCGACTGCACTTGCTCCGCCAGTGAAGAGCTAGTCGACGCGCGCGGCGACGAGGCGGAGGCGGCAGAGGAGGCGTGGGCGGTCCGGCGGGCGGGCAGCTGCACCGCGAGCGGCTTGCCTGCAGCAGCCGTAGACGAAAGCCGTTCAGCGCCCTGTGTCGCGGCTGAAACAACGGGCGCAATGGCAGGCGCGGCAGGACTCGCTGGCTCGCTTCGGGGCGATGCCACCGCGCGCGGCGGCTCGGTGACGGTCGACGCGACGTGCGGCGCTGGCGCGAGGCCGCTCGGGGTCACCGCTTCGGCCCGTTGCGCGCCGCCCCGTAGAAGCAATGCGCCGGCACCCACGAATAGCGCTCCGGACGCGCCGAGCGCCAAGAGCTTCGCGGCGAACGAACTCGACCAACGCGAGGCGCCGGCAACGCCGGCTGCGCCCACGGCCACCGCCGCTGGCGCCGGCAACGAAGCCCCGACGCCCAACCCCACGCCGACACCGAGCGCGGCTGCCACCTTGGCGTAGGCGGCGTTCGAAGGCGCGTCGGCTTCGGCCGAACCGAGCAACGCACGCGAAAAGTCGTCTTCCAAAGGTGGCAATGAACCGCGGCTCATCGAACGCTTCCTCGTGGTTGGAGGCGCGCCTTGAGCTTACCAGCCGCGAGCTCGAAGGCCTCGCGAGCACGGCGCAAGCGCGAGGCGACGGTGCCGACGGGTATATGCAAGAGCTCCGCGATTTCAGGCGAAGACATACCTTCCAGCTCGTACAGGACGAAGCACACCCGAAGGTCGTCCGGCAGTTGGTCGAGCACGCGGTCGAGCAGCTGGCGCAGGCGCTTTTGATCGAGCAACGCTTCGGCGTTGGGCCGCGGATCGACGCCCTCCGGCAGGCTGTCGTCTTCGGCGCATTCACGGCGAGCGCCCAGCGCGCGGCGCGCGTTGGCCGCCACCCGCACCGCGCTGGCAAACAAGAACGGACGCTCGCTGCCCGGCGTGATCTCCGAAAGCCGCCGGGAAGCGATGATGAACACCTCTTGCGCGGCGTCATCGGCGCTGTTTTCGGGCACCCCAAAGCGACGCACGATCCGCCAAACATCGCGAAAGTGGGCGCGCAGCAATTCCGCGACGCGCGCGTTGTGGAGCTGCGCGGCAGCGCCGCTGGTACAGGTCAGCCGCGGGCCGGACACCGGCTCGGAAGTGCGGCGTCGCTCAGCCTCCCCCAGCACACTAGCGGTCGACGAATCTACCCCGTCGTCGAACCCCGCCCTGACCAGTGCCATCTCTGAGCGCATCGCCTTCTTCATGGTCCATGTAAGACGTCGGGGGGATCGATCACTGGAAGCGATAGGATAGCGCGATCCGGCCCAATATGCCCGACGCGGGGACTCGAAAGGCGACCGGTTGGTCGTCCCCGGCACTAAAAGAACTGCGGTTCAGCGGCACCGTCACCCCGCCATCGAGTTGAAAAGACACGACCTCCCCCACGAGCGCCTCGGTCCGCAAGAATCCGCCAACGGCAAACCAGTTGTTGGTTTGTGCCTGGCTCCTCGGGCCACGCTCGACGTCGCCGCCCAGCAGGCCGGCGTCCAGAAAGCCGCAAGGGCGGACAAACAGCGGGGTTTCTTGCGGCCAACGTGCGGGACAGGCGGCCAGTCGGAAGGCCACCCAATCGAAGCTGGCGGTGCTGCCCCGTGCCTCGGTGTCGGACGTAACGGCCCGCAAAAGAGAAAGAGAGAACAACGGGCGAAAGCTCGACCCCGGGTAACCTTCAGCGTCGAAGGAGATGCCCAAGCCGTAGCCAGGGTTCGGCGCGATGCTGCTGTCGAAGCCGATCCCCCCGCCGATACCGAAGGTCCACCGCGGCGTCGGGTCCGGTTCGAACGAAAGCTCGGCCGCACTCACGCGCTCGGTTCGTTGCCTCGCCGGACGCTTGGGCGCGGCCGGACCGGGTGGAGCCTCTTCCACGGGCTGGCTTGGATCGGCAGCGAGGGCGGCGATCAGCGCGAGCGCCGTGGCGACGTCGGCGCACGTCGGACCGCGCACCTCGCGCACCACCTCTCGGCCGTCGGGCGAGCGCGCGGTGAGCCGCCCGGTGGCCGCCCCCGCACGCTCGACGAGTTCGGCGTAGAAGCCGAGCGCCGGCTCATCCCCTTCCGCCAAGCGCAGGCGCGGCGCGCGCGTTTGAATTTGACGCGCAAATTCGACGGCATCCGGGCACCGCCCGTCCGCCCAGTATTCGAGCCGAAAAGCCTGGCCGGGTTTGGCCGCGCGCGCCGGCGCGGCCCAACATAGGAGCGCTAGCCACCCGGCCCAGCCAACCCCCGTCGCCCCGCGCACCATGACTATTCTGTCGACCGTTCGGTTTCCGGCGCGGCGTCATCCAGCTGCACCAGCAGCGTGGCGACCCCTTGAGCGACCGAGTGCAGGTGGAAGCCGAAGCGCTCGTACAGCAAACGCGCGACGTTTTCGATTTCCACGCTCAGGCTCACGCGGGACACGCCGTCTTCGCGGGCCCGACCGAGTACGGCGAGCAAGAGCGCGGTACCCACGCCATGCCGTCGGAACTCCTTTCTTACCCCAATGCCGAGCTCGGGCGAGTGTTCGTCGACGAAACCGGCCAGATGATTGGCACGGGTCCACAACCGCATCCAGGCCGCGCCAATGCGCTCACCTTGTCCGTCGGTTGCCACCATCGCCAAATCCCCCGGCCGACCCCAGCCCTCCAGCACCTTGGCGAGCTCGGGCCGGGCCAAAGCCTCGTCGATTGTTGGGCGCGGCGTCGCCACGCGCCAATACGCGGCCTCGAACAACATCTCACGCAGGAACTCTGCATCGTCCGGGCGCGCACGCCGGATAACGAGCGTTTTGACCCAATTTTTGTGAGTGCTGGGCATCCGGCGAGAGCGGGTCGAGCAAGTCGAGAGCGTACTCCTATCAGTGACACACGAGGCTACGCCTCGTCAATTGACGTCGCCCGGGGACGCAGATCATGAGATTATGAGAACGCCTCATGCTGAGACTCGGAAAACGCAACCGATGACGTTCCAGGAAGATGCACCCGGACGTCTGCTCGCGGGCAAGTACGAGCTGATCGAGAAGCTCGGCCAAGGTGGCATGGCCGTCGTTTGGCGCGCGCGCACGTTGGGTGCGGCGGGCTTCTTCCGTAACGTCGCCCTCAAGCGCATCGAGGCCTCCGTGCGCGGCTTCGAAGAAGTGACGGAAATGTTCGTGGAGGAGGCGCGCGTCGGGGCCGCGCTGCAACATCCGAACATCGTCCAAGTTCATGACTTCGGTGAAGACGAGCAAGGGCAACACTACCTGGTGACCGAACTCGTGGAGGGCATTCATCTCGGTCGCTACCTGAGCAGCTTCCGCGATCACCAGCTGGAGACCCCGTGGCAGCTGGTAGCAGCAATCATGATTGAAGTGCTGCGCGCGCTGGAAGGTGCGCACGGTCGCTTGGACGAGCAGCGCGCGGTTTCGCCCATCTTGCACCGCGACGTGACACCCGGAAATATCCTCTTGGCCGAGACCGGCCAAGTCAAGCTGGCCGACTTTGGTCTGGCCCGGGCGATGGATCGCGGTCGCATGACCCGCCCCAACATCGTCAAGGGTAAGCTGTCCTATCTCGCGCCGGAGCTGTTGATGGGTCTCGCCCCGACGGTGAGGTGTGATCTGTTCAGCCTGGGCGTCGTCATGTGGGAAGCGCTCGCGGGCGAACGATTGTTCGATGCGGCCACTGACGCCGACGTGGTGGCCTGCATTCGCGACGGCAAGATCCCGCTGCTCAGCATGAAGCGTCCGAACCTGCCGATCGCCATCACCTCGGCGGTGCACCGCGCGTTGGAACGCGACCCCGCGCAGCGCTTCCAATCCGCTCGGCAGATGCTGGACGTGCTGACCTCGGTCTTACGCGTGTTACCGGAGAGCGTCGACAACCGCGCGCTCGCGCCCAGCGTGCAGGCTGCCCGAGCGCGCCTGGCAGAGCGTTAGGGCCGGCTGGTGGCAACGCCGCAGCGAGGTGGCCGTATGAAAGCGCGCATTTTGTGGGCTGCACACGGTTGAATTTGAAAATCGTTTTCAGTCCGCTAGAGTTCCAGTGACGTTTCGATGAACCTCGCACAGACCCGGATCGGACAAATCGTGACTGTCGCCCACGTCGCGGGCGAAGGGTCATTTCGCCGGCGCTTGATGGAGCTCGGGCTAGTGCCGGGCACTCGCGTCGAAGTGATCGGAGTCGCTCCGCTGGGCGATCCGCTGGAGCTCTTGGTGCGCGGGAGCAGTCTATCGATTCGGCGCGCCGAAGCCGAGGGCGTGTCCGTGAGCTTGGGTGAGGCTGCGAGCGCCGAACGCGTGCCAGGGACCGCAGGCCGCGCCGAGGGCAACAGCGCCCTTGCAGCGCGTGGCCTCGCTCGCAGCGCGCCGTGACTCAGCAGCAGCTCCCTTCGGTCTCGGCGCCGCGCGCGGCCGCCGCCCAGGGCAGCGCGGAGACGCCGCTCGTGCTCTTGGTCGGCAATCCGAACACCGGAAAAACGACGCTCTTCAATCGGCTCACCGGGCAGAACGCGCGCATCGGCAACTATCCCGGAATCACCGTCGAACGCCGCTCGGGAGATCTCACGCTCGACGCCGACGGCGCGCAGCGCACGGTCTGCGTGGTCGACGTGCCCGGCGCATATTCGCTCAGCGCGCGCTCGGCGGAAGAACAAATTGCGCTCTCCGCCGTGCTGGGTTGGGCAGAAAATCCGCGCCCGGATCTGTGTATCGTGGTGGTGGACGCGGGGCAGCTGGCGCGCAATCTGTACTTGGTCACGCAGCTTTTGGAGCTCGACGTGCAGGTCCTGCTCGCGCTGAACATGATCGACGAGGTGCGGGACAACCCGCCCAACGTGAGCGAACTCAGCCGCTTTCTGGGGGTGCCGTGCGTCGCCACGGACGCCCGCCACGGCACGGGCCTCTCGGAGCTCAAGCGCGCGATCGGCGCGGCCCTGGCTCTGCCGCCGCGCACCGCGCTTCGTATCGCCTACCCGAGCGCGCTCGAAAGCGATCTCGAACGCGTGGCGGCCGCGCTACCGAGCGAGTGGAGCGAGAGCAAGGCGCGCTCGCGCGCGCTCGCGCTGTGGGCCTTGACCAGCATCGAGGTCGACGACGAGCTGCAAGGCATCGACCCCGCCCTGCGCGCGCGCTGCCTCTCGGTGCGCGCCCAGGCCGACGCGCGCGACATCGATCAAGAAGTGATCGCCGCACGCTACGCGCTGATCGACGCCGAGCTGCCCAAGCTCTATCCGCGGCTCGAAGCGCACCCGAAGAAACGAAAGACCTCCGAGCGTGTGGACCGCGTGCTCCTGCACCCGGTGTTCGGCTTCGCGATCTTCATCGGCTTGATGTTGCTGATGTTCCAGTCCTTGTTCTCCTGGTCCGATCCGGCGATCCGACTGATCGAGTTCTGTACCAGCGCTTGCGCGAACTTCGTCGAAGCGCACGTGCCGGAGTCGATCGTGCGCGATCTCGTCACGCGCGGCGTGATCGGCGGCGTGGGCAACGTAGTCGTATTTTTGCCGCAGATTTTGCTGCTCTTCTTCTGTATCGGGATCTTGGAAGACTCCGGCTACATGGCGCGCGTCGCGTTCTTGATGGATCGCATCATGAAAGCGCTCGGCCTACACGGGCGCGCCTTCGTGCCCATGCTCTCGGGTTTCGCCTGCGCCGTGCCCGCGATCTTGGCCACGCGGACCATGGAGCGCCAGCGCGATCGCCTACTGACCATGCTGGTCGTGCCGCTGATGACCTGCTCGGCGCGCTTGCCGGTGTACACGCTGATCATCGGTGCTTTGTTTCCGCCCTCGCGGCTCTTCGGCTGGCTGCCCGTGCAGGGCCTGCTGATGATAGCGATGTACTTGTTCTCCACGTTCATCACCCTGATCGCTGCTGGCGTCCTCGGGCGCACGGCGGTCAAGGGCCGGCGCATTCCGTTGATCTTGGAGCTACCCCCGTACCGCCTGCCCAGCTTGACCGGCACCTTGTCGATGATGTGGCGGCGCGCCGCCATGTTCCTGAAAGAGGCCGGCTCCGGCATCTTGGTGTTCACGATCTTGCTCTGGGCGCTCTTGTCTTTCCCGCGCCCAGCGCAGCTCGATCAACCATCGGCGCCGGCGATTGCCATCCATCAGCAAGGAACGCTCGACCCGGCGCAACAGGCACATGCGCCCGCGCCCCAGCCTTCGCCCATCGAACAGAGCTACGGTGGCCGCTTGGGCAAGGCAATCGAACCCGTGCTGCGGCCGCTCGGCTTCGATTGGAAAATCGGCGTCGGGCTGATTGGCGCATTCGCGGCGCGTGAGGTGTTCGTTTCGACGCTCGGCCTCGTGTACGGCATCGGCGACGCGGATGAAAACACGACGCCGCTGCGCGACAAGATCCGCCAAGAGCAGGCGGCCGACGGCTCGCCGGCTTACTCGCCGCTGATGGGGCTGTCGCTGATGGTCTTCTTCGCGCTGTCCTGCCAATGCGTGAGCACGCTGATGGTCGTGCACCGCGAGACGCGCAGCATCCGCTGGCCGCTGTTCATGTTCGGCTACATGACCACGCTCGCTTACGTGGCAAGCTTGCTCGTGTATCAGGGCGGGCGCTTGCTCGGCTTCTAGGGGGAGCTAGCGTGCCCAAGCTCTTGCCCTTGCCGCGTGAGTTCTACGCTCGACCGGTCCTGCGCGTAGCCAAGGACTGCATCGGGAAGGTGCTCGTGCATCGCACGAAGCAGGGCTTGGTCGCGGGGCGCATCGTCGAGTCCGAGGCCTATCGCGGGCCGGAGGACCGCGCCGCGCACTCCTACGGCGGGCGGCGCACGGCGCGCACCGAGGTCATGTTCGGTCCGCCAGGCTTCGCGTACGTGTTCTTCGTGTACGGCATGCACCATCAGTTCAACCTGGTAACCACCAAAGACGGAGCGCCGCACGCGGTGTTGATCCGCGCCGTCGAGCCACTCCTGGGCATCGAGCTCATGGCCGAGCGGCGCAAGCTACCGCCGAGCGCGCGCGAGCTGACGAACGGTCCCGGCAAGCTGTGTCAGGCGCTCGGCATTGGGCGCGAGGCGTACGGCCTCGACTTATGCGGCTCCGAGCTCTTTTTGGCCGAGGGGCCTTCCGTGCGCAGCGTGAGCGCCAGGCGGATCGGCGTCGACTATGCGGGCGATTGGGCCGAAAAGCCCTGGCGTTTCTACGATCCGAAAAGCCGGTACGTGTCCCGCGCAGGTCCCTGATAAAAGCCCGAGGTCGATGTCCGATCGCTCTTTTCCACCGCGCAGCCAGTCCCGCCCAGCATTCAGCGCCATCGGCCCACGCGTGCCGACCCCACCGCCCGGCCCGTCGAGCGCGCCGCAGCGCTTCATGGGCAAACGGATCACGGTCTGCGTCACCGGAAGTGTAGCGGCCTACAAGGCGGTGTTGCTCGTGCGCGCGCTGCAGAAAGACGGCGCGTTCGTCGAGGTCGTGCTGACGCGCACAGCACGCGAGTTCGTCGGCGCTGCGACTTTTTCCGGGCTCACTGGGCGACGCGTATTTTTAGACGTGTTCGACCCCGACCAGCCGGGCGAGGTTCACGTCAGTCTGGCGGCGCGCTCGGACATGATCTTGGTCGTGCCAGCCACCGCCGACGTGCTGGCCCGGTTTGCCAGCGGCCGCGCGGATGACCTGGTGACTGCCCTGGTGCTGTGCGCCACCTGCCCGGTGCTGGTCGCCCCTGCCATGCACCCGAGCATGTGGAGCCATCCCGCGACGCAGCGCAATGTGCAGACGTTGGCCTCCGATCGCCGCATCGGCTTCGTCGGACCAGCGTTCGGCGAGGTGGCGTCCGGCGATACTGGGCTGGGTCGGATGGCGGAGCCGGAGCAAATCGTTCAAGTCGCTTCGGCGCAATTTTCGGGCATTTCGTTGTCCGGCAAGCACATCGTGATCAGCGCTGGGCCCACGGTCGAGGACCTCGATCCGGTGCGCTTCGTGGGTAATCGCTCATCGGGCAAGATGGGCTTTGCGCTGGCCGAGCGCGCCAAAGTCTTGGGCGCGAAGGTCACGCTCGTGACAGGACCGGTCAGTCTGCCGACGCCGGTGGGCGTGCAGCGCGTGGACGTGCGCAGCGCGCTATCCATGCGCAGCGCGCTCTGGCAAGCGCTGTCGCCCGACCTATCGAGCGCCGATGCGTTGATCATGACCGCCGCCGTGGCCGACTATCGCCCCGCCGAGAGCCACTCCACCAAGATGAAGCGCGGACCCGAACCGCTGAACCTCGAACTCTTGCCCAACCCGGATTTACTGGCGGAAATTGGCCACGCGCGCAAAGACAAGAAACCGGTGCTGGTAGGCTTCGCGCTCGAGACGGACGTGGACGAGAAAGTGATCCAGCTGGCGCGCGGCAAGCTGGCTGCCAAGCACGTGGATCTCGTGGTCGCCAATCACGCCTCGGAGTCGCTGGCCAAGGACGACATCCGCGCGATGCTGGTGAGCCCGACCGACTGCACCCCGCTCGGGCTACTCAGCAAGGAACAAGCCGCCGATCGCATCCTCGGCTGGCTCGCCACGCGCCTGCGGGAACTCGCCTGATGCGCATTCTTTTGACGTTGGCTCTGACCGTCGCCGGCATCGCCTACAGCTTCAGCGAAGCGCGCGCCGGGAGTCCTTGGTTTTGGCTCGGCGTGAGCCTGCCGTACCTAATCCTTGTCCCACTGGCGCTACACAAGATGTGGGACGAGGGCACGCTCGTCGATCTGCTGACGCCACGCTGGGGAGATCTCTCACTCGGCGCCGTGTCGATGATTGGCCTACTGTTCGCGTCTTGGGCCGCGCGCAAGATCCTCTCGCCCCTCGGTAGCCCACGCCAAGCTTGGCTATTTAGCATCTACCTGCAGCTCGGTAACCCCGAACACCTGCAGCGCTCGACCGCCTATACGCTCCTGATCTTGGTCATCTGCGTTGCTGAAGAGATCGTCTGGCGCGGCATGGTGTTGGGTGATCTGACCGAGCGCTTCGGGCGCCGCGCGGCGTTGCCGCTGTCCGCGCTCGCCTACGCATTCGCGACGCTGCCCACGATCTGGCTACTGCGTGACCCGATCGCCGGCCCGAACCCGCTATTCATCACCGCGGCCGTCGGCTGCGGGCTGGTCTGGAGCTTCCTCGCAGCGCAGGTCGGTCGACTCACACCGGTGGTGATCTCGCACATGGCCTTCACCTATTTCACGATCGTGCAGTTTCGCTTACCGGGGCTCTGAGCGCGCACATCGAGCGACGGTTGTCGCAGGCAGTGCGCGATTGACGCTAAAAAAAGTCGCATTTTGTCCCTATTCTCGCCGGTCGGCTCGGCCGTCTTCGGGGAGAGTGTCGCCTCATCGAGAGTCGCGACCAAAGGACATTACCCCCGCATGCCAAGCGTTTTTCGAAGCACCCGAGCGACCGCGTTCACGTTGATTTCAACCGCTTACCTCTCGCTACTCGGCTGCGCCAGCCAAGCCGCCGCGCCGGCCTCTCATCCCACAGCCGAAACCAAGACGGCGAGCAAGCCGGCCGAGCCCGCCGCACCGGCGCACGCCGACGCAGCGCCGAGCGAAGCCAGCGACACCAGCGATACCAACGAAGTCGCCAAAAAGCCTGCCGATGAGCGCGGCGACGGACTGCGCAAGGCCAGCCGTCCGCCGCTGGATCTGCTGACCGGGAACAACGTGGTCTACGTGTTCAACTTCTCGGGCTCCGCGGTTGGAACGTCAGCCAAGGAACAGTGTGAGAGCCGCGCCGACAACCCCGCTGACGCGCGCGTGTGCGTCGCCAAAGAGCGAGCCAAGATCCCGGTGGAATCGGTGCGCTTCGTCAAGGACGGCGCTGGCCAATATTGGTGGGTGACCCTCAACCGCTACAAGGGCAACCTGCTCAAGTGGCACAAGATTCAGTTCCTACCCGGCAAACAAGACGGCGACAATTACAGCCTGGCCTTGACCGGCAAGGACAAGGGCATCGCGCCCATGCCGCGCGTGCCCGCCGCGCTCCACGTCGAGCTTCCGAATGACTACAGCATCGTGATCAAAGATCCGGAGTACGGACCAATGGTGTACGACGCAAAGATCGGCGTGCTCGACCCCGAGACGTGAGTGGGCGATCGCGCTCGTCGTTGGCGACTGTCGGAGTCACGCTCGTTGGACGACGATAGCCCCTCGCGGCAGCGAAAACATACTCTGTATGCAGAGCTTTATTCATCGGTGAGCGGCGCCCCCTCGAGTGCGCTGGTCGGGGCGGCGGTGTCCCTGCATCGCGGCGGGGTGCGCACGGCCGGTACTACCAAGTCGCGGGTGCGACGTGCCCGTGAGGCGTTCACGGGCATGTCCACTGGCGAGAGACGACTAGCCAGCGCTCAGTTTGGCTAGATCTTCTTCGGAGATGTCGAAGTCGGCGTACACGTTGGCGACGTCATCGTGTTCGTCGAGGGAGTCGACGAGGTTCAGGCACACTTCGGCTTCGCGCCCGGTGACGGCCTTCTTGTTCTTCGGGATCCAGGCAACTTTGCTGGCCTGAACCGGGAGCTTCGCGGCTTCCAGGGCGGCGGCGACCGTGTCGCAATCATTGGGCGGCGTGTACACCACCCAGACGTCGCCTTCGTCGCGATAGTCTTCAGCGCCAGCGCTGAGCGCGGCTTCCATCAGTTGGTCCTCGCTGACCGCGCTCTTGTCGAGCGTGATCGTGCCCAAGCGATCGAACGCCCATTGCGCACCGCCCGCGCCGCCCATGGCGCCGCTGTGACGTTCGAAGATCTTGCGCAGCTCGGCTGCGCTGCGGTTTCGGTTGTCGGTAGTGCCTTCGACCAAAAACAGCGTGCCGCCGGGGCCCGTGCCCTCGTACAGCACGTCTTCGTAGGCCGCGCCGGCGATCTCGCCCGTGCCGCGTTGGATGGCGCGCTTGATGTTGTCGGCGGGCATCTGCTGGGCACGGCAATCGGCCACGGCCTTTCTCAGACGCGGGTTGGCGTCGATGTCACCGCCGCCAATGCGCGCCGCCGTGACCACTTCACGGATCAGCTTGGTGAAGATTCTACCGCGCGCCGCGTCGGTCTTGCCCTTCGCACGCTTGATCGTTGCCCACTTGGAATGGCCACTCATGGGCCGTAGCTAGCACCGCCCGGGAAAGATGTGAACCGCCTCAGGACATCGCTCAATCTGCTGCGAAACTGAGCGCAAAAACCGAGGCTCGCTCGGACCCGGGAAGGGCGCGATGCGGCGCGCGCAGCGCATCCAACACGGCGATCACGTCCTCGTACGCGGCTGAATTTTGGACGTGCAGCACGGCCTCGTCCAACACCGGGTCGCTCGCGGCCTGGTGCATCCCGTTGGCGAGCCAGTCGCGTTCCAGAAAGCGCGCGAGCTCCGGATAGTGTCGGTCGCCGCGTCCCTCGATCACGACTTGCCGAGGCACGTCGCTGCTGGCCACGACCGTCTCGCCCGTTCGCCAGCTGACGCGAAAGCGATGCTCCTGCAGCTCGACGTGCAGACGTTTGCGGTCCGCTTCCGGAACATCGCCGGCTCTGCCAAGACCGAGCGCGCTGCTCTGCAAGCGTGCAACATTGGCAAAGCCCAAATTGGCAAGCAGGAACACCACCAGACAGATCAGAAAATCGATGAACGGCACGAGCGGCAATTGGTGATTGACCGTCCTGCGCGCGCGGCGGCCGGTACCAGAGTCGGAATCAATGGTTGCCATGT
>Ga0247760_1002526_pt1 | contig 13597 bp, 9 predicted proteins | sample UWRJL171409R4_FD_179936 | JGI IMG/M metagenome (GOLD analysis project Ga0247760, IMG submission 179936) | Plant litter microbial communities from Arlington Agricultural Research Station in Wisconsin, United States - UWRJ-L171-409R-4 | ecosystem: Environmental > Terrestrial > Plant litter >...
CCGATAATATAGCCGGGGTATTGGGTTAAAACAAGAATAAGTACGGTCTAAATTCGAGTTAATATACGGGTACCCCTTATTTTCCTTTACTTAAAAATGGTAATAATTTCCCTTCTATTATATATCCTGGCAAGCGGTTGCAAAAATAAAGCGGACTCACTACCTGCAGGTACATTGCCCACAGCTAAATTTCTATTGTAAAACTGGTACCGCTAGGTCAAGCCCTGTTACCAGCCAGTCATGAGACCTCCAGACGCTATCACTTGCTGCATTCTCACTACCATAGAAACCACCATTTTGTGAGCCGAATGCCGTGGAAGTGTTGCAAAATTGGTAGTGGCTGTTAGGATCAGGCCACAAACGCTCGGGCCAACCATCCTTGCAGTCCGCTTTATTTTGTCAACCGCTTGCCTGGGTAGGAGAGATTTAGATCAGTAGATAAAAGGCTGGAAGTAGAGTTGGTTTAGGTGCAATATCGTACCGATACCTGTACTATAGAAGCACCTACGGTGATAGATAGAGGGACCGCTTGCTTATTAGGGCGAGGACTAGAGGTCCTCCGCGGTGTAAGATCAATAATATTAAAATTTTATACGTACGCTACTAAGGAAGGCTTTGGAAAACTTTAAATCTTATTGTATAAAACCTTGATGATTAATAGTAAAATACTCAAACCTTTCCTTTTCTTCCTACCCTTTCAGCCCGCTAACGAGTCTTGAATTATTATGATTATAGTAATAATTAAAATACGTAATATTTTACTTTTATATTTATTTAATCAATTATACTAACTAGGCAACGGCGGGTCTTATTCTGAAAGGCCTTTTTATCGTATTAACGTAGCAGTAAGGAAGCTACTACACCTAGTAATTACCTACCCGTCCCGAATTTCTACAGCTACTGCCCAAATTATAATAAATAGTATAACCCTTTATAAATAGCCCTTACGTAGTTAGTAAGTTAATAATAATTAATATTTTTTTAATTAATACATTATATTATATAAGTAGGGAGAGATAATGCTCCCGGAGGAATAGAAGGATCAGCTAAAATAGTTTATTAATAATTATTAAAAGCTAGAGTTTCGCGCTTGGATTGATAGAGTTTTTCATATTACTTGCTTGTGCATTTAAGAATCGGATAAGGATGTCTGGTAGGTATAAGTGGAGCTATACGCGAATACTACCGTTGTCATCATGTAACGCGCCCACGTTTGATAATATAACCGGGGCATCGGGGCTAAAGAATGAGTACGGTCCGGATTTGAATTGATATATAGGTACCCCCCATTTTTCCCTTCTTTACAATTGTAATAACTCCTCTCCTATTATATATATTTTAGGTATGAGAGACCCAGATTAATAGATAGTAAGCTGGAAGTAGTTGGTTTAGGTGCAATATTGTGCTAATACTTATATTATAGAAATACTTACAGTGCTTAAAAATAATTTAGTCAAGATATAAACTTATCACTAATCTTATACCGCGGAGGACCTCTAATCCTCACTCTATTAAGCTAGAGGTCCCTCTATTTATCTATTTATAATACTTTTACTTATTATTTTAATCAATATACTTTCTATTTTACTTTTATTCTTTTCTTAGAGTTACGTTCTATTTAGTTAACTTTTCCTCTAAATTTTATATTCCCTTTAATAATTATAACTACTATATAGCTTATTTTACCTTCAATATCCCATTATTTAATTACTTAATCCCTCCTTCCCCTTTACGTAATTACCTTCTTTTAAATCAATTAATTATTACTTTGTATGTAATACATTCACTGTAGCCTATCGCTGCTCCTCCTTATACCGTAGATTGCCGGTAACATATATTATCAGAATTTTATACGTATGCTACTAGGGCTTTGGGAAACTCTAAATCTTATTATATAAAACCTTAATAATTAATAGCAAAATACCTGAACCTTTCCTTCTCTTCCTTCATCTTAACCCTCTCGGCTCACCTACGTATTTTAGATCGCTATAACTACTATAATAATCAAAGTACGTAGTACCTATTTTCGCATTTATTTAATTAATCATATTAATTAAATAAAAGCGGGTCTTATTCTGGAAGACCTTTTATCGTACCGATATAAGAGCAAAGCAGCTACTATACTTAATAACTGAAACTGGAAAAGCTTAAAAGTGGTTAAAAATTAAAATAGTAACTTCTACAGTATAAGGTTACGTAATCAAGACCACGTATATTATAAGGTTGTATTACGACCTATTAGTAATAAAAATCCAAAGTACGAATTTATACGGTATGAAAGAGTTATTTAATTCTTTATAACCAATGTTGCTAAACAACTCCAATTTGCATAACAGTATTCTATTAATTGTGATATAAAATCTAATTTACTACTTATCTGGGCTATAATTTCAAATATCATTACGTAATACACCCAATAATTAAAAGTTCTTATTTACTCCAAATTTGCAAAATACATGTAAGGTTTTTAGCGTAACGGTTTAGCCCCACATGGCTGCCTGGGTATGCTCAGGTCTTTAGATATTTAGCGAAGGAAAATGGATCAATCCCACCTCCGGCTCTCTATGGTAGATATAGAAGATGTAGCATCTGCGCGTGCATCTCCTTAAACTTACTAGCGTGCCTAGATACAACTCTCCATCAGGGCTAAGGCATCTGCATGTTGACTTTGACTTCTCTAAGTAAAAGCGAGGCTGTTCATGCTTGTCAGCGTGTTGGGATGGTTGGCCCTGAGCTTGGCCTTGCTCGTATCCCTCACCTCCACCTCGAGCTTCTTGGCCTCTTACATATCCCAAGGGTGGCTCACACTTCGTCCGCGCAACGCCCCTCTTCACAACACGCCATAACAAGCGCTGTCTCATCATATGCAGATACACAAGTTCAGCTAAGTTTACTCCACCTGTGCCCATTGCCACTCCAGCTCGTGAATCAGCTGCCATGTATTTGGATCGTTAGCTCGCGCCTGCGCCTCTCTTGATTCGCGCTCATAACCAGCACCCGTGGCGCCCTCATCGGTTTGATGCCATCCCAACAAGCCGTTGCCGTGAAGATATCCATCCGTCCTCTCCGTGATGATCTTGTTGCTCTGCATGCCCCTGTGCATAGAGCTCAGGAGCATGAAGTGCCCGACGTTGATCTGCTCCTGCATTAGCGTGCTGCGCAGATAAGCTGCCCTTGATAACGTGGCAGCCCAAACGTCGATACGCATTCGTGCAAACTAGAGCATCTCGGTCGGGTCGTTACCCAGCGTGCAGGCGTCCATCCACATTCTTCGAAGGCGCGGCGAGAGGCAGCACATGCGTCCGTCGCCAATGTATACCTGTCGCATGGGTGCCAAGCTCGCCAGGGGTGTTGAGGCAGCGAAGGACTCCCAGCATTGGGCGCATATCGTCAATTCGGGGAAGCCGTACCAGTGCCATCCGTAGACTAGTCTGCTGCCTGGGCACGGAGGGTACCGCGGCTGTGGAGCCGGACCGGCGCCGATGTTGGAGGAGGTATATCCTCGTGGCGGAGACGGTTGATGCGGCGCAGCGTTTGGTGGCGGGGGTTGCTGCCGCGCTGGGGAAGTCGAGACCTGGTATCCCGATGGACCGGAGTAGCTTTCCACCCGAGGTGGTTGTGACGTTGTAGAAGGTCCAGACATAGCAGCCGCTGCCTGGAAGGACACCGGAGGAGGACGGCGATGTTGCTTTGGCTTAGCATATGCCTTAGCTGGCTGGTTGTTGAGCTGGGAGGATGGATTTGGCTGCTGTTCAAAAGGCGGCCCTAGAATCCCAACTCCCGTCGCTACTGAGGCTAGCCAGATTTCGCCAGGAGTGTGCTGCCTTCTCTCATCCATAGCTGGCGGTAGATATGGTCCCCGAGCAACCTGACGCGTTGGCGTGGTTCTTAAGGACGGGGGGAACGAAGGGTGGCGTTGCAGAGGGAGGGTAAGGCGGTTGTGTGAAACGGCCTAAGAGACGGCCCCGGCCTTCAGCCGCAGTGGGCCCTGGATTCTTGATTCTTGATTGGTGCTCCAGCTTTGGCGGTCGGCAATCCCGCCATTCACAACAGGCCGAGCCTTCCAAGGCCACCTTCCCAGGCCTTCGCCCGTCACATTCATAATCCGAAAATACATTCTAGAGTACAATGGTGAGAGGAGAGTGCCATTTATAGGCTGTTGAGGCTTCTGGAGCCCTTCTAAGGCCTGGGCTAGCAAGGCCAGGGCCTGCAAAGAAACACTTGCCTTGCAGGAGGGGCAACCACTCCATCTTTCTCCCCGAACCACCTTAATTCTTACTTTATTTTCCACACACCCTTGAGCGTACCGCATCAACTGCCATTAGGACACACAAATTATCCTCGTCCCTCCAGTTCCCTATATCCACTATATGTAAGGGATTAAGAATGCGATCTTGTCTAGTCTTTTGAAATGGTAGTGATATATAAAGAGAAAACAGCCTCGGTTCAAAATAACACCAAAACCACTCCACCCGCAAAGTTGGATAGATGTTTGACATTCTCTTTTCTATCTTAACGCAACGTTCTTCCCTACTGCCACAATCGGTCTCAGTCCCGCCTAGATACTTTAGGTACATGCCTACCTAGGTAGGTAGGTACCTATGTAGTTGTAGGCTAACCTTCCCACCTTCTCACCTTCGTCGCACCCGTAACTTTTGTCTAAGAATCCACTCTTAGCACTACCGCTTTCCAGCCACCTTCTCTCTGCATCTCGTCCAACACATTTTCTCTACACCAAAAAGTTCCTCGCATACTCATATCTTCAAACTTGGTTACAGTAAAAATCCGCATCACCTCCGTCTTAGCCAGCTGCGTTACTGGTGGCGGTGCTTTTTCCGGATCATCTTCCCGAAGAGACCAATAGATCTTCCCGCCCATAGTGAGCGGACACAGATCTGTTTGCCAGAAAAGAATAATGAATCGCGGGGACTTCAGTAGACGAAAGTTATTCACCGAGGAAAACGGAATGGAATACTCGGCCATACAAGAGATCGGGGACACGAGGGTTCCCTGGGGGAGGAGGGGCCCAAAGGATAGGAGGGATGTGTGAGTCCAGATGGAGAGGAGGGTGGAGAGTTCAGCAACACAAGGCGCGGTGATGATTTTTAGTGGCGGGTGGGATTTGGTGAGGTCGGCTTGTGTGGTAACTTCGTCGGGAGGGGCGCGGGCGGTGGTGGTGATGGCGCCGCTGCAGGTAGTGGCGAGGATATGGCTGAGCTAGTGGGCAGGGTAGCCTATCTCGTGCAGGTGGGAGATGAGGCGGAGGAAGGCGGTTAGGTTGAGTGGGGAGTTCATAGGGGGTATGTCCTCTGGCTCGCGGGGAGCGGGGATGCAGAGTTTGAGGAAGAAGGAGTAGAGCCATTTTTCGAGTTGCGGCTGAGAGAGGGAATCTCGGCCAAGGATGAGCTTCTTGGTGGGTTGACTGTCCTAGATCATGCCGCGATCGACGGTCAAGGGGGATATTGGCATGGGTGGCGACCCAGGCGGCCTTGGCATGGAAGCCATGGGGTTATCGGTTGGCCGGCGGGTCAAGGAAAAGTGGTTGCGAATGCTATCCATGTCTGGAAGCAAGAGATATTCGGTTTGGTAGTCCTCGTAGGTTTTGGACAGCATCGAGTTGATGCGGCAGGTGAATCGGAGGTTGGACGGGACATCGTCGCGGAGGAGGGGGCGGCCGTATAAAAAGGTAAGGAGAAGGCCAGCATAATCGCTGTGTAAATGTGAGTTAGTGGCGGATCTACGTCAATACGCAGATTAGACCTTGATCCGGAAACAGAAAAACCTACGGGATGTTGTCCATATGAATCGAGTCGTATTTGCTGGGAAATTTCCAAGATCTCGGGTCCCTGAAGCTGCGAATACGACTCCGGCGGCATCATAACCCCCAGCTGCCCCGATCGCTTGGTGTCTCTGCTGAATATTTCATATGAAAACTCAACACTCGGAAGGGTTCCCGTGCCTGTGGTGCCATCAAAACCCGGCCGGGTCTCTCTCATGGCGGTAAGCGTCATAGCGACGTTCTGTCTCACGGCTCGGGTGGTGTAGCATCCGGCAGGGGTCCACTGCTGCCACTGTCGAAGGACGCGGGCAACTTGGCTGCGGGTTGACTTGGGCATGAAGAGATTGTCCAGGAGCGGAACATCGGTCTCAATGACATCGAGGATGCCTTCGATGTGGGACTGCAGCGATCTGTTGACCGAGGCGGGTATGACCTGCCCCACGAAGATGTAGGCGAGCATGGTGGGCACGGTTTCAATCATGGCTCTGGCGTTGCGGTCGCCCACGGTAATGGCGCGCGCTCGCGTCACCGTGTACTCCATCATCATGTTGCACACGACCAGGAAGCGGGCCATGGCGGCCGGCTTGAGATCAATCATGGTGACGTGAAGGTCCTTGCGGAACTTGATGCCTGTTGCCTGACCTCTGCTCAAAGGCAAAAAGACTGAGTATGGTGGCAAAGACGTTTCGCGCATCGCTGCTGCCGGAGAACATGACGGCCGCAGATTGCTCAGGCCGAGACGGGCTCGGTGGGTCCAACTGGATTTCGAGCACCGTCTCTGCTGTCGGTGCCGATGCCGTCGTATTCTGGCACATTATCCCTATCCCGGCGGTTAGTGTCCTGTAACCTGCAAATGTTGAAATAAAACGAGAACCTACAATTCGGCAAAAAAAAAAGTGGAAGACGTTCTAAAACCTTGATTCTCTGCTGGTTGTGGTCTGCATCTCCACCACTCCTGCTCGCAGCCGCATTCAAGACGCTGCTGACACGGACCCGGAGATCCCCATCCGAGATCTGGCTGATGACTTGTTTGGCCTCGGCATATTTGCAGTCATAAACATGGCATTTGACAAGGCGTTCCAGCCGTGTCTTTTCTTTTTTTTGGTCGCATCATCGTCTCCGGCATTCTTCAGCAGGTCGAGAGCTTTGTGGATGCATGTCGAAGCCGCGGCATATTCGCCCAGCTCGAAGTTGACACTAGACAAGTTGGAGATGGGTGCCGGGTCCTGAGGCGCGAGGTCCACCGCCTTTTGGTACTGTGTTTTGGCTGCGATGGTCAGAGGAGGGAAAGTGAGCGGGGTGAATTGTCGTGTGTCGGAACGAACCTTCCCTCAGTTTCCTTTGTTTATAGAGTTCATTGCCGCGCGTTCGCGCCTCGCCGGACAGGGCCGCATTGGAGGACGCCATATCGGTCACCCTGTCGGGCGCGTCTTTTGGTCGTGGAGAGCGGTGATGGATTTGTGTTTTGCGTCAGCGAGTTGAAGATCAAGCTCCACTGGTCTGGTTGGGCCGCAGCGTTATCTTCCCTCTCTGCCCCATTATCCTCCTGCAAGCGCAACTTTGGATGAATTGGCCGCAGTGAGGGGAAAATGCTTAGTTCCGACTAGGTAAAATGGTGCATGCGTCGACGCGAGTAGGTATGGCGATTTCAGGGGAAAAAAAACGCAAAACATAATATTGGTAGATATTGATCGACGCCTAAAAATTCAAGACGGCGCTGACCAGACCAACCAGCATTAGCACCGACACAGCCGACATCTGTCTCGCCGCCACCAATCCCGCACTTGGAGGTGGCGTGAACGTTGGAAATTCCTCCACCGGCTCCGTGTATGTCGCCCAGTGCTGGATCTCGCTCGCTATACTGCTCGCCTTGGCCTTATCAATCCTCGATCCGCACGGGTTCGCCAACTCCCTCCCCAATTCGATATACCCCGGGCAACTCTCGTTTTTTGTCAAGGTCGTATTGACTACCTCGATCAAGGATGCAAAGTCCGGGCACTTGTCAACTGCGTCCATGATATTCGGCGTGATCCCCGTCTCGTTGTTGATGGTGAACCAAATCTGCCCAGATGCATAGTGCGGGTTCGAGCAGGGTCCTTGATCCCATTCGACACTCCAATACATGTTGAGGACGTCGGTTTCGGCTGGTCTCATGCGACCGGGACGCCACTGTGTGACATTTGTGGCGTTGACAAGATAAAATGGCTCATTGTCCTTGAAGCTCACGCGATTGGAAAAGAACCCTCGCCTCCTCTTATCATCGCCCTCCACGTAGAGGCCGGTTGGGCTTCTCCCCTCGCGCCACGACATGATGTCCCATCGGGTATGGAAATCACCCAGGGCAGTGGCGTTTTGGGGATTTTGAATGGCAAGGACAATGGGGAAGACGGGTGCCCAGTTGTATGTCTCATTTCGGGGAAAGACAACATCGACTTCGAAGCGGGGGTACGGCGAGGGTATGGGTGGTGATGGTACCAGGGTGGAGGTTGCGGCCGTCGTGGCTGTTAAAATTGAGGAAAGAGACATGTTATTTCTCAGATTATCTCAAACCTGATGAATAGATGTTGGAGTTGCTGAAGATGGAAAGTGCTTTTCTGGTAAAGGCGGAAAGTTGCATATTCGAGGCCCAAAATACCCAAGTGAGGCTAACAGCAAGGCGAAATTACAAAGTAGCATGGCAAGAGTTTTAATGGTTGTGACCTCGGCACCAAAAACGATTGATATCCACAATCATAACACGAAGGGAGAAGCTTGTTCCTGTGTTACCATCTTGGCAAGTTTCACCTGTTCAGCCTGTTGGCTCTAGTCCCAGAACACCATGCAGCTTAACGCCAAGTAACACGGCGTGACCTTCTTGTGGCAGTGCATCATAAGTGACAGGGGTTAGGTTAGAGGCAATGCGAGTGAGTCTGGAGGTCACTTGGGATTACACAGGATCGTGAGGTGGGTTTGTAATGTTTGTTTAGTGCGAACATCGATGGAAAGCTAACCGCACGTGCAACCAAACGTTGCCGTTCCGTCCGGGGACTGCAATCTCCCTTGTCGCGGCGACCCCGAAAAGGTTTGCGGCGGCGACGACTGGCTGAATGTCTGGGGGGCCAGTTGAATTCCACGAATGTCGGGATTGCATTGTGTGTCATTGCAGGTGGTGAAAGCGCTATTAGTTTCAAGTTGTCATGTCCGGGTAGTCTCTCTCACTTGTTTAATTATGTAAGTGTGAATAGGTAGCAAGAGTACATGTAAATAATATACATATAAACTCAAGTATTAGAGAAAAACATAATAAAGTAACACCTAGACTAGAGCTAGTGCTTATGCACACACTGTCCCCTCCTTCTCAACTTGGCCACCGCCTCCTTCCCCTCCGCCGAAAGCTCCTTTCCCGCAAATCCACCCACCGTCCTCTTTGCCAGAGACAATCCTCCCTCGTCATGGTTTGGAAATTTCGCCGTGAGACCTCCCAGATTAACAAAATTCGCTGCATCGTCAGCGATAAAAACCGCCTCGCCTCCCACCACGGTCGCGAGCACGCGATTCCTTCCGAGTTCGGCATCGGGAACCTCGAAAAAGTTTTTCTCCAAAATGATCAAGTCTGCTAGATTGCCTTTTTGGAGAGATCCGATCTTCGCATCGGCGCGCAGGAATTTCGCAGAGTTAATGGTGATGGAACGAATCGCTTGTTCGCGCGTGAGCCCACCTTGGTCGGCCCCCGGGAAAGGTCCATCAAAGGGGGCACCAAACGACGCGGGGGAATTTGGATTCTGCGGATCCCCGCTGCGGGTCACGGCGACCTTGAGAGCGAGGAATTCATCGAGGGGGTCGATAGGCCAGTCGCTGCCGTAGATTACAGGGCGTCCGGCGTTTTCGATTTGCGGATGGGCCTGGAGGTTATCTAGGCGGTAATCGGCGAGGGTCTTGAACGTGTCGGGGATATAAAAGGACGAGAGCTGCGCCCATTGATACGACATGATGGCGTCGACGCCGAGCTGGGCGAAACGCGGCCAGTCGGAAGCGAGGGTGACTTCGTCGTGGGCGAGGCCGAGCTTGAAAGATTTGTTTGGGTATTTCTGCTTAAACGCGGCGGCGGCATCGAGCGCAACCTTGACGGCGAGGTCACCGTCGGTGTGGAGCTGAGCGTCGACTCCAGCGAGGAAAAAAAGCTCGAGGGCCTTATTGAGGAAGACGGGCTCCCAGTAAGGCTGGACGATAAAGGTGCCGTTGGGGGCCCATGTCGCGTTGGGGCCTTCACCCTGGGGGAGCCAGTACGGGTCTACCATGGCAGCTGTTAGGGTGGGATAGGTGATGACGCCGTCGATGAATGCCTTGATGGCCTGCCACTTTACCGCTGGCTTGGGCCCGAGGGGGGACGGGTCGTTCATGGCCGAGATCTGGGTGATGGCGTCCTCGGCGATGGTGGTCACCTGCTCGAGGGTTTCAGGCGTGGCAATGCGGTAGTCGAGGTAGACGCGGGCTGAGAGTGCATCCTCGGCCTTGATGGCATTGAAGATGGCGTTGTGGGTCGGGTTGGCTGCCGCATCCTGGAAAGTGGTGATACCTTCCTCACGCAGCAGCTTCAGGGCAGCTTTTGCAGCCAGAATGCTGTCGGGAAGAGTTGGGCGAGGAGGACCGGCCAAGAGCCTGGATGCATCATCGTTGAGCACACCTGACGGCTCTTGGCTGCCAGGCATGCGTCCGACCACACCGTTGCTGGGGTCAGGGGTATCCGCTGTGATGTTGGAGATGGTCAAAGCCCGCGAGTTGGCGAGGACAGTGTGGTAGTCGGAAGACCGGATCATGACAGGCCGGTTAGTGGTGAGTTGATCAAGGTGTAGCTTGGTGACGGGACCGCTAGCCGCCACGAGACCAGGCCAGTCCATGTTGACCACCTCCAGCCACGCATCGTCGCCCGCTGCCTCGGCATCGATACAGCTTTGGACGTGGGCTAGAACCCCCTCGATGGGCAGGGGCTGGTAGTTGAGATTGCACTTGAGCAGGAACTCTCCGCCCGACATGACATGCATGTGGGCATCAATAAGGCCCGGCATGACCATGCCCCCCTTGAGGTCAACCACCTTTGTCGTATTGCCAATCAGCCGTCCCATCGAAGGGTCCGGACCCACGGCCTCGATAATGCCATCCTTGACGGCGAGGGCGCTGACCTTGCGGAACCCGTTGTCGACAAGATAGATGGAACCATTGCGGAAGACAATGTCAGCCACTTTGTCGCCGGGTGGTCCAGGCGGCGGTGGTTGTGGTACAGCCGTCGTCACCCACGACGAAGATGTCACCACCAGGGCTGCGAGTAGGGTGCTTCGGACCGACATGTTTGCGGTTAACAAGGTAAAAGGTACATGAAGGAGCGACGACGACGGCTGGTGTTTTTGTACCCCCTTGACCTCAACCCACAAACCTCTTGACGAGACGAACGAGCGACAATGAAGAAAAAGAAACGAGAGATGAATGCAAACAAGCAAAGTTACATTTTGCGAGCGCAATATATCAATATTATTGTTACTTGGAAAAACCGATAGTCTTCCACCTCGGACAGTGAGTGAGTGGCCATGGCAGTTCAAGTCGCATGACCCGTGCATGATCCTTGCAGGGCAAAGAATTGGCATTTCGCCTGTTCGGGACCATTTTGCGGCTTGCAGTGACTAAAAAACTGGGGTAAATGGTACTGTTCCAAGAGCGAAGGATGTATTTCATTTCCTGGGGCTGCGGCTCGGCAGACATGCAGCCAGGCACGTATCCCGTATCCCGATTCGAGTCAATTAAAGTGGCCTTGGTATGAATAGGTCGGACTCAATGTATGTGCATCTGAGCCAGTTCGGGCGTAGTTCTGCATCACCAAGATCTACTACAAAGCTTGTCAGGTGGTAATATGCTGGGACAGCGCGCGTATAACTCAATGTTGGACAATGAAAAAAAAGAGTTCACCGTTACGGTAACGACCTGCAAAAACAATTCTCTACACCTCAACCGCCTTTGTGTGAGAAACCCCGAGTCGCGACCTTGACAAGTCTCTTGATGGTGGAGTTCCACGACAGGGCTCGTCATGGTAAACAAACATTCCATAAAGGCAACATCAAAGACATGGTCAGTGACTAGTTAAACCTATATTAATCATTACTGACTCCTTCAGAAAAAATTATCAGACAAAAGTCTCCCATATCCAGTCTCCAACTCCTGTTCACCCCAGACGCTAGACTATAACTTGAAACTGCACACCCAAACTCGACTAACACTTGCCCATGAACCCACCGACGCTCTCAATGGCTAGCTCCTTTAGAATCCACATATGCCACGGATCAATCAAGAACTGCACACTTGCGCCCTTGGTGTTTTTGACATCGCACATTCGAACCCAGATGCATACATGTTCGGGCACTCTAGCAGTGACTCGAGAGTGGGAAAAGGACATGGCCTGGAAGGACTCTAGTCAGTGTGACCATTCTTTCATAAAAAAGCGAAACCAAACTGGGCAAAGAATCAAATGAGGGAAGGACGATGAGAAAAGAAAAAAAAAAAAGAAAGAAAACTCACTCGATCCAACTCCTCATTCGTAATCTGAAACGGAGCACCCGACTTATCCTCCGTGCTCATAACTTCGATATGATAAACGATTTGGGACTTTGTCCACTGTCCGGCCTTTTTATATCCTCTGTGGGCAAAATAATGCGCGAGACGCCCCGTCGAGTCAGGCACAGTGAATGAGGCCCTTTGCGTGTTGGCCGCCGAGTAGTCGGCAAAGCCGGCTTTGACGCGGTAGTGGCTTGTCCAGTGGCTATCGGGTTGATAGGCGGTGCCGAGGATGGCTTGGAGGATACTTGACATCTAGGCAGTGTTAGACGACACCCTTTCGTTTTCTCGGAAGGCGCGAAATAGGACTGGACACTTACAATCTTCTCCCCCAGATACTGCTCCTTATTCGATGCCTTTTTCGCCATCCTCTCTTTGAACAGAAGCACCGGCAGGAAGAAAGGGCTTCCAGAAAACTTGCCGATGGACAAGACCAGCCGGGAACCAGACCTCCCGTTGCTGTTGCCGGAACCCGCTTGGGTGAGCCTGAGGGTGCTGCCACTGTAATTACTACCGCTCAAGCTGTAGCTGCTGTTGCCGGTCCCCGTAGCAAAGACTAGAGCGATACCCATGATACCACCGGAAACCACATTGATGCTCCCGCTGGTCGATAGCTTGAATGGCTCGAGTTTAATGTTGCTCAAATCAACTGCGAGTCCTCCCACTCCGAGTCCAACCCCGGTCCCCACTCCGAGTGTGATTTGCACTTGACCTTCCTCCGCCGTCGCTGGATCCTCAACGTTGCCGCCCTGATAGCCATTCTCAATGGTAAACTCCCAGCTTTCATCATACTCGGGGATATCGGCATCGCGGAACGCAGTTGTCAGCCGGTCCGGGGTGACCGAAGACATGAGGGTGAGGAAAAGCAGTGTGTGTTGGTGAGGCGCAATACCCAAATGGTCGGCAAGTGCCAAAGAGAGCTCCAGCGGGGTATGGCCGAGGCCGTAATTATGGGTAGCCAATATCTCGAGTCGGGAGCCGTCTTCTTTCTCTTGGAGAACGACGGGGAGGCCGGTATCCCGACTCTGCAGGAGCGTGCCTTTGCTGTCATCTACGGACCATGACACTTTGATGTCGTTACAGAAACGGACCATGACGTTCCGTAGCTGGCCGACTAGGCGGGTGCGGGAGGGTGCCTCACGGGGGATCAAGCTACATATATGTCAGCCTAGAGTCAGCAAATAAGATAAACCCAAGGCAAGAAACAGTGAGAGAAAAAAAAAAAAAAAGAAAAACCTC
>Ga0247760_1002527_pt1 | contig 13594 bp, 10 predicted proteins | sample UWRJL171409R4_FD_179936 | JGI IMG/M metagenome (GOLD analysis project Ga0247760, IMG submission 179936) | Plant litter microbial communities from Arlington Agricultural Research Station in Wisconsin, United States - UWRJ-L171-409R-4 | ecosystem: Environmental > Terrestrial > Plant litter >...
TAAAAAAAGAATAAAAAAAGAATAAAAAAAGAATAAAAAAAGAATAAAAAAAGAATAACGGCTCAGCACTCGACTTGAGATTGCCAAAGGAGAAAGTCACGGAAAGGGAGTTACTAACTGCTCTGAACGTTGACTAATAATACTAGTACTATATAAGCTTACGAATACAATACTAAATCAACGCCTTTCAAAGTAAGGAGACGCGTCACAGGAAACAGCTACCTGAACAGGAGTTGGGTAAGCGCGTATATTACGGAATGGTAGCTGCTACTGGGCCCCACACTTTGTGTCTGAATCCGCTGCCTTACCGAAAGCGGTGTGGTATATATATGTAGTAAAACTAGAATAATTGCCTACAACGGTAGTTACTACACGTTGGATAGTTTCTCTCTTGTCTTCTTTTCTCTTTACCTTGTAATTAAATATAATTGACTAACGTTAGTGAGGATCAACCAGGTGGAGGGTATAAGGTATTGGTAGCCATATTGGGCTGGTTCAACGAGTTTTATAGGCTGCAATCGGTGTTATAAGACTCTAAAATCGACGACCACCCATGCTCAAAGTCACGTTGATTTTCATTAGCTTTGATTAGTCTTGATCAGTGCCGGCTCAGCTTCGGCTAATATCCGTCCATTTGGACAGCAAAGCCTTGTTAAGAAGGGGCAGATTTAACCGAAGGGCCTAAAAATGGTCCCGTGTAAGCAGGGGCCCAGAACTGGGACATTTGAATTCGCAATAACTACAACCCAAGACCCCGTAGATAATTTCTGCCTCCCTCCGTTTGGGAATGCTTATATTTATTACTAGTTGTTAATATTAGCAATCTTTATAAGGTATCCTTTGCTCGTAGGGCTGTTAGGGGCTGAAGGGCGTATCGTGGGTCAACCTTTAGTGCTCGTTAAATAGCTGTATTTAGAAAACAGCCTAGTGCCAGGTGGCGTGGAGGATTTCTAGGGGTACGCTCCGTATTTCTGTCCCATATGCCCGTCCCCTACTGCCCCTTTAAGAGCCTACGTAGTCTTTACTGCTAACCAGGCCCCTTTTCCCCTACTCTCTTCCCCCTTTATCTCTTTCAATCTTACATTATATAAACAAACCTAATACCCCCATAATACGAACCCCAAGCCTAAGAAACTGAAAGGGGAAGATGCGGATGACCTAATTAAGAGAGCCATACAAGATGGTCTCTTAGAGAATAAATCCGGTATTAATAATAAGCCTATCTACAAAAAGCTCGCTTTAGTTTCTAAGCTACAGTACGCAAAGATGATAAGTATATAGGTTGTGTTAGTTCTGCAATTACAAATTCACATTTGGAACCTAGACTAACGACTTATAGGTACGAGAGAAGATTCCCTGGCTTTAACCCACGCAATATGGAAATAATGAAATATATTGTGGAGAGTGCCAGACGCTCGATTATAGCGAGGCTGGACAAAATACTAAATAGACCTACTATTAAAACAATATGGAATAAGATTTGAAAATTTATATAGGTGTGGGAACGTAAGACCAATCTACCTGTCCCCAAAGAAGTCCACGACTTAACGTGCCCTATAAGTATACTAAGGTCGGCCTACAAGCCAGCCTACAAGACCTAGAAGACAAATTACAATAGTAAGAGCAAAACCTAATGAGTGAGAGTAGCCAGAGCTTACAGATAAGAGGTTGAGAGAACCATCTTAGTCTCGAACCTAAGCAAAGCGCCTGGCCCAGACCGGCTCAGCTTCCTCTTACTAGAATAAACCTATAAGTTAGTACTAAACCTCTTTAATTAAGCCTACAAAGCACTATTCTACAGTGGGTACTACCTAGAGTTCTGGCGAGAGGGCATTGTAATAATACTCCCTAAGGCCAATAAGTCAGACTACAGTATACCAAAGGCCTACAGGGTAATCAGTTTACTAAATTGCCTTGGAAAAGCCCTAAAAAAGATATATATGCAATAAAGCTTAGTTACCTAGCTAAGAGTTGCTTTGGACTACTCTACAATACATAAATTGGCGGTCGAAAGCTGTTAGAAAGAAAGAAGCTCTGGCTAGAGGCCAAAACGCGTAGGTGGAAGGTGTAGCTGGCCGAGCTGAATTAACGTAATTAGTTTAGCTAGTGTAGCCCACCTTTTGCCACCAACCTTACCACTTATTACATTTATAATAGCAGGCTCTCTGGCTCGCCAGAAAGCCAACAAGGACAAGTAATTCAATTAATTAGTTGCAACCTACAAGATTCCAGTGTGCAGTATTTCTGACAAAAGCAACGATCAGCTATAGACATAGTGTGACAAGAGACAGCTATAATTGGCTATGGGTGTGGCTTGGAATAGAGTATGACCCTGAGGGCGCTGAATAATTCTATTCTAAGCAACACAATAACTATTTACATAGTATGGCCTCGAACGAAATATAATCGAGGCCAAACGTGCTATCTTAAAAATACCGAGGTTCCGTAAAATTCTGTCCATGTCGTTTCCGGCTAGTAGGCTTGCGTACTAGCGCCCTTGCTTTATTGTCTATTAAAATGAGTCGAAGCGTCTTACTCGTCCTGATTAGTGTGATACGGATCCATAGCGACTCGTCGGATTTGGCTCGTGGGCCAATCCGTTGCGCTAAGATATACAATGCCAAGGCTCTAGTCTAGTGGGGCAAAGAGTGTGAAAATGCGGCCTATCAGAGGTATCGAGGCATCAGACTACTTTTGCTAAGCATCGCAGTCCGCGTTGGGCGTGTCGATTAGAGGAAGGGTCATGTGAAGAATCACGTGGGGTTACTGTGAGAAAAACAAAGGTTAAGTAAAGCAAAACGAGTACGGCCGCGCGATCTTTTCAAGAGCCGCGCAAGCTGGTACAAAAATAAAGCTAGCTGCAAAGGAGTACTCGCTACAAAAATGGCTTGGGTATGAAAACGGAGGCTACTCTCAAATCTGCTCCCATAGGCCATTATCTCCTTGCAAACTAACAATAATACCAAAACCAAGGTATTACCTCAAGTTATTAGTTAGTCATAGCCCCTAGTTCAGTACATACTGTCTAAGACGCGTGGGGCATCTATCAGGCTTTAGCGAGCTAATGAGCGCTAGGCCTCGAAAAAGGTTTGCATAAATGAATCATCTTTGTGCCTAACCCCGCCGCATCCCAGCCTAATCCCGATTTAGATTTCGGTGCTCCTCCCACCAAAATTGCTTCCAGCAGCTTAAAATAGCATTTGCTTTGACTTTTTCCTACCACCTCTCGACCTTTAATCGCTACGTCCTGTTAATTTCGCTCGCCTTATTGTTCCTACCAGACGTATTATAGAACTCTATACACCCCTCAGCACCGAACGCTCGGAAATCCGACTCTTAACTATTCTCCTTAGCTACTAGATTGAAGATCCCGTACGGAGCATGCTTTCGGTTGTATCCCTAGGTATCGAGAAACCGAAACGCGTTAAGTAAAAGTATTACGAGGCTAAAGACGAAGCTGCGTTTATGAAACGACTAAAACGCTTCAGGCGTTATAAAGATCGACTCCTATCGATCCAGAAAAGGAATAATCCTAGCAGCGTTTATGAAAGGGAACAAGCCATCCGCGAGCGAATGGATGGTGAACGGCAGGCCGAGGGCAGCGATACGCCGGAATACGAGGCTTTTTCCTACACCTGGGGCGATATCTCGGACCACAAGGAGATTTACGTTAACTATGAGCCGTACAATATCGGCAGCAACTTGGAGTCGGCACTACGCCACCTCCAGTATAAGGATAGACCCCGAGTCCTGTGGGTGGATAGTATCTGCATCGACTAGGATAACTAGGACGAGAAGTATAGACAGATTCCGCTTATAGGCTGCATTTACGCCGAGTACTCGTCCGTTGTGGCGTGGCTTGGCGAGGAAACCACGGATATAAAAGTGGCACTCGAGTATATTTCCAAGGCCCAATACGTGTCCAATGAGGCGTCTTTAGCGGTTTAGTACAAATATGAAGAAAAATACGTAGCCGAACGGATGGGAATCTTTTTCTAGGTATGTAACGGTTTTCTGCAGCTTGCCACTCACCCCTACTGGAGCCGCGTGTGGACGTTTCAAGAGTTCTATCTCCCCGCCAAACGACCCGTATGCGTCTGCGGCCGCTCGGCATTCGACGCTAAAGCCTTGCTGCTGGTTCCCGCGCACATTGCGGCTTGTGCCCAAGGGATGTTGTACGCACCTGATATATTCGACGGTGTTTTAGAACGGTTGAAAATTCCAATCCTCCGCGCTACTGTGGCCCTTATCGAGGACCAAGCTGCCAAGTACAACAGCTCGGGATTCCTTAAGCCCATCCTAGCCTGTCGGGCCGAGAGTCCCGGTACGCTTTCTAGATATTTTAGCGCCGCCAGGGGCCGCAACAGTACCAAGGAGCACGACAAGATCTATGCCTTATTCGGATTCGTGCCCACTCGTAGGATGCTCGATTCTCCCAACTATTTACGGCCTATGGATGAACTTCTTGTCGAGATTGCGGTTCACTTTATCAAGTCTGCCGGGATCTCGGTCCTGGCGCAGTTCGAACTATCCCAAGCCCAGGGGCTACTGTCGTAGGTCCCCGATTTCCTCAGCCTGCGTCGCAAGACCCTGGAATATGATAAGCGCTCGAGGCTAGCCGCGGCGCTACGATAGCGTCAGTACGGCGGCGACGACCAGTTCTTGGACAAGAAGACGCTAATTATTACCGCGCGTACCATAGGGCCCGTCAAGTTGATTGAGAGACTCCCAGACACGGCCGCCCAGGCAATCCTCCGCGTTAACGAGCTCCTGGGGAGCTCCTCGCTAGACCCTCCACTCAGCGACGGCATAATCGCCGCCATCGCCCAATATGAGATCCGGCGTAGCAAGGTTGACTTGAAAAAGGAAAAAGTCACAAGTGACGTTAAGATCGTGAGCAGGATCCTGCCCTTTGGTAAGTATATAAACTGGCCGGCTGCCGACGCTGACGTTACCCGGCTCTTCTCTAATCCTACCCTTGAAAATTTTCAGGGCCCTCTAACAGGCCTAGACGACCCCGTACCCAAGGATCGCATACCCGACGACGACAAGCTCTTATTAGCGCTATCGGGTTGCGATTACGTTAACGATAAGTTCTAGCCGACGCTTCCCGAGGACTATAACCGGTTCATTATAAGGGCGATCGAGACGATCTATGTTTTCCAGCTTTGGCCGCGGGGGCACCGGATTGATATTACATACATCCCGCTCCACTTGGCTGGAAAGACGCTGATTAGCACCTAGTGCGGAAGACTTGGCGTCGTAGATGGGCAGGCGCAAGACGGAAATGTCATGGTACTTACGCCTACCGCCGAGGTACCGCTTATCATACGCAAGACGGGAGAGACGAGTGGTGGCGCTGCCACCTGTGATTACTATCGGGTCGTAGGTACGGGATACGTGCATGGCGTCTGCTAGAATGTATTCCCCGAAAGTACTAACGGCGAGAGTGATATCTAAGGCGAAGACGCCTGCCTTGTGGAGAAGTTGGCGAGGGAGAAGCCGGTTTAATTCTACTTACGCTAAATACAGGCGCATTTTGGAAGAAGAATGGGTCTGGAGATTGGTAGATGCGAGTATAGTTTGTATTATTTTGGAAAGGAGATTACTAACGAACGTACCTTACTGAAAAATAATTACATACCCTTTCCCTCTCTGACTAGATGTTTTTCGTAGCCTAAAATATTCTTATGTTAAGCAGACTACGATACTAGTGACGTATTTTGTAAGCGGGTATACTATAGGAGCGAGTAAATACTTTTCCACACCCTACTACAACTATCGACAAGTATACCACTGTAATATTGGGAAATAACAATAACTAAACTAAACTAGAAATAGATAAATCAGACGATTCCCTAATATGCGGTAGATTATATACCTCTTATACGGTAAGCAACCTTCGGCCTCTTACTGAACCCTTTATGAGCCTTTCATAATGCTGAGACCTCCTCCCGCACTAAGGCTACCTCGTGCATTACAGCCATCGTACCCTGAGCCAATTAGTTCACCGTAGCTAGTATAAGCGTTGGAGAACTACTTGGTGGTTAAATATCCGGCTTTAATAAGGTCTTTCTACAAGATGGTATTATGGGGGTTTGTTACGACTTGCCCCAGGTACACTAAGGTGACCCTAGTAAAGATAGAACGTAGGGAAGGACTCCCAAAGACAGTAGGGGTAAAATAACTAAATAAAGGCTAGCGCAACTCCCAAGGGGCAATGCACTGTCAAGGCGGTCGCAGATCAAGAGCTTCTGAACAATAAATCTCCGTGAACAGTGAATATTGCTAGCGCGAGGAACCAAGAAGTTCCTTACTCCATCGTAGGTACGATAATGGAAGATTGTAAGTAATACTTCAAGAATAATAATCGCTCTTAAACGCCGGCGCTCGGCGATGCTAACGAGTAGGACCGTTAAGATCGGGCAGCTACTCCAGTAGTATATGACGCTAAAATCCAGTACTACGGAATAGCTTGAATTGTCCGACTATGCTCACGAACACTAGCTCTAGCACACGTCAAGGTTTCATCCAGCGCTTTGTAGCCCGACTTTAGACTTTTTAAAAGTCTCGCCAAAAATCCGTCCAACTACATTATTATTCCTTAGTCAGGGGTATCAGCGTGGGAGGCTACGCAGGCGCGGGTCACAGAGCATAAGCATATTGAAACGCTCTTGATATGCCCCATTACGCCACTCCACTATGTAAAAATTTCACAAGAATAAAATCTGCTAGATGGCTATGGTTTGCTAGTTGAGGAGGTAATATGGTATGTTTCGCCTGTGATTCCAATACAAGGGAGGGACTTACGTACCCCGAGGGTAGCTAGTACCTAAGAAATTAAAAAAACGTTAGAAGACCAGCTACAGCTTACCTTAGCTCAGGGTTACGAATGAAAAAGGAAATTTTATAAGTCGAGATTCGTCTTAGATAAGCAAGCTGTTTTGGTGTCTCAAGTGTCAATAACGTAATCTGTTTAAGTAACTACAGTTACGGTGGATTTCCTGTCGGCGATAATATGTCTTAGGTATAGATTTGCAAACATTACTGAGAGCGCCATGAAATTTATCATTAGCTGTTGCTTCTTTCTCAATAATACAGCAGCGCTTTATCTTCGTATCGGGATCTTATTATCGTTATTCTTCGAATCCGAAGCTATCGATATCGTAATTTTCTACCAAAACCCTAAAATTACAAAGTAAGAGCCAATGGCTCCGATGCTATGTGAGGAAATTAGAGAAGTTCTCCTCTTAATCTTAATAATCTTTACCAAACCCCTTTCGAAGATTAGGATCGGATTTTCTTAGAACCTTTCCTATCCAAATGCGGCTTCTGACAATTTAATAAAGTGCTTTTGTGCAATTACGACGGTAGCTTAAAAGATTCGGGTTGCGAGGTTGAATTTTGGAGAGTTCTAAGAGGTCAGTATATGCCTAATGTCGCGTGGGCTCAATATGTTTAATTAGTAGCGTGCTACGATATATCTCGAACTGCTCGGTTCCGGTATTTAGGTCGACCACTGCTTCCCCTATACGACCGTATCTTATAACTTTCAGTACGGATCGGATCTATCCTTAACGAGAATCGGAGAATAGCATCTTTCTCGAAGGCACGTCCAATAAAATTTTCTCGGCTTTTAGGGTTGTCAAATCGTTTTTGCCGTAGTATCCAACCGCTTTTGGGCAAATGTCAGCTTATATGGAGTGGTGGAGAGCAATTTGCGAAGGTTTCCAGCTTGGTATCAGCCATTTAAGGTGCAGAAACGTCTTACGGTTTCAGAGAATAAATAATAACCTTTTACATCTTTTATTTTTAGCTCTAAATGCTAGATTCTGATAGCAACTGCAACAGAGACGACCCAGCAAGTCATTTAGTCAGCTCCACTAACTAAATGCCCAGGGCCCCTGGACCCCTTTCTTTCTGATATAAGATAATTAGAAGAGGGCCAGCACAGCTCTCGGGGTAATACATTATCAATTAAAGCGCTGCTCCAAAGGTTCCGAACAATAGAGCATAAATGAACAAATGTATTGCTAGCGTAAGGAACCAAGGAGTCCCTCACTCTATCGTGGGCACGACGATAACATCTATACCACTGACAACCAAGGTACCTGGTACCTTGCTCATCCCTGGAATCGTACTCACAAATCGAGTTATGGGGCCCGCAACCCTGGGAATACTCACTACTCTGCAGCATAGTCAAAAGCGATCGGCTAATTAGGTGCGAAATGGCAACAGCTCTCGAACAAGTGCAGGCACAGACGACAACCGAGAATGACAATCTCGAGCAAAGGGTTCCAAAGCTCGCATCGCTGCGGAAATGGACGGCCGTCTAGAAAACGATCGGGAGCGCCATCCCTCAAGCCCGCGCCAAAGCGCAAAAGACAAGGGGAAGGGTATAGACTAGGCACTATCTCAGAATCACAGTGTTAAATGGTAGGTATTTTTTTCTCTATCTTTTAAGCAAAGGAAAGCGCGGTTAGGTGTTTAAGGAGGCCGTAGTAGTAGTGGTGGTGGCGGTGATGCGACTATCCAGGGCATGTACTAGTATATTCTAAGTCATCCCATCGTATACTAGTATACTGTAAGATATCCCATCCGTATTGTTCCAAATTTCGAGCTGGGGTACCATATACCATCCTATCGGTACTGGTATATTATGTACCATCCCAAATTACGAGCTAGGATACTATATACCATTAAAAATTCCGAGCTGGGGTATTTTGTACCATCCCAGGGCATGTACTGGTATATTCCGGGCCAAATTCGTAACCGTGGTCCAAGATTTAGGTCATTAGCGTACTATCGCCTCTTAGCAGTTTCCAACCGCGGTCCTAAATTTGGGCCTTAACTTGCCCGCTTTTTAGATTTAGGCTAGCCTTTAGCATTAATTACATAACATGTAATTTCTTATATAACGACCGTTAGGTTCGGACCTACGGCTAAGGGTACGCGTGGACTAGATTGGGAGCGTTTCTTAACAAGGTGCGAATCTCACGATCGTAGGTAGTCAAAGGATACTTCAGTACAGGTATGTAAAGCAGTATTATTATCGTTACTGGAGGAGGAAGCTATCTATGGTTCTCAAGCCCTCTTACATATATCCATTATGCTCTGTAATTGGCCCTACTCTGTACAGAGTATGCCTGCTTTGCTTAGAGCACTAGGTCTTGGCGCAGAGCCTCTGTATGATGTGTCCTGGTGGTCTCTAAATGGCCCACTTAGCTCCTCTCGTCGCAGTGCTCCCCGTAGCGGGGTACTGTCTTCTAGTGAGTCTTGACAATAATTTATCGACGTGTTAAAATTGTAAATTTCTCTCTCTCTTTTAGTTAGAGTAAAGGAAAGCATGGTTAGGTAGTAGTCGTAGAGGTCCCAAAACTGGGTCCTTGTAACTCTACAGCCATTTTAGACCCGTGGCAACTGTAGCCGAGGCAGCCCAGAACTGTGACCCCGGAGCTCAGTCTAGCTCAGGCCGGCTCAGGCCAAGGCGGCAACCGCTCAGTTCCGAAGAAGGAAAGGGAAATTCATGGTGTCGATTTTAGGGTCGTGTACTGGCTGTTACATGACGTTAGGGTAGACAGCAAGCCGGCCTTTAGAGAGTATGACAGTTCCAAGATTCTGCAGCGCGGGTTTACCAGGATTACATCGCCAGGGCTGTTGTTGGTTTTGGAGGCTGTAAATGATCTCGAGTGCGCGCAGTTCTGCTTTTTGCCGGTCTTTAGTCCCTTGCTGGCCGAGACGTGTCTCGACGCGAAAGTCCGTGGCTGCTGTTGTAACGTTCTTCCTTACTATGACCATTACCGAGGTTGTAACGATATACCTGTTCAGCTTACCGTCTAGATCTTAGTCTCTACCCTCCTAGCTAAGGCCATATTTAGTGAGTTAAGGGATAGGGACGCCCTTATCAATAAGGAGCGTATGTGTACTTGTTTACTACCCATCTCGGTAAGTCGGCCCCCTATTAAGACAAACTCTACTTTCAATGGTCAACCTGTTCTTCCAGCTTTCCAATCCCCATAGGTAAGCGAAACGCCGGGCTTGGGGTAAACGACGTGACGAACGCGTCCAAACTTGGCCTCGGCAACTGTCAAGGGTCCCAGGCTTCGCTCCCAGGTGCCGGGAATGGAGGGAAGCTGCCACGGACCGGGAAGCCTCAAATCGCGGGTAGCGCCTGTCTTCTTTAGATACGCGCTTGACCAGAACTCGGTCCCGAGGATGGTTAGATATGGTCTCTGGTGCCTTCCACAAGATCAACTAACATTTTGGGAAAGAACGAGGCGAGGCCAGTATTTTTATCCATTCGGAAGAAGTAAAGAGAACTAATGGAAGGAACTCTGATGATGGACTTGACTGGACGTGGGCGCTATCCCTGCACGATGTCCGTCTGGTCTGGTTCATGACATACTTGTTGACCAGACCGGCATTTGATCATCCCAGCGCCTCAGACCTGGTGTTTCTTTGTGTGACCATGGCTTCGAATCCCTCCCCTGCCGAAGTAACCCTCGCCGTGTACGCAGCTAAGGGCCGGGCCCTGCACGGCAAGTTCCTTGCCGAGTTGGAGTTCCGCTCGCATTCGCCGAAGAGCTTGCCGTACGTCCCCGTTCTCCTGGAGCCCAGCCTGGTACCGATCTGGGGCTGGCCCGGCCCGGCCAGGCTATATACTTATACGCAAGTACACGGAGGGAGGGCTTTGCTAATTACAAGTGCTTCAACGTCGAGTAGTGACCTTCCTCCGCATTATTACACATAACATGACCCGCCCGATGAACCGCCGCTAGACTCCTCGACGAACAACCTCCTCCGAGACGCGGGCCACCATGGCAAATTTGTCTTTATCGAGGTGCTAGACTCGACCCCGGTCAACGCACCGCCCGAGGACCAGCAAACCCCCTACCAGAACTGGGTGCACGCCGAGGGCAAAGCTATGCTTTGCGTCTTCAATGACGCCACTCGAGATACCTTGTGGGAGCGACCAGAGAGGCTGTTTTGGTCCGACCTAATGGCTGCATGCTGTACCCGGGTCATGACCTTGACCAATGGCGACCTGTCTGGCCTGGAGGCAATCTGGAGGTGGAGCATCTCCAACAAGGTATGAACATCACGCACCCTACACCCATCCCCACGCTGTGATCGCGCCAAACAAGCCAATAGACCCCACGGTTGGCTCTGACATGGGTCTGGTCAGCCAGACAGGCTCGGCTTGCCTGGTTGGCTTGCTTGGGCTTGGCTCCATCACTTTGGAGGTGTAAGCCACTTGGCTGATATGATACTCACAAGCTCTGCAGGTGACACAGCAACTGGTTGCTGCCCTGGATGGTTCGGGTGAAGGGCATCTTGGGCGCGAGTTCGGTACCAACCACAACGGGTTCTACGCGTTGCTGGCCAGCGAAAACGGGAAGGGCGTTGGGTGGATGCTCTCGTCGTACCCCGGTATTTTCGGCCGTCGCCTGATGTGCAAGGTTCGAATCATCAAACGCACCAAGAGCGAGATGCCGGATCTCTGCTGGATACTCGAGCCAGTTCAAGCTGAAGCCCCCTCGGTCCCGCAGAATGAGGCTCCGCCCAACCCCGACCGCCCGATGTCAAGAAAAGAAAGAAGACACCAGAAGCGCCAGTCCCGCTCCACGATCTGATCGTGCGTCCCGGAATCGGTCTAGGCTCGGCGACCTTGGGCATGTCGGGAAAAAGCCCGGCAGGCCCTGTCACAGCTTTGCGTCTTTTGGCCCGGGGAAGAAAATACCTGGGTCGGTAGGGGTTTCTGCACAACCGTGTGCGTTGCCGCCCCGCGACAGGTCACAGTCCGGGACCTACCATCGTCTTCACTGCCACTTGGGGTGTCAAGCGGCTAGAACAGCAACACTGCGAAGACCAGCAGGCTCTACCAAGCACTTGACACAGACCGTTGCTGATATGGACCCCGATGAAGGATGTTTGGCACATTCCCAAGGGTATAAAATGAACGGGTCCCCTGCCGGTCCTAAGAAGCTCGATTCTGTAGATATGAGGAACAGCTCCCCTCCCTGGAGGGACACCTATATGGTCTGCGCGTCTGAGCTCCTGTTGGTTGGAGTGCCGCGATAGGTGACTAGTACCCTTGACAGCGTCGCCCGTATCACACGCCTTAGCTGTGCGCCTCTGGCCATGGTTGATGGCGCCCGGGAGCCAACCGACGAGACAAATCTGCAAGGCGAAGCTAATTAACAGACCCCTTTGTACATAAGTAGCATAAGTAGCTAGAGATGTGGATACCCAGGTAGCGAGTCACCTTCAACTCTTCGGGATGGTATGACCAGGTCGGGCCATTGATCGACACATTCACATGGGTTGGGGCTGGGGTTCTCCAATTGGCATTGTGATACAGAGGTCCGCCTATATATCGGCATTTCCTGATTCCCCGGCCCGCCTGGTCCTGGACAAAAAATTGCGAACTAACAAGCTGGCCCATGCCCCACACCACTTACAGCGGCAATTCCCCCAACAGCGACACAAAACATTCCCACCCACACCCCCTGCCCGCACTGGTCACGGCAGGCGGGTGACTCACCTCAGACTGGGGCGTCGTCGTCTCTTGGCACCGCCGCGCCCTGGGCCAAACCACCACCCAACTTCATTCGACCAATACAGCACTACCTTCCAACATTGAAAAAAACAGCAAACGATAGTCGCAAAGAATGCCGAATCTTTGCATTCAGGTTAGAATCGACACAGTCTTGGCATTTTTCATCAAATTCGGGCCGGAACTCGGGGCTCTGTGACAGCCTGGCTTGTGCTTTTGCTCCGAGAGCCGGCGTCGCTGGCCCCACTCAGTTTTCTTATCGATAGGCGAAGCGATTGGGCAAAGTGGCCCGTGCGACCAAGTTCAATTCCGACCAAGTTTTTACATTGAGATAACTTCAAACCTATTATGCAGTGGTTTAGATAACGGATCTGGTTTTGCAGCGGAATTTCGAATTGATTGATACTATTCTTGATATTTTTGGCCCGGGTGTACTGGCTTGGGGGTGTAGTTGGCTGCGAACTGGGCATGGGTGTTTCGCGACTCCCAGTGCCTCTCGCGATCCCGCCGAAGCCCGCCGACGTCAACAGCACGCGCGGTCCGTCGGCGCGATCGATGAACGCTGCTGGTGCGGGTGCGTCACAGCCAATGCAATCGCGGCCAGTCCGTGCAATTGCATCGCGGCTTATACAAATGCAGGATCGCATCGCAGCCAGTCCGACTTCATCGCGGCGTGCGCGAGCAGGACAACTGCATCGTGGCTCCTTGGTTTTCTTCGGGGGCCAATAGGGGCTGTAGTCGAGCCTGCCAAACACCAGGACAGTCGCCACTTTACGCGCTAGTGGAGGGTGCGCGCCCCCAACTCTCGACCGGTGACCTATTGAGGGTGCCGTAGGATTCAGAAATAGTTACTGAAAGTCAACTAGATCAGTGGCATACCCGGCGAGCGCGCTGATGGTTCAGATTAGAGTTTGTCTTCTAGCCGAAAATTGCTACTTCTGTGGCCCTTGCCCTTGCACCGAGCTTATCTTGGCTAAGTTTTTCAGTTGCCGAGGACGTTTGGCGGCGCTGATTGAAGCCGGAGGGGAGCCCCGAAAG
>Ga0247760_1002529_pt1 | contig 13588 bp, 15 predicted proteins | sample UWRJL171409R4_FD_179936 | JGI IMG/M metagenome (GOLD analysis project Ga0247760, IMG submission 179936) | Plant litter microbial communities from Arlington Agricultural Research Station in Wisconsin, United States - UWRJ-L171-409R-4 | ecosystem: Environmental > Terrestrial > Plant litter >...
TTGCAGTGGGAGGAAGAGGGATTATTCGTGTGGAGCGAGGGGCGTGACGGGGTTGGGACGTCGGCGAGTGGGTTGGGCGGAGGGGCAGGTGTGGGAGAGGGGGGTTAGGCGGCGGCAGAAGGGGCAGAGCTTGGAATTCGTGAGGGGGGGTTGGGAGCTCATGGTGCTGAGGGAGTTTGGAGCAGAGTAGGTGCAGATATGGTGGTGGCGGAGGTGAGGAGGTAGTGGGGAGGGGCAGTTAACGAACTTGATAGAGAGAGAAATGGCTCATGAAGGAGTGCGTTTTCTTTTGAAAAACTCTTTTTGTACTCCGCACTGTCTGCCTGGCCATGCTGAAAGGGGTGGTTTCCCTCGACCTCTCACTGGCCAGTTTAGCGCTGAGTTGATGCATAAATACAGTTGGCTGCATTGGCGCTGGAAAAGAATGATTCGAAACTCTAACGCAGCGTTCTATCTCGGCATGTCTTCCCGATACGAAGAGGTGCCAGTACCCCGAATCCAGGGTACATGTACTGAATCAACCAGATTCATTCACATTGCACTTCGTCTTATGGAACCGATTCTAGGTTGTTCTGTGAATAGCCGGTTTGATGAAAATGCTGAAAGCCCGCCAAAAAAGCGTGGAAAGAAGCAAAGCAGAGATAACAAAAGACACAGCATTTCTCGCTGTGATGATTGGCTTGCTCTGGGTTCTGCTCTATGTCCAATTTCTAAGTACGATTTGGGTCTGGACATCATCAAAGACGGTCGCTCCCCTCTTAGAGACGCAGGATACTGTCTTCAGAGTCAAATCGAACTTCGAACATGCTAAAGCTTTGACCGAGTTGAATACCTATATGGAAAGATCTGTGTTCCACGGAAAGGAGGCTATTTCGGATTTATTATTGTGTATAAAGCTGAGGGGAATAAAGAGTTCACCAGACATATAATTAGCATAAGTTTTTGCTAGAACCAAGTGCCCGACCACTTTTCCCGAGGATACGCTGCCAATCTGCCACTACGTGACTATTATGACTTCGTTGGTAAAGTTGTCATGACCAAGCTGGGCAGCCACTTGCTATCTCCGCCATGGTGAAGATTATCTGGCATATAAAGCGTCACAACTCCTGCACCCTCCTCCCTCTCTTCTCTTCCCTAATAAACAGTCTTCATCTACAGTCAGTTGGAACTCTAGCATCGGCGTGATCTGCCTGATAATATGTCACCTCCCCGATTTTATTAACAGAGGACGGCCCCTGGGCCGTCAGTTGATTACAAAAGAGGACGTCGCTCCGCTTCGCCTCTTCAGCCGTGAGATCGAGCTCGCCGACGACCTGCGCCATGTCTGGCTTCCCCATCATCTCATACCCATCTCACAAGTGGCAGGTACTACTTCGCATCTGACAGCAGCCAGTGCCCGGCGCCGATTTTAGGTAACAAACTGGGGACAGGGATTGGGGCAAAGTGAACGGACGTTGATCTTCGCAGTAAGTGAATTAGAGGACCGATCGTAACTAAAATGAAAATCATGGCAGACTGAGTGTGCTGTCTTGAGCTCTGCAGGTCTGCTAGATTTGGCAAATAGATTGCGGTGACGTGCTAGCGCGTATCTGGCTAGATGCGCCTGTATAGAGTTGCATGATGCCTGGTGTGTAACCTTTGCTCGTATATTGTTTACGCCTTTTCCTGGTTAGGGCGGCTGGTGCTCTTTCTGCATTTTGGCGGGCCGCTTTGTGAGCTTGTTCTTACCTGGGTGTTTTTGCTTTTGAACTGCTTAGGGTGCTTTGGTTACTTTACTTTGTAGGGCTGCGGCGGAAGGGCGTGCTTATGTTGGATGGTAACTTGCCTGAAGCCCTTGCTGCTTGTGATCGAAGGCTACCCCTTGTTGGTGAGGCATACCGCATCTATGGCATGTCACTGCCAGCGGCTGTCTGTGCCAGACGCTTCAACAGGCTGCTAATACCGGGAGTGGACGCTCCGTTTGATAATATCTTAAAGGTGACTTGGAAGAGCGATCCTGATGCGGTGGAGAAGGCGCGAGCTGGAAGCGATGGGCAAAATTGACTTGAAGAGAGCCGGTACTAAGTATCAGTTAGCTAAAGAAGACCTTCCGGTGTAGTTAGTTCTCTGCTGCACCTTTTACAATGCCGAGAAAATGTACGGCAGACACAATAAGCATACAACCACGCACCAACCTACTAAAGGTCTGCCGGAATAACTAGTCTGCTGTGTCTCTTACTCAGGAGTGTGTTATATGGCCCTGACCGTGTCGTCACAGAAAGAATATCCCTGAGGATTTCTTTCACCGATGAAAGGAGAAGGGCTGGCTTGGAAAACTGAACGGAGGGAATACACGTTTCTGTAGTCCACAAAAAGTCGAACGGACAAAATGCGGAGGCAATACCGCTGCGTGATAGGTCTATGGAACTAGTGAGATCCAGGAGTTAGCAATAATTGTTGACTTCTAACTTTCAAAAGCACTGCACACTGGATTCGGTGATTTGACGGCATTGCAACTGCGGGATTGCATTGTTTGTTGTGGTTCTAGCTGGGATTCAAAACTTCTTTCTTGTACGTCCCTCTGCAGGATTCAGCCTTCGTCACCACTGTGGCTCAGGCTCACCAGCGTTCTGGCACTGCCGTGGGCCACGACGTTGACAGACTCGACAACTAGCCGCTTGTAGCTGTATCAGGTTGTCGAAGCCCCTTTAATCTTGGTAGTGATGGGGACGGTAGGTGCGTATGGGATCTTGCAGTCTCGGAGGAACAGCGAGGCTATAGAGAGAGCAAAAGGGGGAAGTCTTCCGCAAAGGCACGAGGACGACGCGTCTCTAACCGCTTGATCCATCAGTTCAGAATTCCTCTGATAATTCCTCATTTCTTTATGTGGGGGGTTCATCGAGTGCATTCCCGCTATTTGGCAAGTTGCCTACCAACAATGTGAAATTTCTGTACCCATACAAGTTGCTAGCTCCCACGCGCCCCGTCGAGTTATATGAAATTCTACTCAGCGCCAGGGTTTGATTACCAACTTAAACAGATGTAACTTGACGACAATTATCTCCCTTTGGTCAAGACTGTTACCCTGAAGAGATCAAGGCCGCAGTGCTACCGAGAAGCAAACGGTCCGCATATCCTCCACTTCGCTTTTTCCGCGACGTCGTCGAGTTGAGCAGCTTCCGGTAAGCGAGTTCAACCGTTTCCAAGTTGGCCAACAGGATATCTGTCGTGAACGCCGCCTCAGGCCTCTTCCATCCCAGCTCGGTGGGAAGCCGTTCGTTTTCTGCCAAACGGTTAGCACAACAGCGTTTCGACAAGATGGTGACCAGGAAAAAACAACTTACGGAACAAGTATTGCACGAGCTTTTTGTCGGCCGTGATTGACTTAGCGTCTCCCAAAACGGAGATGAAGGCAGCTGTCTCTCCCAGGATGAATGCCTCGCCGAGGTCGGACAGCGAGTATGTGGGGTTTGTCGATTTGCACGTCTTCATGCGAGCGACGATGGCAGCAGCACCGCCCTCGACATTGACCGTGTCTCCGTAGTGCGAGAGTGTCTCATCGAAGGCTTCTTTGTTGAAAACATCGGCGTGTCCGTGGAAGGCGTCGACTCGACTGTGGACATAAATGTTAGAGATTGGTCTCAGGTCGGAAGAAGATGGACCCACGAGAGACTGGCATCGTGTTCCAGCACGTTGTGGCGTGTCAGGTGGTCGAGCGAGAACCAGGTCGAGTTCGGTTCGGGATTTGTGCGGATTGCAAAGTCAAACAGGAATGCTGAGATGTTTGCATCGAAGTTGACTGCGTTGAAAAGCCCGTCGGCTAGATCCTTCTGGGTGATGTATTTGCCAGTACGGGGGAGGAAGCCGTGATTGGCAAAGGTGTTGAGGAATGGGCATGGCCCGCGGACTTTCAGGCTGTGAGCAAAGTGCACGCTACCTAGCACAGTAGGGTTGAAAAAGCCGGCTACATACCATGGCCTGCCTCGGGCTTATGCCATTGCTCAAAGGCGTCCTGGGCGGGTTTTTGGGCTGCGACATGGGCAGCCGCGACCGCCACCGTCACAGAAACGAATGCTGTAAGTCTCATGTTTGATACGATGAACAAGGTATGTGACTTGGTGTAGACTTTACAGAGCCGGGGCAGCTAGACCTGACTTATATGGCTGCAATGAGGGATAAACACATCCTTTCTGAAATTGGGACGGCATGTTGACATTCAAGCGCGCATATCGACGCGCAACCGTTTCGTCAGTTTCCAGGCTGGCAACGTGCGCATAGCCTCCGCTCAAGGGTTGGCAATGTCGTATTTGAAATGCCTTCTTGCTAATTGCCCGTGTTTGATTGGGCATCCCCGTACTGGGCGCGACCCACGGCGGGAACTTCTCACTCGGCGGTGCCCGGACCTGACGTGCAGGGTGTAATCCGGCCGGAGGCGGAGTCAAGTATTTCCTCCGAACAATATGATGCCAGAACCGGGACTCAAAAGCCAACGGAGCTTAGTAAATCGCTAGATCCCGCTCCCGACAACTGTGAGGAACGAAGAAATGCTACGCTCGGCGAATTAATATCATTGCACTCTCGCCAGCATTTGCAGGTATGGCGCTCCCCTGTGACATAGCGTCATTGCCAAATTCACCTGCTCAACGAAGCCAATTGCGTAACGCACATGCCAGAAATGTGCAAATGGCGGAAAAGGCTGAAGCCGCGACAGCACCCAGCCCCCCGAGGATGCCTTGCACCAGACACGAAAGCAAGGCGGCTGACACCCGGAAAGTTCGGGCGATGCAACTGTCTGGGCCAGTTGGGAGCCGGGACAAGCATTATGCTCCACCCCTAAATCTTTCTCCACACCGTCCCGTTACGCGTAAAGCTGTGTCTCTCCCAATCATATTCTTGGTTGCTGCAGGGTATGGACAACCCGGGAACGAGATTGCGACCGTCAACTCAATGCCGCATACAGATATTCTTACGGACCCAGGACCATACCCGGGGACTCCAAAGAGTCCGTTAACCCGGGCAATATGCAACCTGATGGTTCGTGTCCCCTCTCTCACCGTAGTATTCGTCAACACCCCTACCAACTCACTATTCAGCATCGCCCACGACGGCACCGCCATACTCTATTTCATCACAGCCAACATGAAGGAACTCATAATAATACGCCCGTAATTTTCACTGCCGAGATATCCGGAGATCTTCTCAATGCCCCCCCTTTTTTTTGGCGGGGCCCACAGCGTGCCTGAACTCGCCGACGAAGGCATCGATGACGTTGATATCTACGACCCCTGACGTCATTTTCTCCGTCGGTGGACTCTGGGTGCTGAAATTGATTCGCAAACCGGGGTTCTCATCAATACAGAAGACGTCCCAATCACCACGCGCCCAACAAAACTCCCGGTTCCGATGTATCACCACGGCCAGAGGTCTTCGGGTTTTGGCCCCGCAGCGAAATTTAACTGCTCGCAACCCACCAGTTTGGCTCACCTTGCTCGCTGTGACAGTTGTGAATAACCTCACTTTCTATGCCTCACAAGCCATCCGTTCTTGTGACAACAACCATACTGCCGCATTTGTAGTCACGGCAACTATGGCCGGGGCGTTTCCTTGGACTTTCCTTGGCTCAGCCCCAGCGCATTCACCCCTACTTAGGATTTGCGACTAATTCCATCTCGCATCCCGTTGCTAATCGTCGTGCTACTTACCTCCACGGCGACATTGTCACAACTTTGCTCTGGCAGGATAAAAGATATCAATCATTCACTTTAACTTTCTAATGCTCCGTGAACCTACCACGCGGATCAGTACCCACACACTGCACCTCAAGAGCTATCGGCCATCTCTAACTAGGCAGCTAAAAGAAGTTATATCACGTAGAATCCAAAATCTGACACATTGCTTTATATGCTTCTCTCTGTTCTGTTCGGTTTCACTTAACCAGTACCGGAATACATCTGAACGAACCTGCTTTCCGGCCATAGTGTGCAGTCCCAGATGCCGTTATATGCTAACTACTCAGGTAGTCGGTCGCTAAAAGAAACGAGCCTCATCCGAAGACGGTTAGGCTAAAATCAGGCTCGCTTCACCCTCGGCTTATCCTTACTTGCCCCCGGCTCACCATACTAGAAAACCGTCAACTTTGCACGATAAGGGACCGTGGAGAGTAACTCCCACATGGAAGTGGGGCTCTCCTTGGGTTCACCCCACCAAACTTAGTTAGCAGAGGGCCTGCGCCTTTCTCTTGCGCACTGCACTTCTTTTGTCACCAACACACACCAGAATAGATTGTTTCCTGTTACTTTTTTGCGATTTGCGTTCTTTTGCTTTGTTCGTAAAGCCTCACAGGGACAAGTTTTGGGCCAGATAGCACTGGCCTATTTCCAGTGACTAATACGTTTTGTTCAAGTTTCTTGAGCAGAATGATGACCTATGTCTTAGTGAAGTCTCCCTGGCCCACAAATCGGTACTCGTGTTAGTCTACGAGTGGTGGACCAAGACCAAGAGCTGCAGAAACTCGTAATCACTGACAACGAATTCCGAGAGATCCACATCGAAGTGATAACTCTCACCCAAAGTCCTCCCACCACTATGCGATCTGTTCCCGAATTTCTTGTTTCTCAGAGCTTGGCCCTGCAACAACGTACCATTGCAAAAACCCTTGTGGCGTGGAGTTGCCTCTAAGCAAGACTGCGTCTTACCGCCGAATTCGCTATACCCGTCCTGTATTGATGGAAGCGATTGATTCGATATGTCATCCTGAAAGTCCTTCACTCGGCACATAGAATTAGCCCCATGCTGCTCCGAGGTCCAATCAATGGAATCATCGCCGTGGTTGCGAATCCCTCCCGTCCACAACAGCTAGGACGGTACCTTATGCATTCTCGCTATCCCCTCTGCCACATCCTCGGGCGAGTTCTAGAGGATGCATAGCGAGTCGATCTACAGGTACCGCGCTCAACCCCGTGCCGTCCGTACGGCATCGCCGAATGTTCTGGGCAGATCAGAGAAGCGGAGACCCCTGGGTCTCTTAATCCTTCAAGTCCTAGTGATGCTGAGAATTAGACGTGTGCCGCGTCCAGTAGGCGACAAAATCAAGCAAGCCAGAGCTTGCAGGCCAGCAGAGGCACAAGCAACCCTTTTTGCTGTGATGGTAAAGGCTTCTATATAGGTTTAGCATACCCCGACCACTTTACTAAAAGCTTTATCTTCCCCTTAACTTCCTTAGCCTTCAGAATCTCCTTTACCTGCCATTCTTTATCCCTATCTCCTTTATCACTATCGTTATCTTTAATTACAGCAGGAGGTTAAGTGTTATCTTATTATTATAATAATAAGAGGTCCTTAGTAGCTCTTTTCAGTAACATAACGTAAAAGACGTTATATATACTAAGCAGCAGATTTAAGCAGCATACGTGCGAACTAACTAGCTTTGTAACTATATATTTAACGTTCCACTAGTTAAGTTTCTTAAATAGCCTCTCTGTTTTAATATACTTAAACGTAGCTACACCTTATCCCTTATATAAAACTGCTTAGCTACTTAATATAAATTGTTAACATATTCTTCTTAACGCTCTTATACAATAGCTATTACTACTTATACTATTTCTATAAGACCTAGTAATAAATGCTTCCGCTTTAGTAATAGGTAACTAGCCAGTTATTCTTAAAGGTTTATTTATTTCAATTAAGTTAGAGGTTTATATTACATTTATAAGAGGAGAAGAACGGGCTAATGCTTATCAATCCAATATCTTTATTACAGATTGCTAAGTTAGCTATTAAGAGTAGTGTAGCTTAGTTATCTTACTAATACATTTGTATAAGAGTGTAGGTATTCCTCTAGCACTTAATTTATCCACTCTGTAGCCCTATCTGTCTTTAGATAGTTTACTATTAACAGTCGTCGTATAATCCTAAGGAGTTCACACACTTTAGCCCATATGTAACTTATAAACTAAAGGCCTCTGTCTAAAATAATAGCAGTTAGTAAACCGTAGTGTCAGATAAAGCAATAAAGGAGTCTATATGTTACTACCTGAGAGGTAATAGTTATTATAAATTTAAAAATCACATCTTTAAACAGCTAATCCGTAATTACCATAATATTAGTTACCTAATCAAGCCCTAATAAGGGTAAGCCTGTTATAAAGTTAATAGATATCTCTACCCACATCTAATTAGGGATAAGTAAAGGTTTTAATAGCCCTTTACACTTCTCTTATTATACCGCTATTCTGCTACACATATTACAGTTCATTAAGAAAAACTTTACTTCCTAACTTAAACCTAGCTACGTGAAGTTCCAGCTAATAAAGGTCTTTATTATATCTCTTCTAAGGTAACTAGCCAGTGCTAAATTATACGTCTCTTAAATAACCTTAATATGTAAAGGTTTATAGTGGAGAAGCTATATCTTCCCTCTCTAATAAAGGCGTTAGCCCTGATTAATAGAATATTTAAAGATTAATATCGGTAACACCTATTATAATAGTAACTAGTACACTCCCTTATAGACTATCTGCCTAATTAACTAGTATTAGTTGTTAGCCTCCAATCCTTAGTTCTACAGGCTCCTTAAAGGCTCGTTAGAAAAGGGGTTAACTAGGGGGTTTGACCTGTCTGCAGAGTCGTCTAACTTGTAATCTTAGTCCCCACCCTTTATAAAGCCAGCATTAATCCTCATTACAAGTCTTAATCTGATTAGAGCAAAGCGGTTGATTTTTAGGACCCTTCCTTTCACAGGTTTCAGTAATTAAAAGCACCTGCCAGCAAGTTAATTATCCTAGCTTATTAACGGCATGTCCTGCTCCCTCCTTAACAAAGCATTTAAAACCACTAAGTCTTTTCTAAGCTTATACTTTAATACAATGTTGTAACGGGCTAGGACCTTAGCCTACTGCACTTATCACTTAATTAACTGTCGTTTCTTCTAAAAGTACTTAAAGTTCTTATAGTCAGTCCAGATCTTAAATTACAGTATGCTTTAAAGTTCAGTATCCCACTTCTCTAAGCACTAGATTATAGTTAAGATCTCCTTATCGTAAATTAGGTAATTAGCTTTTATAGAACTGTTTTTCTTAAAATTAAATATAACAGGTTGTAAGACTCCTTCATCATTATATTGCAAAAAGGCTTCACTAATTGTATAGCTAGATAAATCCGTTTCCACCACTATCTTCTAGTCCAGATCCCACTACGCTAATAATAAGACGCTGATAAGAAGAGCCTTAAGAGCTTTAAAGGCTTTATTACATTAGGAAGTCTAGTTAAAAGTAACTCCCTTTTTCGTTAAAGCTATTAAGGGGCAGGCTACTTCTAAGAACCTAGGTATAAACACTTAATAGTAATTAGTAAACTTAATAAAGCTTTACACTCCTTTAATTGTATAAGGGCACTCTTATTAGGCTATAGCTTTAATCTTCTTAGGGTTAATATAGATATATTTCCCAGCTTTTATAATAAATCTAAGGTATTTAACGGTTTAAGTCTTAAATTCACACTTATTAATATTAACCTGTAACTAAGCCTTTTATAACCTCTTTAAAATTATCTAAACTTTCTTCCTGTAATTGGAGAGAGAGCCACTTAAGTAAATTAAGACATCATGAATATAAGCTAACAGAACTTATTAAGGTACTGTATTTTTCCATAAAATCCGGTTTTACTCGGTAAACGTGCACACTTACGAGCCACGCAAAGCCACCGCTCCAGCCTCTGGATTCTGAGTAAGCGACCCTTTTAAAATCGCTAGATTTGGCTTAGTGGAAGCCAACCCCCTGAAGGCGGTGAGACTAGCTCCCCCTACAGAACCAGGGACCCTGAATTGCGTGGATTCCGTGGATCTTGGTGTTTTGGAGCGCTGTTCTTTGTGCTGGGGTAGTACGGTAATGGTAGGAATGAGAGACTGGCTGGTGGATTGAGTAGCTGATTTTAGTACAAAACTGCTTATAAACTCGCTGCTCCTGGCACTCCTTATTATTCGTAATCTACCTTTTCGTTGTCAACCTCTGAATCTATAAAATTCTCGGTATCTTGCTCCTTTAGAAGATCTACAAGCTGTTGTTTTGTATCCCTGGATTTCACTGTTAAACCATGTGCCTTGGTAATAACTAACAGGTCACGTTTTGTGAGCTTCCGGTAGTCTACGTAAAGGTTTTCAAATAGGGGGTTGCCGTTAACGGGGTCTGGCTTATATTCCTCCAGGGCGTGAGTTGTTATTACTGTCTCCTAACTAGTAAAATCAGGCCTAATATTCGCCTTTTGAAGATACTTAATCTTAATTAAGTGGTCCTTAGACCCGTCAGGGGTGATAGTAATACCGGTATTGATAAAAGACTTCTGAATAAGGTTACCCCTTTTTGTTAGGAGCTGTATAACCTTTATAATAACGTAAGTGGTGAAAATCTGCCAAGTACTGAGAGACTACCCCTTAAAATCGGTACGTGCCTCCTATTTGGCCTTTATGCGATCCGTGACCTCTTCCGCAGCTGTTTTAATCCATTTATTAATGTGTGTATCTAAGAGCTACAATTTAAGGGTTATACCGGCCGGTATAACTGTAAGATCAATACTGTAATACTGGAGTAAAGCCTTAATATTATCAGTTATGTAGAACTATATGGAGTCTTATACTAATAAAAAAGGGGCTTTATTTGCTAATAGAATAATAACTTGTTTAATTAACTGTATATAAAGGGCTTCTGTATTATAAGTGGTTAGATTAAATAACGTAGTTACTTTAAGGCTTTAAGCTTAGACCTCTTTTAGTGTTACGTGGCCCTTGCCCCTGAAAATTAGTGTGGCCTTTACACGAAGAATTCTATTAGCTGAAGGATATGGTATTAACGTGGTTATATGTTTAGACTACCCCTCTTTTATAACACGTGCCTTAATAGTCTTATTCCCTACTTTATTATAAGTTTAGCTGTTAGGGTGCTTAAAAGGTATAGGGGTTTTATCGATATTAATGATATGTGATAGCTGAAATCGGTGTTATGGTACCTGGTTGGCGGCTGGTAAAGAGCCCTTAATAGTTAGTGGTGGTGGTGGTGGTAATGGTGGTTATGGCTGTAAGGCGTTAGTAAAATAATAGGGGTAGTTAGTTAAGTAAGATGGTAGTGATTTACAAGCCTTTGGAGCCTTACCAGCTGGCATTTTGACTTTAATATAGTCGAGTGTGAGTGACGTGGGTATCTTAGCAGCTGATAATAAAAGGGAGCTAGCCGGTGTGGGCTCTCTAGCAGTTAGAGGAAGGTTATTGTTAACTGCTAGTGGAAGGTTATTGTTAACTGCCGGTTTGGGGGCTGGTTTAGGGGCTGGCTTAGGGGCTGGCTTAGGGGCTGATTTAGGGGCCGATTTAGGGGTGGCTTTAGCGACTGGTTTCGGTTAGTTAATTTAGCAGATATAATGGAGGAAGGTGTTAGCGATGTTAACGTAGTCTTCCGGCCGTTTGGTAGCTTAATTTGTAAGCTGCCGGAGCGAGATATTTTACCTCTGAAAGAAGCTGTGGAACTAACCTTTACTAAAGCTGAACTGTGCTTTAAAATCTGGATAAAATTCGGAGTATAATTTACGTATAGTATACTAAAACTAACCGATTTTAACTAGTTTATTAAACTTCTGTGTGTTAATAAATTCTTGGTGTAAGGCCTCCTCTAAACGCGGCTATCTAGGGTGAAAGACTGGCTTGCGGCCGTTTAAAATTGTGTCTTTGCGCCTCTATTAGTCGCTAACAGTATTTGGAGATTGTATCTTAAACTTAGTAGCGGCCTTGGCGTACGTTAGAGGGCGTTAAGACCTAGTTTCTGTAATAGAAACTAACTTATACTTATCTTCTTTAACGTAGTGGCGTTTCTACACTTTATTACAATTAATATGATAGAATATTAAGTAGTTGAGTACACGGATTTATTGCCTTCTGGAATAGGAGCGTTTTAAGTGTATAACGTTAAGTTGTTTAGTATAACTGGCTCTGCGTTCCTTCTAATCTTTCGGTTTACAGCTTCGTTTTTTCCACTAATAGATAGGGAGGTTATAGAAGGTGTTAACTGGGAGCTTGGTAAGAGGTGCGCGTGTAAGTGTTAGGACTGGTTTTGTAGGTAGAGGAGCTGCTTGTGAAGTTATTATGTAAGCAAATTATTAGGAATAAAGCTTTTCGCAAAGCGTAAGGGCCGGAGAGGAAGGAAGACTACTTACTGCTGTAAAGCTCTTACAGCGCACTAGAGGCTGACTGTAATGCTGGTACGCCTTTACCTAGGCTAGATTAACCGCCTTAGAGACTGCTGGGAGCGCTATAGCCAACCAGAGGCTGTGAAGGCGCGCATTCTTCGTGAGAAAACGAGGCCATTCACGCGAATCCTTAAGTAGAAACAGAAAGAATTATTAGCGTTGAGCGAAGGCGTTGATTGCTCTGAAGAAGGCCAATTGGAAGGGTGCCAGCAGTGGGGGGATGGAGCTGGCAGAATTTCGACCTTGGAAAGTAATAATTTTGAAGAGGTAAGAACTAGTCCTTTTCCAGAACGGAGCTAAGCCTTGTTCAGCCGTGGATAGGTGGCTGGAGCGGTGGCTTTGCGTGGCTCGTGAGCGTGCACGTTTACCGAGTAAAACCGGATTTTGTGGAAAAATACGGTACTCTTAGAGTATGCTGTTAATATATCTTTAAAAGGTAGCAGGTGCTTTAGTAAGCTGTTAAACTTCAGGAACCCACAGGGCTGTAGTACAGCAGCTGTGACTTAGAGGAAGAAGTGCAGTACTGGTCTAAGCCGTACTACAGTGCCTACGGCACTGTAAGAAGCAAACGAAGGCCTGAATTACAAGGCAGTGCCACTGTAAATAAGGGTGTTGCAGCGAATATTAACGCTGGAAACAAGAGGATCCAAAAGGCAGTGCCTTGTACAATGACTGGAATGGAGTGGAATTGCTTGCTTAACTAGAATTAGATATAGGAGAGGAGAGGGCCTGTTATAGGCTGTGGGAGGCTCTGGAAGAATTCCAGAGCCTTCTGTAAAGTGGAACTAATTAATACTATATTGGAATAGTACGGTTCTGAACCATTCTACGTGGTTCTGTTGACGTAGTGGCTGACGTGGCCACTGTGATGTTCTAGTTGATTCTGTGGGGCAGTAGCCCCACTGGATTCATGGGGTTCCCCCCCGCGACTTAGATGTGGGGTGCGTGTGTCTTGGCTACCTAGCGCGCAGTGCGGGTTACCAGAAGACTGGCGCCTTCCTTATCTCTTATCATTGCTGCGGCGGGAAAGAACTTCTTCTCTACGCTACCAAGCTATATAGCAGGGTAAGCAACGTCACGTACTTAAGTTATGAAAAAGGAAATTTTGTGCACCTAGATTTGTTGTACATAACACGTATTATAATAAGAATAAGGCCTCCTATTATAGAATAAAAGTCTAGTATAATACAAAGATGCTCTTTCCTAACGCAAGGAAGGCCTATTGTCAGAAAGAAGGGGGTTTAGAGGCCCTGGGCATCTAGTCAGCGGAGCTGACTGGATACCTGGCACTGCCAGTACGCCAGTGAGCCTCAGCCACCAGAGTGACGAAGCCTGAATCCTGCAGAATAGTCTATAAAGAAGCCTCTAGCTTCCAGCCAGA
>Ga0247760_1002530_pt1 | contig 13587 bp, 14 predicted proteins | sample UWRJL171409R4_FD_179936 | JGI IMG/M metagenome (GOLD analysis project Ga0247760, IMG submission 179936) | Plant litter microbial communities from Arlington Agricultural Research Station in Wisconsin, United States - UWRJ-L171-409R-4 | ecosystem: Environmental > Terrestrial > Plant litter >...
CCCCCCCCGTCTCCTAGCTTGCTGTTGGCGCGAGGTGCTGACAAAATGAATGTACTAGAGAAACTTCTGCAGAAGCTCGACGCAATTGGCGTGGTGCTCGTGGCAGCATCCGGAAACGCACCGCCATCCCAGTACAGCATTTCCATAGGCGCCGCCATCACCCAACAGCCGCAGCTCTGGTCCTTGACACCCGGACTTAGTAATATGATTGTCGTGGGCGCATCGGACCAATTGAGCCGTGCAACCGAGTTTTCCATGGAGATCGTTGGAATGCTTTGGGCCCCAGGGGAGAATATTTGGGTGGCGAAATACGGGGCTGGCATGGAAAAGCGGGAAGGCACGTCGCTGGCTGCGCCTCTGGTCGCGGGCCTCGTTGCTTACATGCGTGGCACGTCAGCCACTCGGTATGCGCGGCCGGCCGATGTGAAAGTCGAGCTCAGGGCTTTGAGCCGCAGGGTTCAGGTAGGGAGCATTCCCACTGAGCAGCTAGACCGAAGAGGCTATGAGGACCTGTCAACCGGCAACAGGTACGGGCGGATCGTGTCGCCGGTTTGGAACGGGCAGCGCAGCGACAGCGTGTCGTGCATCATGACTCCTGCGGACCCGCTTTGCCCGCAATTTCAACGCGGACAGTTCCTTGATGGGATATGTAGGAACGAGCCCGTCACCAAGAAGCGGGGACTATTCAACCGGCTCTCGAGGCGCCAGGAAGTACAAGTCTGCCCCTACAGACCAGGGTAAGGGAATGGTAGCAGTGGCGGCGGTGGCAGTGGCAGTGGCAGTGGAAGCGACAACGGAGGAAACGTCAACGGCCAAGACCAGCTCGGGCCCTCCAAGACCGTCACCTACAGCAGCGGTACGCCCTCGCCCACGTGTACCTCGGGCTACGGCAAGCTCTACACTGATGACTAGTGCCGCCCCGACCGGACCGGCCAGCCTTTGCACTTCACCGAGCCGACGCGTCTCGCCAGCACCACGCCCGACCCCATTAGTGGTGGTGGTGGCGGCGGCGGCGGCATCCCCAGCAACTGCATCTCGTCCACCAGCACCCAGACCTGCAATGGCCTGGGCGGGGCCCGGTCCTGCCGCCTCACTACTGTCTGCCTCGCGACCACCACACCACCGCCCGCCGCGTCCACCCCGTCTCCGGCTGACTGCACCATGAACACCGAGTGCTTTGGTGCGGTGTGAAAGGCTAGCTGCATCGATACCTACCTACGTGTATAGTCACCTACTCAGGTATACCAATTTCTTATGTCTCCTAGTTAGAGAGGCTAGTATTCAGTTATCAGTGCGAAAGCTTGTATTCTCTGTTACCCAATCTATTATCACAAGAGATGTTAAATACCATTGCGCCTCTGCGCCTCCCCTGATCTCGTCCTATCCAAACAGCTCCCTGGGAAGACTCGATTTGGCACTCAGGTGCGTACAGCTAAGCAAAGGCAGGGGTAGAACCTTCAACCCCGTCGAGTAGTCTAGTGTTCCATCCCCGACTGATCAACACAAGTCGTCGGCTGTCCCATCTTGCAACTATTTTGCATTCCACACTCCCGAGCCCGACGCCATGCATTGTCTTGTCCGCACACCCACCATGTGCAACCGCCAAAGGTGGTTCGTTCGGGGAACCATAGCTCGGCATAGAACTCGTCGAGTTGGCATGTCGTGGGGAGCACGCCGGCGTAGGTGGTGGCGAGGACACTGGTGATGGCGAGGAGTAAGGAAGGGCGCATTTTGAGCGGGGTTGCTGATGGGAGAGGGGAGGTTAGATTTGTGAGAGGGGGGAGGTTTAGGGAGTGAGGGTGGAGGGGGTGAGGTGGCCGTCTTACGTTTTTATTTTTTGTGGTGAGGGAGGTAGGGGATTTGTCGGTGTAGATACTTTGCAGATGGGTAGAGATTCTAGAATGCAGTGGAAGAATGGAAGTGAGGAGCTATTTATGTTGTTTTTGTCTCAATGTCGCTTCAATTGTGCCTCCATCGTATATTGTTGTAGGGGCAGTTCTGCTCAGAGCCTCCAACGGCCAAGCCACTCAACCTACGTAGGTAGGGAATTACCCGTCCCGAAGGATTCCACATTTACCACCCGTCAAGCGATATTTGTGCCTCGACTTCGCCGCTTCGACTACTGGCATTTCACAGTCTTCATAGGTAAAGACTTAGTTATCTGCCTTCCAAGACTACTGCAAGTGAGTGGCGTAAGGACTAACAGCCGTGGAGAGATCAACCGCACAAATCAGAGTTGCGGGTCTGTGAGTGATTTAGCCTTTATCAGCCCGACACTACCTACCTAGGTACATCAGTATGCCTTGCTATAATATCCTTGAACACATCTACCGCCTCTTGTTTCCACATTATCGTGCGTGTGTTTTTTTTTTCCAGGCCGCTTCTGTGATTTGCATGGTCATAGTAAGGCAGAATGGGTAATGATTGATTGTCCCACAACCAGACTGCCATGTGCACGGACGCGGGCAATGATTGCTCATCCCGAGGAAGTCCGAAGTTGGTGTTCTCTACATCTGTGGGAAATTATTTTAACAGTATCTTGTTCTACTTTGGCGAAACGAAGTTGGGTTTCATGTCTACTTGAGTTGTTGACATCAAAATGTAGACACTAAAGGTAGTGAATTGAGGTTAGAGTCGTAGGACAGAGTCTGGGGGAGAGTCCTTCCTCATTTTTAACCTGACTGCCAGGTTTGGTTTCGTGGGTACCTAGGTAGAACTATGTAGTAAACTTAAAGGCATATATGATTTATATAAGGTATTCTGTACGAAGTGAAGGGACTGATCCTTCGTAAGGTGTAAAGGCTCGGGCTAAAAGAAGGGTCCCTTCAGCTTGTGTAAGAGCTTCCTTCTTACTGTCGAGAACGCCTGTAATTTCGGCTATGATTGCCTTACTGCATTCTGAAAGGTGTGCTTGTATTCTGAAAAGGCCTGCTTACATTTGAGAAAGGCCTAGTTGCATTCCAAAAGGGTCTTGTTGCATTTTAAAAGGCTTGTCTGCATTGTGAAAAGGCCTATTACATTCTGAAAAGGCCTGGTTACATTTTAAAACGGCCTTGTCGCATTTCGGAAGGCCCCCTTCTACATTGAAAAGGGCTTCTATATGCTGGTAATGCATTATACGATGCAATTATCGCATGTACTATCGCAAGCCCTGGACTTATTTTTCTGGCATGGGACCGTGTAATGATTCCAAGATCGCAGGTTCGCACGCAAATCACAGACTCTGTCTTTGAACCCGAGCCTTCGTACATTTTAAAGTCCTCTGCGGCCATGGAAGATGGTATGTGAATCTTCCGGATGACAGAGCTTAGTCTGCGGTTTCTCAGCTGTTATCTAGCATCATAATACTAAGCGTCTACTCTATCCGTGCCTATTTGCGGTGTTATATATGACACTGGATATTCCAGCTAGGTATTTGTGTAAGTGGATTTAGTAAGTAGGTAGGTTGTACCAATATTCCTACTCCTTAGAGGAGGCCAAGTATTGATTTACCTAAACTACCTAGGTAACTTGCGTAGCGAGTCCTGGTGGTTTAAGTTCGGTCATGCCGGGTGCCATTGCCCCGAAAAGGAAGCACTGTATCGACATCAATATGTGGCGATCATGCGACCGGGTGAAGTCAACTCTGCCTGTTGAATCTAGGCGGCATAATTGAAGCATAACGAACTAAGATTGGAAAGACGACCAGATGAAAATAGGATTCAGGATCATCGGCTATCGTGGGCCTTTGGTGGTGCCAGGGGAATGACGTCGCGCCGCAATTCCGGTTGATGAAGATATCTGACGTCAACTATTAGCAACAGGGTTGCTCCCATGGCCAATGAGGCATTTCCGGTGTAAGTGCAACCGGCCATCAGTGCGTGCCGCCGGAAAGACGGGAATGGCGACAGGTGTGATGGGAGGTTCGCTCGCAGCAACGCTGCGTTGTCATTGGCGGGGTTTTCGCTTCGGCATTGGGCTCTGCCCTATGAGGTTGCGGTTCAGATGCCCACTGCATTCGTCAGGGGGAGTCCTACTTTTCCATAAAGGACGGTTTGTCCAGTTCCATAGTCCAGTGGCGATGAACTTTACAAGCTTCCCCTTGGTTTCTTTCACCCTCAGAAAATCTAGTCCATGATGGGCGCGCATCGATGACGATTCGTCTTCCTTCTCCTCACTCATCCGCCGAGCCACGTGCAGCCGCCTAGGATTCTCCAACATTGAAGGCGCGTCTTCTCCAAATATGTCGGCCACGCATGCCGCCTCGAATTGATGCCTTGCGGCATCTTAAGGCAACAACAATTCATCAGCAGAATCACACCGGCTTGTCTCAGTGTCGACTGGCGGACTAGACAGCGAACCACGTGAGCTCGAATAAGGCAACTCGAGGCAAAATGTGGCGCCAGGCGGCAGAGTGGAAGAGTGCGCCTGTGGAGTGTGTGATGCCCGCATCGGACCGACTGAGAAGTGCCACTCTTCCCCCTCTCAGGCCGGGCCGACGGGAACGGCGGTGCAATACAGGCTGGTGAGTGTGTATATGGCAATAATTTGAGGCGCGCCCCAACAAACCCAACATGCAGCTCGCTAATAAATTTCCCAGTAATTGGCCGCAGAATGGCCTCGGTGCAAATTGTTGAGAAGTCCGACTGTCCGGACCAGCAGCGGGGAATTCGCGATTGGAAACTTGGAAGCCCCTGGAGAAGCGGAGTGCATGAAGAGCAAACGATGGACAACACCCGACAGTTCGACAAATTCTGCAGCAACCGGATGTTCAAGACGACGGAAATTCTACTCAAATGGCGACATCCAGCAAGCGTCCTAGCAGGATGTTCCTTCCTCTTCTGCGCAAAGCCCGAGACGAAAGGGCTTGGCACGGCCGTTGTCCAGCAGCGCATATTGGCACAACGCACTCGAGCGGCGTTTACAGGGTGTATTCAAGAGACGTCGATAACTCCTCCCGCCGGCGCGTCTAGTTCCGCATCGAATTCGGATGATGGGCTGGACCGGAGCTGTATCGAACTGCCAGGTTACGACATTTTCCAAGTTTTTCACTGCCTTTTTCGCCACACCACCATCAGTTCTTGGACTGGGGTTTGATGGTGAACCACGATGATTACCGCACGCTCACCGACGACTTTTCTCGGCGAATTCGTGCGCCGTACGCCGGCTGTCCCAAACCGTCCAGGTCCGCAGCTGCCCCGACATTGACCGCGCCTGCTAGAGGGGCGGTCACAAATGCTGACCAAGGAGCCCTGCTTCCGTTTTTCGGTCCCCTGGCTGCCCTTTGGATATGCATTCGAGAGGGAGATGAGTTGTTGGGATTTGGCCTGGGAAATTGGCTTGTTTGGGGTCAGATTCATCCAGAAGGGCCATGTGGTTTTGTCCGAGTTCACCCTTGGGTTGTTTCCCATGGCTCGACGCCGGTGTGTCCTCTCGCCCCTGTGTCAAGAACCCTGAGAAGTGGGTATAAATCGGCGTCTTACTCGAGGGTCTCCATCAAAATGGCATTACTCTCCCTTGTTCTCAAGCAACCCAGCCTGGCACGAGACATTGTATTCGAGAGGCTTTCGTCCACCAATCAGGCAATACAGCAGCCGACCTTCCGATGGCTTCTTCAGGCGCACAACAGCCGGGCTCAAGGTACGCTGACCTGAAATAAATCCTAATGTCTTTTATTTTCGGCTGCTGACTGCTTCCTCCTCGTTTCACAGCGTAACAGGCGAAAGGCCCGACGTCCCCCGTGCGCCCCCAACAACTGGCTACTTCGATCCTATATCCCCTGCCGGTCGCCGCGTCTCGACATACCTCTCCGAGCCCTCGCAACTAGGCAACACCCTTGTCCGCCTTCCATATGCTACGCACGATGTCTCCGCGGCCGAGTTAGCGCACAAAGATCGAATCGCCGGGGTGCTTTCGAGGTTGCAGGACAAACTGCCATGACGACGGCTCCCTAATCACACTATCGATGTCTCGCCCCTTTGTAGATGCACCTATTTCATCAGGGACAGTAGAAGTCCCTTGGAGTAATTAAAGAAAATAATGGCCATATAAACACAGGGGGGAGGAGATACGCCTGTCGTCCAATGCGGGCAGGAATAGATTTTTCAGCAGGGATGTTTTGCTCACACACCGCTGCACTTGGCTAGGTGGCAAAGGAGAAGTGATAGAATACAACAGGAATAATACATCGACCGTGGTAGAGCGCCACGGTCGGATCTGGCGACCCCTATCGTCAGCTTCCTTGTCAACCCCTTTTCCCTCCCTTACCCTCGCACAATGCCAACCGTTTGCAACCCGTCTCCATGTTCTTGTCACAGAGTACACTGACCACTTCCAGGGACATACATCCGCATCTACATACCCACTTTAGGCTTCGGGTGCCAATATAGTCGATGCGATGTCAAAGCCGCGACCCTAGGGACGAGCTACGAACATCCCTCAACATCACCACCTCATCAAGGGCGTGTGGCTCAGTTGGTAGAGCGTTCGCTTAGCATACTCAGCGTATGCGAAAGGTCCTGGGTTCAATTCCCAGCTCGTCCAGGAAACAGTGGTGATGGCGAGTCATGATCCCTGGGTATGATCATTGACTTCATCAATTTTGGCGCCTGGTCTTAGGATTGACGACTGGGCAGTGTGACTGGCTTCGCTTTACAGCCTGCCAACCTATCTATCATATGCAAAGGCGGCCCACTAACAGACGTTGTGGAAGGCAGACTCAGGGGTTTGTTTAATTACTATAGACAAGGTTGTGGATCGGCCATTAGCGCCCCTTTTTGCCAGCAAACGGTCCTTACTCCTCAAAGGAGCAGATACAGGACATAATTGAGACAGTTAGATAGCATAAAAAACTCGGAGCACCCGAGTCGGACGAGAGCAAGGTCGAGTTGTACAAGCTTGCTAGTCTGACGATAGCAGACTAGGCACCGCACCTGGACAAAGGGCGTCCTAAACGGCAAGTAGTTTAAAAAGGTCAGCAAGGGGTTGAGCGACGCTAAAGCTCAGGCCAAGGCTCTGATCAAGAGCGCACAAGAGTTGATGGAAAACGAATACGACTCGTTGGAAGCTGAACTTTAAGAAGCCATAAAGCGTGGAACACTGAAGACCGCGCTTGGATCTGGAGGAGCGTCCGACGGAGCTGGAACAAGCAACAAGCATGTTCGAGACTCAAGCGCCGGTGGACGGGAGAAGAAGAAAGCCAAAACGACCGTCTATGGAATCGTCAAACCTGTCGGCACTCCACAAAGCGATACCGGCGTAGATTCAATATCAAGATAAAGCAATGCGAGCCATTCGGTACGCCGGCGCCCTTACTTACCTTAGACAATGACCTTCATTGCACTTACACTATACTTGCAGACATAACCCCAACCGCACCCAAGTCCTAGATTTTGATACCATAAGCTATATCGCACTCTCAAGAGGCCTTTTCGTATCCGTCAAAGGCCTGTTCCAATGAAGCGAAGGCGTATTCCAATGTCTTCAAGACTTCTCACGATGCAGCCACAGCCTCTAATAACGCGGATATGGCGTCTCACGGCGCAGTTCAAGCCTCTCATGGTGCTGGCACGGCCATTTCACTAACTCAATGAGCATTGCTGCTATAGCTACGAGACAAATAGGGCTGAGGCTGAGGGCTATGACACAAGTGAGACAGAGGCCATTGTGTAAAGACAGGCTTTCTCAAGACCAGTAGAGGCTGGTAGGTCATACCAAATTGAAATCGATCAAGGGTAAATCCGTGCTGGACGCTGGGTTGGGAATTAGGCTAAATGAAGGGAGTAGAGCCAGTGATACTTGTCGTAGCTGTTACGCGAGTCCTCAGGTACCTCTACGTGTTAGCAGGCATTTAACACAAGCAGTGGATCTACTAGTATATCGAAAGTAGGGATTTATAAGACCGGAGCGCACATACGTTGTAGGTAATGGTAGGAGTAGAGGATTAACCTACAATTTTAGTACCTTCCATCCCAACTACGCTGAATCACGTTTCTGGGACTATCTCAGGCGAGCCCGCCGAGCGGGGTGAATTAATAAGTTTTCCCGGACTTGCAGCAGTTGGCTGCACATTTGCTTCGTCGCATGCAACCTTCCAATTCCGGGTCACCGAAATGGAGGGGGCGGAGAGGACGGTGACCTCGCCTGTTCAAGGCTGCCAATGGGTGCGCATAAACACCCCTGCGTATGTATGATCTTGAAGAGCTTGCTCACCGTGTTCGCCCATTTTCTGTAACACCTAGGCTGCAGACGGGGCATATGCTATTTTCATGGGCCCCATGAGGCGCACGCAAGGGGGGGTCTGGGTGGTCTCACCGAACCAGACTATCGGGACTGCTCGCCAGGACCTGCAGGCACTTGGGGCACGCAGCTCGGTGTCTATTATTTAAATGGGCAGATCCGGACCTCCCGCCCCCGTAGCACCGTTCCTTCCTGTTCTCAATTTTGCTCAGCAGATTGATACCTGCCATCACTGTCTAGTCGCATGTTCTAACGGCTCCCCCATCTTCAACGCCGCGACCATGACAGACCTGATATTGGGCGGCTCTGCTGCCCTCCGGCGCAACCCACATCCACCTAGCCCCTCTGAGCTGATGGTAGGCTCGGTGGCTGCACCAGCCGCTCTCACCCCCGCATTCTCTACAGCCTCTACGACAAGCGGCACCACGGAACGGCAGGAGGCCCATTCCAAGCACTCCCTTCCCCATTCGAAGCGGCAGCTGAGACGACCCGCGTTGTCGCCCACTCCCAGACCACTGCCATCGCCGTCATCACCACCATCACCATCACCCTCGCCATCGCCTAAACTATTGACATCACGACCGCCGATATGGTCACTACCGACACCGCCGTCATCTTCCCACAAAATTCCTCAGCAAGTCCGAGTCATCAAACGTAAACCCAAACAGTCCCAGCCCAAGGGTTTTTCATCACCCGCGATCGAAATATCCGATGACGAGCTGGCACCAGACCCAACACCGACACCAACACAAAGGCGAAAAAAAGCAGCCCCCTCTTCCTACAAGAAGTCCAAACCTCGCGTCGCACGGCCGAACCCCAAGCCGCGAGCAGTCAGCGCCCCGACCCCGCTCACCACAACCCCTGGCCCACTCGGGTACGAGCGCCCCCAAATCATCGACGGCGCCATCGAAGCGCAGCTGCGCTCGCCCAAGCGGCTCAGCAGGCCCGGCAAAGACCTCGGCTACGTCTACGTAGCACCAACCTCCCTCAACGGCACCAAGATCGTCAAGATCGGCTGCACCACCGAGGCGAACGTCGACGACCGGCTCAAAAGCATCGAGTGCAAGTGCAAGGTCATCGAGTTCGAGCGATCCCCCGCGAGCCCCGACGATTGCCAGGTGACGCTGTACTACGAGCAGGTGGAAAGCCTGGCACAAAGGGAGTTGAAGAACTTCGTGTACAGATTTCCCTGCTGCGGCACCAATCACAGGGAATATTTCGTGCTGGACGAAGCGGTTGCGCGGAGAATTGTATATCGCTGGGCGAGGTTTTGCGCGGTACAGAGGCCGTTTACGAAGGATTTTGAGCTGAAGGATGAATGGAACTTTCATCTTGATCGATTCCGCGAGAGGAATCATGGGAGGGGTGTGGGCGGGAAGCGTGAGGCTTGGGACGATCATGATGGACGCGGTAGGCGGTGGGAGGAGTTCATGGCGTCGAGGAGGTCGGTCTGGTTTGCGTATAAGGTGGGCATGTGGAGGGAGGAGGCGTGGAAGCGACGGTGGCAGCTGTGGAGTGCTTTGCAGGCCGTGATGTTGGTCGCCTTGCTGCCATCGTGGTGGACGGGGGTCCTGCTTTTGGTAACTGTCGGGGGTAATTACGTCGAGCCGCCGTCGTGGGAGTTGGTTAGGGACCCTGCGAGTTGGTATGCGCTGCGAGATTGGTGGTCGTCTGGTTCTTGGGAGAGTGGGCCCTCCCTCCCTCCCTTCGGAAATCGTGGCATCAGCAATTGCTGCGAAAAAGCAGGTGAATGAGGGGTTTGTTGGGAGATGCGTGGAATTTCTTACGTTCAGTGATTCTAAAGAAACAGCAGAAACTAGCGAAGTGGAGGACTAACACTCGCTTTTTTTAAGGAATTGCAAATGAAGAGACGGCAGTTATCGGACTCGCATCTAGATTACCACTCTGCTTCTAATTAGCCCGTCTGATAGCGATCGTAATCCGATACTTGCGAGTGATACGATACCGATTTCGATTCCGATCCCCAACCGAAGCCCTGCCTACCTGAGCCCGAGTGGGGCCTGATTGACAATGAAGACCGGGGACGTTGGCTTGAGGTGCCTAGGCCGGATGGACGGGGGTCAATAAGTATCATTGATGCAGTCGGGTGTTCGTCGAAACTACCTACGAAGTCAACAAAGAAGGGAGACCGCAAAAAAAGGAAGGATGAGAAACGGGGCGAAGTTGACTCCTTGCGGCACTGCTAGGTCGTGCCTGACACTAACAATTTGGAGTGGAAGCCGGATCCTGTGTGTGTCACTAGGTAGTTGATTGCTGCGCCTTCTTGCTTAGCGCCTTCCATCCCAAACCACGCTGCATCTCAGCCGCATCGATATCGCGGCCAGGCCGTCCATTTTTCCCTCATACAACACATTCTCAAGACACAAGTCCAGATGCGCCTCCTCAACACGACGTCAATCCGGCTGGAGGAGTTCAATGAAGGAAATGTACCGCCCTACGCCATTCTCTCGCACACCTGGGGCGATGAAGAAGTCACGTTTCAAGACATCTAGGCCGCACAGATCCCGATTGGGAAAGCTGCTGGCTACGACAAAATCGTCCGCACTTGTCGACTAGCAGCCGACAGCGGCATCCTCTACGCGTGGGTCGACACATGTTGCATCTAAGAATGTTCACCTGGCCACTAAGCCCTACAAAAGAGGGCGTGTTTGCCGCCGCAAACGTAGGTCACTTACGCATTCTGAGCCTTGTCAAACGGTGAATGGTAACGAGCAGGGGCCGGGATCGCCCACCAAGACGAGCCCTAAACTAGGGCTTGGGCCCTGTTTTCAGCCCCCGACTAGAGTCGTGTCATCCAAGGTCTATTCTCATTCCTAGTTGTTAGACTTGGAAGGTGCCTCCAAGGAGGATGACGATTAGGCCCCACAGTTCAGAGCACGTATTTCAGGCCAGAATTGGTGCAGCCAATTCCACACAAATCAAGCATCCTTACCACCGCTCTTCATTGTCCAAGATCTTCCACGAGACCCGGTTTTCTCGAATTCACTGCTTCAGTCTATCCAAGATGCAGACCATCTTCACACCCCACACCAAAATACCCCGGAAACAAACGGAGTGCTCGATGAACGAGCCATGATGTCTCCCATTAATCTAACCCCCCTTCATCGCTAGCCCCTCTGAATCTCCAGCAGGCGAATCTGGAAGGCAAAGACGACTGGCTCTCTAGATCCCCTTGCTTGGTGAACTAACCTGGCTTTCTTCCCCACACAATCTTCTGCCGGTAGTATGGATGGAACTTGCCTGAGCGCACCTCGCGCTTGATATGGGCGATATAGACGAGGATTTCGTCCCGGGTCCAGCCCAGTGTCGTAGCAATCAGTAGCACGTAGCCCTCGACGTCTTGTTCGATGGTCAATTGTGCGAACCGTCCGACCTCTTTCTGTTTCTCGTCCTTCGGCCAGCCGCCAACTGGTATCTAAGTCGTAATTCAGCCAACTATAATTTTCGTATAACAGCGGCTTTCTCGACTGTTTGCCCGTGCTCACATACCTTGAAGTTGAACTCCTCGATATCCACAAAGCCGGCCTCCTCCATCGCTTTCCGTTGGATGCCGTCATCCACCACACTGAAGCTGCGTCCAAACACCCTGCTGCCCTGCTCGAAGATCTTACCCCACTGGCCCAAGGCTGATGTCTCGACAACGCTACCATCATCGCTCTCAAACCGGCTCGAGGTTTCGAAGCTTTCGAGCCAGCCCCCCGGTTTGCAGCTGAGGTAGGCCTGTTTGAAGAGCGCCGTCCAGTCGACGATGCTACCTAGGAGCCACCGCATATGGATATAGTCAAAGGATTCGTGATCGAAGGTCCAGTCGTGTGTGCAGTCTTCCAGCTCACTGATTGGGGATAAGTGTTAGTGATAGGCACAGAGAGCAATGCGCGGCAACCGACTTGCAATTTCAAATTAGGCGGCACCCATGCCGGCTGGATGGGCGAGATGTCGGTGCCAGTCACCTCGGCCGCAGGAAACTCGTCCGCGAAGTCGCTACGGAGTTTTCAAGTTAGCGGCGCCTGGTAGCACAAATCTAGACTTTGGTCTTAGTCGCACATTGCCCAGATTCCTAGACGGGAGAGGCGTAACTCGTCAGCTCCTCAGAATCAAAGGAAATGTCTTTGCCAAGAGTTCCACAAACCAGTTCCAGTCCCGATGTCTAGGGCTTTCTTGAAGAGATAACCTCAATCAGCCGCTGTTCTGAGAGAGAAAAGTAACTTGCTCTAAGGCAACGAAGCGAACCTGGACGCGATCCTTGTCCAAAGGAGCAAGGTGCAGTTTGCCACGAAGGGCAAGTGTAAGACAGTGGTGTCTTTTCTCTAGGTTAGCGGTGCTCTCTGATTACCGCTTCTCTCTGTCGCGAATCCACTTACACAATGTCTTGAGACTTGTTGGCCTTCTCGTCATTGGATACCCTTGCAAAAGCGAGTCCATGAGCGGGGTACTTCACCATGGCCACGGGCGCTTCCTTTACATAACGTGATGTTCGAGGATGGGAAAGTCCATACCAGTACTTAGCGTTACCAATCTCGCTGTGATAGCGTCGACCCAGCAACGTTCGGTAATTCAGAATGGTGGAGGCGATCGACGATGTTGAGCTTTGGGCAGTACCAAGGGCGGAGTCAGCGTTATCGTCCGCAGCTTGTGGTTCCTGCGAGGACCTGGTGTTAGTTTCGGTGGATGCGCTATAGCTGTGGAGATGGAATGTTGGCAGAAACCTGATCAATCCAGTGCTCAGCTGGGAAGATTCCAACTGGCGGCCCCTGGACCCGTTCCGGGGACTTCTGATGACCTTCCCCATCAGCCATCACGTTTAGGTGCGATCGTAGTGAAACCTAAGATTGGAAGGAAAAGGCTACAACGAGTGCCCTCTGAAATGAACGCGAGGAGATGAGTGAGCTGTTGGGCGAATACGTTGATCAAATCCACTCCCTACTGCTGGTTTTATGCGGATGCCAAGCCAGTACCCCGCAGCGAACGCTCCAATGGGTTAGGGCGGCTGCACGGTGGCTGCTCCGAGCCAACCACAGCCGGCGCTCCCCACACTGGGAATGCCAATTGGGTGTCTCGACGTGATTCTTTGGTTGACCACCATATCTGTGAAGGTCCCGGGGTATGAAAACGAGAGTGGAAAAAAAAGTAAGAGATACAAGAACAAAAAAAAGATTGGGCAAAGAAAGCAAGGGGGCGATACAAGGCGCTCTTGAACGAGCTTAGAGGTGTTGGTTCCCTGGCTTGCCTGGCAAGCGGTTGACAAAAAAAGAGAGCCACATTACCTGTGCAGTACGCAGGCTACTATAGTAACTGCGGGCAAAAATGAAGTATCTTTTTGTACTGCCAGCTGGTCATCTGACCGTTCCC
>Ga0247760_1002531_pt1 | contig 13577 bp, 11 predicted proteins | sample UWRJL171409R4_FD_179936 | JGI IMG/M metagenome (GOLD analysis project Ga0247760, IMG submission 179936) | Plant litter microbial communities from Arlington Agricultural Research Station in Wisconsin, United States - UWRJ-L171-409R-4 | ecosystem: Environmental > Terrestrial > Plant litter >...
CAGGTTGACTAGATCTAGCCCTCGGGAGGCTAAGAACCGCCAGTGTGTCCGCGCCCGACAGCGCAAAGGTCCTGTGGAAAACGAGAGAGTCAGATGTGTGATAGAAACCGACCTGGGTCCGATCTCAAAGGGTTTTTGAGCAGGGTCGAAGTCTTCTCTGCGTGAAGATCGTAAGAAGGATAGTCTCTGGAGGGTTTGGTAGGGCGAAGTAGACATCCTCGAGAACCCTACAGTGAAAAGTAGTAATGTTTCGTCAAGGTCTGGCATCACAGATTGATAGATTGGGCCCAATTGGTGTATTATTCCGCATACGTAAATCAGTCCACATCTTGAAAGATAACTCCAGTCTGGTGACAAGGTCCCCCCTCACAACTCGCCCCCGAGCATCGAAGAATACACACCTTGCCCAGTTACCTCCGTCGCGTTTGAGCGATGACGGTACTCTGCACATGACATTCTTCACACCTGGCATGGCCACATGACTGATTCGTACACTCAGGGCTGCTGTCCATTGACCAGGGACCATCGCCACATCGACACTGGGGCTCAAAGTATTAGTGTTATAGGGATGAGGAGACAGGGTGATTCGTTGATTGATCAGGGTCAATGACTTACACAATACCACGGATCGGCAATCTCGCCGTTAGACCGGGATGACTCGGACTCTGTGTCCTGAACTGGGGTAGATGGAGCCGGTGGTGTACGCAGGAATTCGGTCTCATCCCGTGATGCTGTCTTGTTGGACCAGGATACGTTGGACCAGCATACCTCGTGGACGGGGGGACATGGAGCTGCCGGTGGAAATTCAAACTCGCCCGAAGATGCTGTGTTGTTGGACCAGGATGATTCGGACTGTGTGTCATGAACTAGGGAACAGGGAACTGGTGATGGGGATTTGGACTCAGCCCGAGATGCTGTGGTGATGAGCCAGAATGGCTTCGATAATGATTCAAGTCCTTTGCTTGGCGCCCCCTCGGAGGAGCCGCCGTACCGTGCCGTTGTTGAAATGTTGCTGAGCGACTGGGCTGTCGTTTCTCTTGCGTTCAGAGACGTCCGAAGTCCAAAAGATCGGTCCGATATTCTCCCCGCCGCATTTGGCTCCGGCATCTTGTTTGGAGAAAGCGATTGTACCGAGCCGCCTCTTGATGGGATTTCTGGCAGAGTCGAATGACTTGTAGTTCTCGGCGCCTGGGGGGTCAGTGCAGGTCCTCTCTTCTCGCGTTCCTGGGACGGATTGACGTTATTGCACGTGCTTCTTCCGGCGCCCCTGGTGTCGACTTCGGGGATACCGACCTGTTGTGCCGGCATGCTATAGGTAGACCTCTGATCATGTCTTTCCTGTGGGGCTCGAAGTCTGCAAATGATGTACCATAACATCAAAGCCCCTGTAACAAAGTAGACACATATAGTGAGCAACTCAGATCCGTCATTGGGTGCGGCGTTCCATAGCAAAGCGACAATAGTTGCGAGCCAGTTACGGAGCTCAGGTATACGGCCGAGATAGCTGGAGCTGGTGTATTGCCGCGGTCTCTCGGGAAACGGGGAGCCCAGAATTTGATCACAATTGGCCTGTGTCCATGGCAGCGTTGCTTCCTGGAATTCCAAACTTATCAACAGTGTACATGTGACAGTGAGATGATCAAACTTACACGCAACTTTAAGCAGTACTCTCTAGCCGCTATATCGCTTTGGAATCGCTGTTCGGCATAAACAGCCTCTGTCAGTGGATCGCGCTGGTCGGGCTTGAACCATTCAGCGAGGAAAAAAGCCAGTGAGGCAAGGACGGCAAGGAGTCCAAAGAAAGCGCCGGCCGCTCCATAGTCCCGAACGCAGACCCAAGACGCCCGATTTCTCTTATGTCTGCGTGTGTCACCGGTCATAGAGGGAGTATTCGGGGGCCTGAATTGTTTCCTTGAGGTCTGTTTCGTGGCGTTGATACGGGAAAGCCAGGGTGCTGCGACGGATTGATTCGATTCCCGGTCATTTCGGGGACTTGCGTGCTTCAAGGTTTGTTGTAATTTTTCTTTTTCGCATTGAGTGTGTGAGTTGAGACTCTCAGGTCTGACGGAGCCTGACGACATCGCCAGCAAAACAAGCCAAGCCACACTGCTTTTCATGAGTCTAGGAAAGTGCATTTTGTGAGGCATTGCTGCATCCTGCCTGCAGGTGACAACGCAGATAGAAACACCGCCTTACCTGAAGCAGCAATTGGAAATTCCTAGCCTCCATCACCTCTTGCTCACGATCAGAACTTTGGGGGCAAAAATAGGTAGAGAGGGAAAAACATGCTAGGTCCAGTACATGCATTTATTAGAGGCGTTGTATTCGGAGCCTGCCTTGGGATCGCCACACGAAACAGAAATGTCACTCAATGGCACTGGTTTTTAGCTCATTTCGTTCGTCATCGGAATGGAGTACAACTGTGATCCCACAATACCAGGTAACTACCTAGGCAGACAGGTAGGACTAAAGAAAAAAGACTAACAAAAGCAAGGTTTGGAGCCGTGTCCACCAGGCTTGGATGGCACCAAACGCTACCTGTCATTCAAGTCTAGAGCGAAAAGCTGGACGGCAAAATGAGCGTGACAAACTTTGGGCTAGTCTTAAACTCAAAATGGAAGAAAAGCATATATATAACCGAGGTATCCGGCACGAGAAAAGACGGTGCATTTTTTTCACTCTTTCCTCTTGCATCAGAACTATCGTCAACACCGCCATCTTGCAGCACCGTTCACCAGAACGCATCTGGGACAATGGTTACAGCTGCGGAGATGGCCAAGACAGCCATGGAAACGGCAAACAGAGCCGACACGACAATCACTGCCCCCGCGACAAACGCCACTGCCAACGCACCCAAGAAAACATCCAAGATGAGGTTTCTTAACCTTTCTGCAGAGATGCGCAACATGATCTACCAGAACCTTCTCGTCCGGCCCCACGGAAGAGACGGCAGTAAACGCTGCGTGCAAATCCTCGCCACGTGCCAGCAAATCTACCGTGAAGCGATTCCGGTATTTTACGGCCAGAACACGTGGCATATATTTTGGGCCACCACCCAAGGCCGGTCGAACATGACCTGGGGTTCAAGTTGGGGTGGCGGTCTAGATACCTCCATTTCTGGCAACAACATGAACTGGCACGAATACGAACACCAGCAGCAGCAGCAACAGCACCAGCAGTACGCCGACCTTTTCCGTCCGCTGCCCATGTGGCCCAACGACAACAACAACAATCTAAAAAAGGGCGAGGCCGAGTTGTTGGAGGAGGAGCAGCTGCTCTGCGGCTTCGACTTGGCTAGGCGATTTTGCATACATGTTAGTGGCTGGGAAAGCGGGCAGGTGAACATAAAGCGTGGGTTCGCGCCCAAGGCGCGCCAATTGTATGCAGCCCTGGCGCGATGTCGCGGCATTGACTATTTGCACGTCCAAATGCACGAGCGCGTGGCTTTTGAAACCTCGCTATACTACACGCTGGCTCCCTGGGTATTTCAGTTAACGAGGGAGGAGGAGGAGAAGAAGAAGAAGGAGCCCGCGTGCTGCGTGTCCCCTGCCAGTATCCAGGGCCTTGCCAGTATTCAGGGGTTGCATCCAAGATGCGATGCTAGGTGGACTGAGGCCCAGGACATTTTGATGAGCTGGTTGGGCCGGTTGCGTGGGGTAAAGGTTTTTACAACCACCGGCATTCTCGACATGTTTGTTTATCGCCACACTAGGAATGTTACCAGTCCGCCCGGCACCCGCACCTACAACAACAGCATGAACTACAACAACAACAACTACAACGACGACGGCGATGAGGAGGAGAAGGAGGAGGAGGAGGAGGAGGAAATGCCGAACTTTGGAATGCTCCAGAACAACAATATCCTTCCCGGGAATCACATGCAGGGGCTCATAAGGTCGACAGTTCGCAACACTAGAGAAAGATACTGGGATATTGTACTAGGACATACTAGGATATATCCCAGAATACATGCACGGGATGCACGACGCCGGAATCAGGGTTCATAAATCTCAAAATCAGCGGCCAATCACACAAAAATGTGGACACGTGTGTTTTTTTCGAACTGGACGGCCACCGGCTAGATAGATTAAACCCGGTCCCCAGACCAGTGGACGAATCGGGGGGGAGAAGAGGAAATTAGCCTGTTTGTCAAGTCAAGCTCATGTCACTCATATATACCACGCATTAGGGCGGGAATTGCATTGCAGGCTTTCAAGCCACATGGCAAATCGAGAAAAAAAGCGGAATATTAAATAGGCTGGGTACCTTGGGAAACTGCTGGTAGAAAATTCACGTCATTCTCAATTCCTTCCGTGAATGCGACGTGATCCGTGATTTGATCTTCAACAGGTTGAACGACAGAAACCGGAGAAAAAAAATGAAGGGCTTCGCTACTACCGTTCTTCTCTGCGTCATCAAAACTTCCCTCGCCGCCATAAACTGGGATATTTACGAATATGGCGTTGTCGACACGTTTCGCTGGTCGCGACCATTTCCCGAAGACGGCACCGACCCCGGCGGCTACCACGTGCATTGCAAAGCCGATGGGAAATTCCACGCCAAAATGTACAAGCTCAGCGACCTCTTGGACGAGCCGCCTTCGGGACTAAAACCGTGGCGCTACGGCATTGAGGAGTTTCTCGAGAAGCGGAAATATCCGGGGTCCTGGGACGGGGTTGATCACAAGGAACAAGATCGCGAGATTGTCGTCATGGAATATACCGACGTGCCGGAGCCGGTGAGACATTGGATTGAAGAACAGCAAAAGGATACGGAAAACCCGAAAAACGAAAAGAAGTGGCTGTTTGGCGTCTTTCCCAAGCCGAAGAAGGAGGACGAGCAGATTCATCATACCGTCGGCGCAGAACCGACGGGGATCCCCCAGGATGCGTTGCACCAAGTAAAGAAGGAGCAGGTTCCAGACAAGGAAAAGATTGTGGTGTTTGCGGCGGGCGCGGTCTACGAGGTGTTGCCACTGTGGGTGTCCAAGGGGAGCAATTGCGAGCGTGAGTCTCCCTCATCACAGAGGCAAGCCCAAAAATAAAATAAAATGCAAACTAACGCTTAAAATAGGCGCACTCAGCAATCTCACCAAATACAAACCCCAAGCCGAAGACGACACGATCCTCGCGTGGGTCATGGACCATACCAAGCCGCAGCGCGATCTGGGCAAGCGCGACATCACCTTCCGCGTCGAGGCCATGTCGGTAACAGAGAGCGAGGATGGCAAACGGTCGCGTCTCATGTGGGAAAAGCTGCACCGGACCGTACGCCGCAATGAGCGACGGATGCAGAAGGAGGAGCGACAGCGAGCCAAGAAGGAGCTCGAGGAGGGACGAGTGCGCGATGAGTTATAACATGGCAATGATAACAATATCTCGAAAATACCTAGCAGGACAGCAGGACAGCAGGACAGCAGGACAGCATATGGCGCACATGTCAGCGCAGGAGTTACAAGGTGCGCTTGAGTTCTATACCACATGAATCTAATTCTATATCTAAAAAGATATCTAAGTCCAACGCCGGTGAAATCTAAGCAAGATCATAGATGAACACTCGTTCAAACACTAACAGATGGGGTCGCCGTCCCGCTCTGTGTCTGTTTAGCCTCCCGCTCCTCCACCGTCAAATCACTTTCGGCTTTCCCCAGATCAATCGTGGCAAACAGACCCAATGCGATAACCGCACAGGCTGTTGCAAACCAAAACGCCACGCGGTGGCCTTGACCGTTGGGATTTCTCTTTTGATCTTCCGACACGGCCAGGTCCGCAAAGCCCAAAAACACACTGATGCCGAGAAACAATAACGTGTTGATCAAGGCACCAGCTAGCCCCTGACGATGGCGGGGTACGTTGGTGGTGATGAAGATGTTGGAGACGAGATAGGTGATGTCGACGCCGATAGTGCAGCCCAACATGGCGGGGAAGACAAACGCCCAGTAATTTCCACCTTCCTCGGGAATAAGGGCAAAGAGTAATACGCTGACGAGGTTGCCTAGACCGGAAATGATAAGAAGGACCCGTCCGGGAAGGAGATGCAATGTGAATCCGCCAATAGTCGCGAGGATCATTCCGCCAACTGCCATGGGCGTGAACCAGACTGCGGTAGTGAGGGCCGAGTTACCCATGAAGGTGGATATACTATTTCCTCTGTGAGTATCGAGTCCGAACAGTAAAGGGGGGAGGAGGACAACTTACTGCAGACTCGCATAAAACAAATACACACCAAAAACACCATATGCGAAAAACAACGAAACGCTCAGCCGCCCCATATACTTTGGCTTGAACAGGTCAAACGGTAACAGCGGCTGTTCTGCCACCCAGCCTTCGACGTAGACTGCCGCGACTAGAAACACGGCTCCCAATACGGCCGTGGCGATCACATATGGCGTGTTGAAGCCGTTGGGCGCATGGGCTCCGTCGGTGACGGCAAAGGTGAGACATGCCACGCCGGGAACGATGGTGATGAGGCCCCACCAGTCCATTTTCACTTGTACTTCCTGTGTCTGCGAGCCATTATCCCGTCGTGTCCGTGTTTGCGTCAGTACAGTATCATTCGGCACGGTAACGAACCCCGTCACCGCCACTAGGGCCAAAACCGCCGAGCCGATCCAGAAGTACCATCTCCACGAAAGCATTTGCGTAGTAGCGCCTCCGACAATAATCCCGATGAAAAACCCAATCGGGGCGAACGCGCTGTATAGACTGAAGACGAGATTTTTCCGCGGGCCAGGTCGATAGTGTTTTCCAATGAGCATTATACTCGTAGGTAAAAACGCGGCCGGGCCAAAACCAGCTAGGGCCCGAAAAGTGATGAGGAGAGGATAAGAAGGACTGAATCCGGAAAGGAGAGAAAACAGAGTGAACCAGGTTAGGCCGGCAGTAAAGAGGGGATAAGCGCCGTAAATATCGGCAAGACGACCAAGTGGTAATAGGAAGGATCCGGTAACGAGAGAAAATACCGAGGCCGGCCAGGTCGCGTGGGAGGCGGGGATAGCGAGGGAATGCGAAACGGAGGGGAGGATGATGTTGAAGCCGGAGATGAAGAATTCCTTTTTTTCTCGTTAGTATATGATTGAGGGAGAGAGAGAAAGGGAAAAAAAAGGAAAAAGAGGGAGACATGATGAAGGACAAAACTTACAGCCATCAACATTGACACCAACAATGAACTACAAAACAACACCTCCTGCAATGTACTCGAAAACACCGCCGGTCGTTGTCGGCCCAACACCTCCAGATCGAGCTCATCTTGGGACGACACTCCGTCTTGTGATGGTGTTTCCTCTTTTGGTCGGGTAGACTCCATGTTGAGATTTCTCCCCTGTGTTGAGGCCGAAGTCATCACCTGTGAATTTGGACTTGAACTTGGACTTGACTTTTCAGTTTCCATTTCGTCAAGTCAGATGGGAAACAAAACATTTATAAGTTCTTTCTGATGATTAATACCCAGACGCAAACAATGCGGTGTAGGGCTGGGAACGCAGTTCAGTCCCGTCAATTGTCAGCGGTAGGGCTGCTTGGTGGATCAATCATGCACGATGTGTAGTTGCTTTTCCCATTGGGATTTGATGTCTGTAAACACTCGGACTTGCATCTGTCGGTGTAGACACACCCTCTTTGGAATAAATTTGGAATCTGGTGCGTCATCCGAAACCCCCCCCCCCCAAAAACTGTTCGCCGTCGGCCACTTCCGCTCTCCCCCAGAGTCCCCACAGTGTGGTACAGTTGTGAAGGTTGGTTGGTAATTCCGCCTGGGTAGGTCGCTCATGATTGGCTGACGGCAAAACTCATAACGTTATGTAAATGCGATGGATGCTAGTTTAATGCCTTTTTGGGACAAAGAGGACAAAGGGGTGTGTGGTGGCGAGTGGAGACTGGCTCCGCCAGACAGGCACATGCCGAGATCGGGATTCTAGCCGTTTCGGTTCAGCTTTGTTGGTAAGCCACGGCCACACTCACCGATACCGATTTGACACCAAACTTATCAGCATCCTCCGCATTCCATATCGCTGTGGGCCTCGGAATCCGACAATCGACGCTCGGTGTGGGTTCTTTTGATGGCTTCCGCCGCAAAGTGCCACAATTGCCGTCGACGACGTCTCCGCTGCGACCGTTCGTTCCCGTCCTGTCACAAGTGTTCCATCAACGGCGAGGAATGTCTGGGCTACGGTCCTCTGTTACGCTGGGCCGATGCGCCCGCCATTCGCGGTAAGCTGGCCGGTCAGGGTCTACAGAAAGCTGCCGCCAAATCGGTTCAAGTTGCCACTGCGAGGCTATCTGTCGTAACGCCTTTGGATCCTCTTGTTAGTGGCCTTGACAAGACATCCCGGTATTATATACATCATTGTATGTTTTTTTCCTTCCCTTTTCACTGCATCTTGGGTACTAGTGGTCGGTGTCTAATCTGTGGAAGTCGCCACAACGGTTTGTCGAGATCTTGTCTCCATCGACCAAGACTCACAAAACCCCTTTCGCATCATGCTCCCTCTCATCAGCCGGTTCGACTACCTCCAAGCCATTGTCATTGCTACTTCAGCCATGCATCTAGCCACGCTCCACCGGATCCGGGGCCGACCCAGCACGGGGACCGAGCTAGTCGACGCCCTCTCCGCCAAAGGTCTCGCCATCAAACTCCTCCGCAACGCCGTCGATAGCGTCACCCCGTCCAGCCGCGCACCTCTTCTCGCCGCCATTGTATTTTTCGTCAACCTCGACCTCATCGACTCGGGAAAAGGCAGATGGAAAGCCCACGTGCAAGCGGCCCGCTCTCTCATCTCGTCTATCTACCAACCCTCAACCACATTGCAAATCGACACCACCCTCGCCCCGCTCGCCGACGCCATCGCCGCAGACTGTCTGACCTACCAGATTTTGGGGTCCACCATTAGTGTTGTCGATTCCGTTTTTGTGAATGACGACACTACCGTCATGACGGTCCTGCATCGCGCTCAGCCATATAGCTATCATTGTTGTCCACCGGCGATTTTACAAACGATCCTTTCTGCGAGTCAACTTTATTCTTCTGACCCTTCTTCTTCTCTAGAACAAGAGATGGATATGGATATGGACATGGACGCAATGACAACGTCCCTTCTGTCTCAAGCTCGCACGTTTGACGTCCCCGCTTGGGTATCCACCATCTCGGGCCTGCCTGCCCACGACGACCGCGCCGCACGGGTAGAGCTCGCGTCAGCGCATCGGGCGGCGGCGTGTTTGTACATTTTGCTTTCGGGGGCCGGGGAGGGGGCGAAATCCTTCCCTGCCCAAGACTTTTCCGACCTGCCTTTATCCGACCCCCCTTCTGGATCTGACGCATCCAGTTCTAGCTTTGGGTCTGTTGGCTCTGAGGAGGAAGGGTTTGACTCTAGGGAGCATGAAGACACCGGAAAAGCAACCCCAGAAATAAACACAGCAGAGCAATTCGTGCAGGAAATCTTACTGCATCTCTCCCGTATTCCCGGCGACCACGTCCTGCTAAAAGGTACCGTCTGGCCGACATTTATGGCCGGAGCACAGACCGACGACCCCATCTGGCGAACCTGGTGTATGGAACGACTGCGTAAAGTGTGGACGCAGAATCCGTGGGTCTGTCCATGGGGCTATGTAATCACCGCGACGGAAATGATGCAGCGGATTTGGGATGTCCGAGACCAAGGGGCCTACATGGAGGGAGAGGGGAATTGGTTAAGGAGGTTAAAGGAGAGTCCAGAGGATTTGTTGATTGTTTGATATTTTCACTTTGGACTAATTCTGTTTGTTTGGTTGGGCTGATGCAAAGCTGGACTGGGGGACTCCTATGGGTAGGGTCATAACTAGGTAGGTAGTCTACAGCATGTGGGGGAGTTTATTGCTTCTAGTGATGGAAAAAGAGACAATTTTACCTCACCCATCTCCAAGTTCTGGGAAATTTGGATTTCCTTTTCAGAAACGTACATATCATAAGACTATGTCGTGTCAATGCGAACCAAAGTGCGAATGGGCAACCTCTCTGAGATCTGTGGGTGTGAACAGCTCCGGGTTTGCAGCCATAATCGACGGTGAGGACTAGCTCCATTCTTGTCCACAGAGAGCTCGACCAAATGGAGATCTCATACCATGTATGCCGAGAAGGTAGGTATCAATTTGGTACCTACCCGAGGCACAGGGTTTATTATGACTGTACCCAAGAAGCCGTCGTCAAACAGACATGACCACCAGTGTCCCGTCTGACAAAAACCTCGGCTCTTCCCTCCAACCCGTCTCACCCATCCACACCAAGTAAGTGCTCAAGTTTCAATATTTCCACTACCGCGTCTACAGTCCGAGCGCCGAGCCTGGCAGGAAGAGGCGTATTCAGCTCCGTCCAGCTTGTCCAGCTTTTCCCGTGGTGGTAGACACTGACAACCATCAGTGATAACGAGCAATCAGCATCTAGGCTTGATCTTGGTCAGTTTCAGGCCTAAGGGTAAAGAAGTGGACGGCAGAGACGCCGCCCTGCTACATAACGTGTGCCTATCCATGTAAGAAATTCTTCGTTTCCGTTTTCGTTCAGGTAAGCTCGAGGGTGTAGGGCTTGGTCAAGACATAGGCTCGCTCGCTTCACTTTTCCGTCTGTCGCTTTTTCTCTGGATGACCAAAGTAGGTAGGGAGCCGATCTCGGCGAGTTTGCTTGAGTTTCGCAAACACCAAATCCGCCATCGTGGCACATAGCAGCCTCTTGGGAAGCCATGGCTGTAGTGGCGCTAATGGTCATTGCAAGTGTGGAACATTGGGCTTATATTGAAGGTTGACAAGGCGGGACAGACATTGTGTAACTTGCAGATTTGACCCTCTCTTCGGATTTCTATCCAGCGAGAAACTCTGATCTTATCTTAGGAAGTGCCTCAACCCGTCAATAATATCATGTGCCGTGCGACAAGAAAATTTCATCAAGTTGAGTTGAGAATACTGTGATTAGTATCCGTTTGCAATGATGCAAGATAGAGAGGTATTAGATGCTCTACGCTCAGAAACATGTTTTGACATCGGATACTCTCTAGCTTCCCTTTCGTCGTCTCACCCATAAAAAACCAATAGTAAATCCAACGGAAAGCCTGCCGTGTGATGCTGCACCCTTCACACTTATCACAACTTCATCACATCAAACCCCACCAATTAATCGACATGGTCATTACAGCCCTACAATGTCATGCCAGTGTGACGCGAACACCTGGTCAGGGTACATGTACACCTTGACACCTCGGTGCAGCCCCGACAGTCAGTCACCGGCAAATACCGGCAGTCCGCCTCACTCTCTGATTTGATGAGTTGTCTGAACGGGATGGGTCCAAATGCAAGACCAGCAACGGTTTTTTACTGGAGGATTTTTTAGCTAGCTACCTAGCTAGGTAGCTGCAGCGCAACATGAACCCACCAGACCACATACCAAACCCAATGCCCAACCCAACGGTCCGAAACTGAAAGGCAGAAATGCGCTCCTCTTGTTATTGGTTTAGGTAGCTGACAAGCCAAGGAAATGTCCTGGCGCAAGCGCTGTGCCACTGCAGGTCTGCCAGGTCAGGCCAATTAACTGCCGATATCGAATCTTTTTTCCCCAGAGAGGCGCATGCTCACAGAGTGCAGTCTGGTGCATGGTGCTGCAGATTCTGGGATGGACAGACATGACATTAGCCGATAGCTGCTGCTGCTGCTGCTGCACTGCGCCATGTTGCAATATGATGAACCGACCATCTCTTTCTCTTGGAACGCTGCCTGGTCTGGTATCGCCATATTGGAGTGAACATTCTACACTAGAGATGGAATGAGACTCATTCACCGGTCGCAAAAGTTTGAGAGAGACAAAAAAAAAGGTCAGCTGATACATGAAAGATAACACTGCAGTTCCTTAGGCTCCTTCCCCAATTTACCCCCGCAACCCATTCTGCGACCATTGGCTCCCCCACGACCAGTCAGGTTGCTGCAGTGTTCTGATAGGCACGCTGTCAGACGGAACAGGCGGTTCAACTCTTTTTTTCGGGCTGCTGCAGCTGTCCCGATGCGACATGGATTGGTCCCATTCCACGCTCTTCGATGCAACCAGGCTGCAACTGCGAGTCTCTCGTCGGTTTCCCCTCAATCCCCCCGCCACAGTCAAAGTGTGCGCGCGCGGGTCTCCCCAAAGTGCTCGTGAGAGACTAGACCTGGGATGAAGGTTGGAGAAACATGAGCCACATATTGATCTGGCACCGGACTTTGTACCCTCCTTGGTTTCTTTTTTTTTTTCCCTCTCTTAATTTTTTCCCCCTTCCCCACATCCTAATCTGATGGTTGTTCCTCGCCATTTTTTTTTGGACATCTCGGACTGTGATGTAACTGGATGCACCGCGGCTCACGGCTGTCAAGCGCTTTCAATGTAACCCTGGCTGGCCGTTCGATCGAAAAGTGTTCCCCGCGCGCGCGCCGCCAGCCACGGGAGAAAGTAGAACTTGTGTAAGATTCTCTCCCACACCGTTTCTCTCCCCACCTCGCATTTTATCTCTTGTCAAGACAAGACATTTTTTCTCATGCCCCCTTTTGTCTCAAGTTAGCTCTTCTCTTTCCGTCCACTTGACGCCCAGATCGCAAATCGGCGCATAAAACATTACATTGGATATCAGGATTGTCCAAGTCCGGGCCCACCCACAAGAGGGAAAGGAAAAGCTCTCATCTGGTCGGTCCCAATGCGCATAATACCGCGAATCGTCGCGGCCCCATCCCGGCGCTTCCGAATATCCCCGCCACCGCCATCCCTGGATACGGAACCTCCCTCGGCGGCCGATTCTCAACTTCACCGATTACCATCACCATCACCATCACCATCATCATTACTACTACCACAGCATAACCGTGAGCATGACGGCCCCCACCAGCCACAACCAGAACTCGAACTCGACAATGGTCCCCCGCAATCCCATTCCTCCCTCCGACGGTCTCTTGCTTCGCGGATTCTCCCCCGCGACTCACTACAAGATCAAAACGTCATGATCGGGGTCATTGTCGGCGTTCTCCTCCTCTTCTTTCTCATCGCGCTGCTATATTTTCTCCATCGCTATCATGGATCTATTCGTTTTTCAAGACGCAAAAAGTCGCGACACCATCATCATCATGGACATCACGGACATGGAAGGTATGGGAGCGATAGCTCGAAAGGGTCGAGGACTGATTCGGATATGGGGCACCCACCGCCGCCGCCGCCGCCAGTTTGAAGTGCAGTCAACACCTTTTGGGGGTGGGGGTTGTTGGTGGTACTTGAGGGGGGAGGGAGGGGGGTCCCCAACCTGGGCAGACTCTCCACATATGTCATGACTCATGACGGCGCGATTACGTTTTCCCTTTTCGTTTGTTTCTCCTTTGTCTGATGATATACGTTATGCCCTGACCTGTACTTGCTAGTATAGGTTGAGGCTCAAGGGTACCTACCACCTTAGGTACTTAGGATATGGGATATGGGACTGGATGCAAGTTGGATGTTGTTCTACCGAGTACATTTCATGTTTCACGGGCTTTTGCATTTCTATTTCCTTTTAATGATCTGCAGAGGCTGTATCTGCCACCGGGGGGGGGGGGGGGTTTTTGCAGGGG
>Ga0247760_1002532_pt1 | contig 13574 bp, 11 predicted proteins | sample UWRJL171409R4_FD_179936 | JGI IMG/M metagenome (GOLD analysis project Ga0247760, IMG submission 179936) | Plant litter microbial communities from Arlington Agricultural Research Station in Wisconsin, United States - UWRJ-L171-409R-4 | ecosystem: Environmental > Terrestrial > Plant litter >...
TCAGTCAAGGAAGCGGGCTGCAACGGGCGTCCCCACCAACGAACAGGTGGGAGAATTGAGTTTGGTCCCCGCAAGGCCTGTGAAGAAGACTAGGAGCGGCCGCACGGTCAAAGCTACGGAGAAAGTAATGGGCGCAGTGTAATAGTAGTGCGCAGTGAAGTGCGCAATGTAGTGGAAAAACGCGGAGTTTGGCTGGGGTTGTAATAGTAATACTAGAATAGTTTTTGGGCCTCACGGCCTTGCGGCAATGCTGAGAATCATTCGGATCACAGTTTGGTATCAATAATTGGTGTGAGTTACTGCAAAAGATCTTCTACTATTGCAGTAATGGTGGAAGCCACGCAATTTGTGGGGGGTGCCCCCCCAGTAAAATGGCCTGTGCTTGGGTGCCCCCCTAAAATTTGGGGGGTGCCCCCCTATCAGATGCCTTTTTGGCACCCTAATGACGTATGAGTATCATCCAGCCGAGTGAGGAGAAGACTGGCGATGTCGTAGAGGTACTCGGCAACACATGAATGATCTCCGGGTCGCGCTGCCTTTTTTGCCTCCACTCGGAATTTTGCAAGCGATAATTAGGGCACCTTATTGACACTATCCTATTGGTAGTACCTACTCTCAAGCCATATGTTTCTCTTTTACTCTTCTTGAAACCACTTCAACACCTGACCCTGTCCAACATTCCAAGCATAACAAACCAAACAGTGACGATACACCTAGTCAACATGCCAAAACCACACTACAAAGAGGCCAAAAAGAGTGGAAGATCTGCCAAATCAACCCAAATTCACCCTTCTGGCAATCAAACAAGGCCCAAATCCCACAAAACAGGACAATTCCACGGCTGGACTTGACCCTTTTGACATGTGGCAATTGTTGAGGATCATGCTTCGATGCCGACCATTTGAACACCGAAATCCCCTTCCAGTCGGCCATCCAGTTGGCCATGACGACAACCAATACAAACAGCAACTGGAATGCTATGACGCCCATGACGACTGGTTTGGCTCTTTCTGCGTCCCGCTTAGCATACCGCGGATTGGTGTATAGCGGAATACTAGCTCTATTGAAGACGCCTGCAGCCATGACTGCAGTTGTGATGAGTGCCAGTCCGAGGATTGACGCTATTGCAATTAGGTTCTTGGCGAGATAGACGCGTGGGTAGTGCTGGCGTATCCATCTTGACGTCGTGCGGCGGGCTAGGCGGCGGAGGGTCAACGAGAGCGCTGTGCTCAGAATCCAGGTTCCGATGATACTGAAAATAAATGTTTGGCGGGGACCGGCCCTTGTGAGGAGAAGAGCTCCAATACCGCTGGCGATTATAGGGCATATGGCCAAGAACAATTGACTGAGTGCTTTGAGGTTGTGTGTTTCCCGTCTGGCGGCGTATGGAAGATATGTTGAGTGCCCCCCAACGAAATGGGCGGTATCAAAGCAACCTTCCCACGAGCTCAACAGTCCAAGCAGGTCAGATGTGTCATCGTTCAAGGATATCGCCATCCCATTTGGTCCATCCTTCTTACTCTTGAGCTCTGCAGCCTGCGCATCTCGGGCGTTGACCAAGAACCGCCTGAGTGGATGGAGGGCAGCTCGACGGGAGGCGAATATGCCCGCAGTACTGCTCAGATAAACAATAGGAATTATGCAGCTGAGGATGAGTCCAGGCATCAGAAGACGAGATGCCGATGGTTCGGTGCCACCTTTGACATCTTCGAAGAGTACGGAGGCGAGTTGTAGAATATAGAGGGCGATGGCGAGGCAGGCGCGGACCCTTTCATCCGTCCGGCCATCGATGAGCTCTACTGCCGCCTCCCTCCATATTTCGAACATGTAGTTCGTATCAGGACTGAACAGATCCACAAGACTTTGGCTCTGACCAGTGTAACCAGACTCTGGACCGGCGAGCTCATCGAATCCCGAGAGAACCGTCGCAATGATTCTGAAATCGCTGTGTGCCGTTTTCCATCTTGATTCCTTGGTCGCAGACAAAGACGCAAGCTTTTGCACTTTTGACCAAGCGTGTAGTTTTGCGAGGAGCGACCACATCGTATCAATAGGGTCGCCCAAGACATTAATGAAAGTAAGAAATCTCAGCTTACTTCCCGGACTTAATTCGATGTTGCTGAGCAGGAGAAAAATGGGAAGGATCCAAGTCATGAAACGTGGTCCATGATCAGCGTACCAGTTACTTCCGTATCGCTGCCAAGTTTCTGTATCGGATGCGCCGTATATCTGGCCTGCCCAATACATATCGGCCGACCCGGACAAAGTCAAGGTCGTGATTTGGTCCATCGCAAAGCATTGATCGAAAGAAAGCTGGCGCTGGTCGGGCCTCAAAACTTTCCGAGGGGTGGTGATACTTGGTTGATGTTGTGATGGGAGGGGGGTGTGGGTATACTGCGGATATGGAAGTGCCTTATATGGTAATGGGGCGACCGGAAGAGAAAGAAGTATCGGGGGGATGAAGGCCCCGAAGGCAAACAGTACGACCAGTAAGGGTGTTGAAATGGTAGGCCAGGCGAGCATTGCCTTCGCCTTCCCGGATATGCTTTCGACGGTAGGAATGCTGCCACTGATGACTCTAGTAGAGACTACGGCCGGGCGGCCATTGTCTTGTGGGTGTCCGGTATTGTCTCTGTCGGTTGGAGAAGTAGTCGGCGGTGAGGGAAATGCGGACAATACTTCAGGTGGGACGTCAGAGAACTCAACGCTGTTCGTATTGAACGATGTTTTGATCTGCTCGATTGTCTTTGTGAGCGGTACAATGTAGCCAAAGCCGAGCTCCTCGTCGGCGCCGATGAGATGACCGTAGACCTGGAGAGTCTCCTTGTCGACAATGATGGAGCCGCATTCTCCTTTCTCGATGGTGCCGGAATCTGGCATCATGGACCACACTGGACAGAGGTCTCGAGCCCTCCTGGTTGAGATATAACTCATTTGTCCGAGGAGAGTGCCCTGGCGTACACCGTGCAGTCCTGAAACCATATATATCCTGGTTTGGCCGTGAGGATCCCGAGCTAAGCCTCGCAACGGAACTGGCGGGCGATTCGAAGTCGGGGAAATCAGATTGTGCAACGACGTGGCTGTTTGGGGTTCGATCAGACTCCAATCAAGGTAGGCGCTTGATTCCGGCAAATCGAGAAGTGAGCGGGCTCTGGCAGCAGTGTTCAGACGCGTCGTAGTCAATTGGTCCGCATGCAGCGCATTATTCGTAAAGCCTGGAGAGGGGAGGGGCCCAAAGAGATGGTCGACTGTGAGAACCCGATGAACACCCTCCACGTTCAGCGAAATGCCAAGAGTGGCGGTACGGCCCTCGAAATGTACCAAGCTTCCGCAAAGAGGTTGATGCTCAGGTCTCGCTGCCAAGATGACATGCTCAGTGGCCTTACGAGCCAGTTGGAACCTTGGGTCTATGACAATATCGAATGGTGGCTGTGAGTGTCTAGTTTCCGACTGGAACTGCGAAACTTTCATTTCGAGTCTCATCTTGTTCGACTTTCGTGGCTGCCTCGGTTTCACAGTGCAATGCAGTCCAGGTGGGATGCACTTGTGAAGCCATGCTCGGAGGACCTTCTCGTCCTCTTTGTAGCAAGCGACGACAATAGTTGGGACTGATGTCTCTGGGGAGATGCCGACCATTTCTTTGCTGAACTTGAACCCGTCGGGTCGATCGCAAAGCGTCTTGTGGGATTCCACAGCTTTTTTGAGTTCCCCAAGCACAATCTGGAAACGCTCCTCGTATCTTGCCACATCCCATGCGGGTGACTGAACTTGCCTCCCAAACCACCTTCTTTCCTTGCGCCCGGGAAGGGGAATCCCTTCAGACAGGAGTTTGTTGAGATCATGTATGGGGCGTAGCGCTGGAGATGGGGACTGCGCTGCTCCTGGTCCACTATTCTGCTGCCCAAGGACCGGGCTGTTGACAAGCGTCAACAGCGAATCGTCCGTCTCCTCTCTGACGAGATGGGAGTGCGTGCCATACGTCGGTGCCGTCGGCAGTCTGCTATCTGAACTTCGGGAATCCGCCACGGGTGTCTGCTGGGGAAGAGGGTCGCCTTTTCCCACTGGCAACCAGCTGAGATACTTCGACGAGTCCTGGAACCGGAACACGTCCACCAGGCGCGAGAGTCCCGAAGCCATTGGCACGTCTGGCCGGGACTCGGAGCAGTGGAAGGTCGCCGGGGGAAGGAAGCAAATGAGAGTTGTTGGCTCCAACATGAATACGTCGTATCGCAACTTCAACTGTCCGTGGAGTCAAGCACGACGGGCCATTGCGAACATTGCGAGCCCAGACAAGCCACGGTGCCGTGGTGGGGGACATGTGCGGAGGCGAGGGTGGGGAAGCGGGGGATTATCAGGGCCAGCTGGAAGGTCACGGCGGCGAGCCAGTGAAGACGGTAGGTGAGGCTGAGTGCCTGAATTATGCGCTGCGGGGAAGGAACCCCTGCGTGGGTGTTTCGGTCAACGACTAGGCCGGGAATCGCGGGAAGCTGATTGGGCGCCAAGGCAGATTTTGAAGCCACGACGGGGAACGCCGTGATTCCCCGACCGCAGGCAGACACCCTCCATCCCGAACTGGACCACAACTCACCTGGCCCACTTTCCAGTTCGCCGCGGTCGGATTTGCCGCTTATCATCGTCTGTTCCCATCGGAAAACCTCTAGTTCCAACTGAACTTCTCTGAGCCCAGCCAGAAAGATCGCCAATATTGTGATGTCGCCAAACGCGTCCCAGGACAGGAAGAAAATTTCGCAGCAGATCCTCGGGCAAGAGGGCGAGTTCCCAGCGTACTTCAGGTTCTATGATGATCTCGCGCAGCGCAGCAACGACTTCCATCTCACAATTGACACTCTACCCTCCCTGCTATCGGTAACCAGTGACTCTGTGCTTCTTGCTGCCAGTGTTCTCCGTTCGAATCTCCAAAAGACGAAGCAAGAGACCGAAGGGCGTTTCAAAAATCTTGCCGGATCGGACACCAAGTTCCAGTCTGATGAAAAGGCCATCAAAATGGCCATGCAGGCCATGTTTATGGTCGATCCGGCGGCGAAAGAAAACCACTCGGCCGATTTCACGCTTGGCGACTATCGGCCGTCGCTGTGGCATCCACACCAGACCCTCGAAGATTTTATCGATCGTCTCTTCCCGCCCAGTCTGGCGAGCTCACAGGATGCTGCACGCATCGCCGTCGAGTATCGGGCTCTGCGAGCGTGCAAGCTACAAAAGCGTTTAGGTGCACGTTTCCGCCTGACGAATAATCTCGCAGAGCATCTCCTCTTTGACGAGAGGCGCAATTGTCTTTACATCTTCCATCATGTCGCGTTCTTGAAAGCGCACCTGTGCCAATACCAAGGCAAGGAGAACCCACTCGATATTGGGTTGAACGAGAGCCTGGAAAGGTACGCGTTCTCGTGTGCGCTTGAGAATACATGCTGACTCGCTAAGCGTAGCGGCACCCTACCCCCACAACTCTTGGTTGAGACCCTTTATTCGCTACAAGCAGTGCTCTTCCCTTCGATTGACCCTGATTCGGCTCAGATTCTGGACGAACTGATCGAAAAGCGGGGCTTCGACCCTGACTGTGCAGAGTACGAGGGCTACAAGGTGTTCCGGGACCCTCCTCCAAGCTTTCGGTTCGTCTACTGGGGTGAGCGAATGGCACACCTCCACCAGCTCATGACCCGGCGCCCGCCACGGAACAAGCTCGAACGTTGGTTCCACCGGCACAGCACCGAGGGGAATGCCCTTTTCATTGCCTTGCTTGCTCTCTTCTTCTCGATATTGGTTGGGATTGTCAGTATCGCTCTCAACTGCGTCCAGATCTGGATCACATGGTACACCTGGAAGTATTCACCATAATCGACGGGAGAGATGGACGAAGTGCGGAGTTTCTTTGGTTATGTAACCTTCAAGATACCCCCCGACTCAACGCCGCTTCGCCTCATCTGCATGCCACCTATCCTTCTTCACCCTCAGCTCCTCTTTCGCAAACATCGTCAGCAAACTCTCCGGCAAAACACGATCCATCAAGCCAGTCTCGACATCGTGACGCCAGTTCGGCCTGAATTCCCTCCACCCGCGCTTCACTGCTCCATCAACACCCCCAACCACAGCAACCCCATACACATCCGACGTTGGCCTTCCTTCCGCCATAATGTTGGACTGGCTTTGCACGTCACCCGGAATGACGACGAGGCAGTCGATATGCGCCGTGGCAGGCTCGTCTTCAAGCTCGCGCGCCAGCGCGGTAGTGAAGGCGTAGTTGAAGGCCTTGGTCGCGCTGTACATGACGATCCATGGCATTCCAACGCGGCCGGCGGACGAGAGGTTGAGGATCAGCGATCTCTCGTGCGTCTTTCTCGTCGGCGATGATAGAAGAGGTAGCGCGAGATTCGTCAGGCGCGCCATGAAACGCGCGTTTAGGTCGACATGGGCGTCAACTTCGGCGATACTTAGCGTGCTGAGGCTGCGGAGCTTGGGCTCGGCCATGGGCAAGCCGCCGACATTGTTGACGAGGATGGAGATGTTGAGGTCTGAGATGGAGTCCACCGCGGCCGAGATCTGCTTCGGCGTGGCGGTCTGGGCATTGACGACGAGGGTGCGAACACGCGGAGAGTCGAGGGCTTTGGCGGCCAATGCAACTTCGTCCGGGAGGTGGCCAAGCAGGATGACGCCGAAGCCTTGGCGGACAAGCGCGCGAGCGATACCGAGACCGATGCCGGCGCTAGCACCGGTAATGAGCGCGTAGGTGTCGACGCCGGCGCGTTTGTACGCCGTAAGAGGGCGAGAGGGTTTCCAGAAGTGGAAGGTGAGGAATTGCGTCAGCCAGTAAAGGACACGGAGCACGACAATTGCCCCGATCCCGGCGAGGGTGGTGATGAGCGGTCCAGAGGCCATGTTGTGATGTTGTGATGTTGTGCAACAATGTATTTGATGCTTTCAACGACCCCCCATGACCTCGAGAATTGCGAAGGACAGTTTTATCCACGATGCCTGGGAACGTCTGAGTCAGCGGCGACCGCGGGGGTGAGTCGAATGGTTGAGCCAAGCACACCAACCCCCCAACCAACCACCGCTTATCGCTTCACACCCCTGAGGGGATGACGGTGACGTCAAATGTAACAGCCCATTTTGGGTTCATTGCGTCCCTCCCAATGCTGTCTCGCGCCTCATAGCCGTCGCCGTTTGCGGACGGCTTGGGCGGGACGTACGGTCACCCGCGGAGCAGCAGACAAAGTCGCCGGGAAGGGGCCAGAGCAGCAGGGGCCTGACTTCGGATTGTATTTGAGAAAATCGGCACTGGAGATGCCGCAACCGCCGGCGAGGGCGTCGCATCGTTGCCGGCTTTTCCAAGATATTTAATGCTTTCTAGCCCTGGGTTTTAGCTTCAACTCTTGAGCCAAAGCCCTACATAGACCTAGAAAAAGAGCGACTCAAAAACGAAAGATGGCCTCTTTAAAAGGCGAGATCGACCGGTTCTCGTCCGTATTCTCGCTCTACGGCCCTGGTACCGTCGGTTCGTGGCTCTGCATTGTTGCATCCGTGTTCGTGTCATGGACTCTCAACGCCGAGAGCCGGCGACGCGACACTATCTCTAACGACTTTATCGCCATGCTCTCCATGGCACTTGTGGCCGCTGGCCATGTTTTTTACCTGCTGTTGCACAGCCAGCAAAGCGACCTATTTACCAACACATCGCCGGAAGCCACGCTCTACGCTTCCTCTGTCGAGGCGCCGTTGAATGTGTGCGAAACGTTCGTTGTTGCTCTGGCGCTGTTCCCCATTGCCGGTCTCAGGGACCACCGCTGGCGAGCTGGCGCTATTCTCGGCATTGCCTTCTTGCATTCTCGACAGAGACAGTCATTTTCGCGCAGAATCCGGGGGCTATCGTGGCGTCGGAGAGCAATCTGGCCCGCCCGTTTCTGTTCAACTTTTTCGAGGCCATGGTGTTGATCTTCGTTTTTCTCGGAATCGTAGCTCATCAATATACAACAAACCCGACCAAATCCTCCATCGCGAGGACGCCGTCAGAGACGTGTCCTAACAACCCAAGAGACTTGAGCCAATATAGGTACCTATGGAACTTTGTGAGCTAAGTCTGACGGCTTTCGAATGTTGGGTTATACGGTGAGGTGTTGATTTCGCGAATAAGCTGAAGAAACAGAAGCATCTTGGGGGGCGCCGCCGCGACGGAATTTCTGGAGAGGTCTCGGAAAATGTAATACGAATTGTTCTAACTAATCGCCGCCATCAAATAAATACCCCCTTTCCACCTCCCCCCACATCCTAGGCGCACCCTCCCCATTCATAACCCCGTGCATAGAAACATACCCAGCATAAAACCATAAGCTCTGATTCTCAGGTATCCCCTCACCAGACCTCCTCCACAGCACAAACGGCACAGAACTCCCCATGACCAGCACCACTTCATAACCCACCTTCATCAACGGCGGTCCCGACCCGATGTGCCCGCCTTCCGTCACGAAGAGCAACCTACCTTCGTTAGCATACCAAAAGTTCCGCCCGGCCTTTTCAACGGACATAGCCGGCTCGTCGCTGGGCGAAGTGGGTAGAGAAGGACCAACCGTTATCCCTTCCGAGGCGAGATCACCGAGGAGTGTGAGCGCAGCTCGTTGCGCTTCTTCGGAGTTCCGGAAGCGACGGAAGGAGGTGTTGGCCACCTTGACGTCGTGGTCTGTTATGGCGAGGAGATCCCCGAAGATGGTGCGTGCAAAGGCGGAGAATATGGTTTCCGATGCCTCTTCGCTTTCCGTGTTGTTCCGTGCCAGGGTGACGTATGAGATTTGAGTGATGGACACGGTAGTTGGAGGTGGCCTCTTGGCTGGCCGATACGGGGCGGCGGCGTCCCGGGTGCCGAGGTGGAGGAGGAAGAACTTTAGGAGGGCCATGATGTAGTTGGAGAGAGATTCTCCCGATTTTGCGATATTTTCCTTGGTGAAGAAGGGGGTCGTGGCGACGACACGCGACAGGGGCTTGGCGCACACTTGAAGAACGGCAGGTGTGATGAGGGCGGGGGGCGGCCCAGAGCAGCTTGGCCATGCGATGTAGCTGTTGATGCGTTGCACGAGGATGTTTCGAGTGAGGGAGCCGTAGGTATGGCCCCAGTGCGGAACCCAGGAGGGGAGGGAAAACAGCGGCGAGCTTTGCGGCAACGGAAGTTCATGGTTGATAAGTTTGTGGAAGGATCTGAAGTGCATGAGGAAGCGGTATGCGAGCTGGGCGAAGAGGTCTTCGACGGGAAGATCGTAATCGGGCTTCAGATCGATGGGGTTTGGGCAGTCGGAGAGAAGTCCTAGGAGACCATAAATTCTGTCGTGGGGATCAGTGGCCTCTTTAAAGCGGGTTATCTCGAGGATGATGAAGAGGCGGTCGATTTGGTCTTGGACCACCGCCCCGCTGACGATATCGCGAATCTGAGCTAGCGGTTCTATCTTGGCTCCAAATCTATAGAGAATATGCGTCTGGCGGGACGGCAAAGACTCCCAGAAGGATTTGTAGCACACTCCTTTGATGTGGTGGCGCCGGAGGATGCTGCCTGCCCCCTCGATGAAGGCCATTGGAGCGTTGATTTCGCCGTAGATAGCGCGAAGTTCTACCTGCGGTAGAACCGCTTCTTGGAGAACCCACATGCAATTCCACCACGGAAGATGTGTGATGTGGTCGGTGACCTCGAGTGCCCCGGCCCAAACCGGTAATCGAGGATGCCGCTTTCACCCAAGAAGATGTTGACGGTGCGGACATACTGGTAAATATCCGCCATAAATTGGATTTGTTGAGCCTTTTCTTGGTTGTCGTGCTGGTTGATGCAGATGGCGTCGACCCACAGAATCCTAGTGTCGACGCTTGATGGGAGTCGTCGAAGGGCGGCGATCAGATTCTTAGTTACCTGGAAGCAGCAGCCATCGACCGTGATGGCGGCCGTGTCCTTGGCGTTTCCCCACACGTACGAAAGTGCATCGAAGGCCGGTTGATCGTCTAGACACGCCTCCTGGAGCCCGCAGTTGATTTGTTCCATCCAGCGCCCGGACAGGAGTCGCAGTGTCCGAATGACTCGCTTACCCGCTGGAAGTTGTCGGTATGTCAATGCTGCCATGATGTTTTTCGAGAACAATGCATGGCATGGAGGCAGAGGACGACGCCGGGGTCATATAATTGAGACACCGATCCGCAACGACATGATTGTTATGTGAGAAATCAAGAATGTGATCATGTTGTTCTGAAATTCAAAGCAGTTCTGGTTGGCTACTCCACAGAAGTCAACCCGCCATTTACCCACCACCTTTTCACCACGCCACTTTTTCACCACGCCACCTTTGAGTACCTAGGTGCCTTACCTGAAGCAGCGAAATTGGTCAGGCAAACAAAGTACCACGAATTACCCAGCCGTGCGCTAAAAGGTTGTCCTGAATGCTTAACTGTTATGGCCGCCGTTTCGCATTTCGCTAGCCCCGAAGCGGGCAGGATTAGCCACGTTCTTCTCCTCCCAAGCGGGTATCGCGTTACAGAGCCCAGACTTCTAGTGGTGATGATAATACAAACAGATGGTGTGGGGTCGGCCATTGAACCTTTTCGCCAACTGCCATCAATCCCTGGACCACAGCAGCCGAAGCCGACGACAACATGCCGGAGATTGAGTTTACTCGCTCACCTAATGGCCCGTAACTCTGGTTCCCCCGAGTGCTTGCAGTTGGCGGCCTAATGACTTTCATGCAAGCTGCTTGGCAAACCATCCTGAATGTCCCGGATCGAAGCCTGCCAGCTCCCCGACTAGGTAGGCTTCTGAAAGTCGGCTCAGACTTGATAGATCCGAGACTGGTGCTCACAAAAGGAGAAGTAGGTACTTATATCGCGCTGGGCCATAATTAGGTTGGCGACGCGCCGATGTGTTTAACAACCCAGACGATCAGTTAGTGGCAAAATGGAGTCTTTATAAACCGTTTCCTAAAAACATTCTGCAATACCATCTCATATATTCGCGCCTTTGCTGTTAATTACCTTTAGATTGGCAATCTCTACGTCTTATAGGATAGCCAAGATCACTACGTGTTGAAGCCAGCTTATATAGTTAACATTTTTAATAATGCCGCTGTTGCTATTACCACTAACTGGCTACTCTCTGATACTATACCCCACCCCTATTTTGACAAGGTCTCTTCGCATTTTCTGGCTGTCTATTTTTACGTGATCAAGGCTGTTTGGTATGCAGTTACTGCCTTTTCAGAATGGGGGATGGCTTATACTAGCAGATAGAACGGCTGTTTTGACAGTACAAGACATATTCCGCACTGGTTGAGGGGACCCTGTCCTTTGGCCAGAGCCTTCGTAGTGTCGGAGGTTGGATACTATCGGCAAAAGAGAGTCGAAACGCTGAAAGTGTGGGCTCAAAGGAAAAGATGCAGAGCGGGGCATCAATGCTTCACAACGGAGAAAGAAGAGTGACAAATGGTTCTTCATTCAACGTTCAAATCTTGGTATCCATCTATACGCTGATCGTCCGGAAGACGCTAAACTCCTCTCCTGTGGCCACCAGCGCGCCGGGTATCTGCGGGTGCCAATGAAGCTCCTTTGCCAACTTTTGATAATGCACGAACAACAGCTGCGGCGGGACGTCCTGGACACCGGCCGTATCTTTGCTCTCCTCGTCGTCCAACTCCACCGCCAAATCCCAGAGTGTGACGGTGTTATCGCCGGCGGCCACCGCGACGATGCTGTCGTCGGTAGGGTGCCACTCGATGCTCGTGATCTGCTCCTTGTGATAGTTGAAGCTGGCGATCGCGTCCGGCTTTCCGGGCGCAGAGCCACCGTTCGGCTTCGGCTTCCATTGCCGGAGATCCCAAACAGCCCACTCGCCGTCGTCAGCGCCGGACGCGAGAAGATGTGTCGTCTGCTTCGACCAGGAGATAACGTTGACGTCCGTGCTGCTGATCTGCATGCTCAAGGCTGGGTTGCGGCTCTTGCTACGGACGTCCCAGATGCGGACTGTGCCGTCGCTCGAGGCCGAGGCGAAAACAGACGCCTCGGAGGGACTCCACTGGATATCCTCGACGCTGCTCGTGTGGCCTTGGAAGGGGCGAGTGTCGGTAACGAAGCCACCGCCATCTGTCCGAGTCGTCATGTAGATCAAGCCATCGTTGTCACCAGTCAAGAGTTTTCCAGCAGGAGCGAGTGGCGACCAATCTACCGCATAGCCTTCCGCCTTGTGGGCCCGAATTGTGCAGACCGGTTTGTTCTGTTGCGCCGTGATCAAGGTGCCCGGGGTGTCGAACGAGGCAAGATGGGGGGTAATGTCATGAATAAACACGTTGGTCGACTCGGTCATGGTCGCGGTGAGGGTCGTGGGTGGCCGGGAGGGGTCTTGCGAAGGGCTCTGGTGGGCGCGGATGCGGTTGGTGGTCGAGCTCAGGGGAATGGACTTGGATTCGAGGATAGGGTCGGAATCCTCATCGTCGTCCTCGTCGTCACTGGACTCCTCGCCGTCCTCGCCATCCATCTTGCTGAGACCGCTGAACTTCATGACCAAGAGCGCATTGTCGGTGGCCTTGCTGTAGTCTGCTTGTGTGCCGGTAACGGTATACATGGTGGCGGGATACACACTCCTGTTGTCGCCGAGCCCGTCGGGTACAATATCGAACGAAAGACACGGCCACGGCGTGCTCAGGTTGTGGAGCATTCGGTAGGTTGTCGGATCGGGCGCGAGGGTCTGGCCGGGATCGAGCTTCGTGCGACCGACGATAAATGTCCCGGGTCCGCCGCCCTCGACTTCCATTGCAGCTGGTGGGCAAAAAGATTAGCAATGGGCCTCAAATGCGCGACAGTATTGGCCCTCTTACCCGCTTCCTCGGCCTCGCGCTCGGCGTCTGGTCGGCCATCGACACCAGCCTCGACGATCTCGTCTTCGCTCTCGAACTCGTCCTCGAATTCGTCCTCAAACTCGCCCATATCGTTGGGCTTCTCGTCGACGTCCATCGCGTCTGGCCGGCCACCGCTCTTGAGCGGGCCCGCCGGCGTCTCTTCATCTGCGCTTCGTTTGGACATTTTGTTGGATCTTGGTCTGGAGAAAATGGCGGGGTACCGTGGTCGCAATTTTTGACAGCCCAAATTTTGAACTTTTCAGTGGGGCACTGCAGCGCAGCACCCCGCACAATGTGGCGTATCCGTTTGGGGTTTGGCGCTGTGGCGCAGTCACATGTGGCGTCCACAGCTGGTCTGTGGACAAGAGCTCGGACGGATTGACCGGGGTCTGGTTTCCGCCGAGTTTCCAAGCTGCATGTTCTTAATTCACGCAAATACCGTATTTTTCCACAAAATCCGGTTTTACTCGGTAAACGTGCACGCTCACGAGCCACGCAAAGCCACCGCTCCAGCCACCTATCCACGGCTGAACAAGGCTTAGCTCCGTTCTGGAAAAGGACTAGTTCTTACCTCTTTAAAATTATTACTTTCCAGGGTCGAAATTCTGCCAGCTCCATCCCCCCACTGCTGGCACCCTTCCAATTGGCCTTCTTCAGAGCGATCAACGCCTTCGCTCAACGCCAACAATTCTTTCTGTTTCTACTTAA
>Ga0247760_1002533_pt1 | contig 13573 bp, 14 predicted proteins | sample UWRJL171409R4_FD_179936 | JGI IMG/M metagenome (GOLD analysis project Ga0247760, IMG submission 179936) | Plant litter microbial communities from Arlington Agricultural Research Station in Wisconsin, United States - UWRJ-L171-409R-4 | ecosystem: Environmental > Terrestrial > Plant litter >...
CATTTGTGTTCAATCAGCCATACCAGCCACGGGCACCAGACGGTGGATCCAAGATGCGCGAGGCTCGGTACTAGGTGCTGGATGATATATTTACATGACTCAAATTTGGCAGCTGGCAAATCTGAAATTGGTGTCACTGATGGAGGATTATTCCAAGGACACAACTCTCTAGCCTGAAGATTGTGAAAGGGGGCATGGGCTTGGTATATTCCCCGTCAATATCGTTTGTTGGCTCCAGTCTTCTATGATTGACTTGGAAGGCACTGCGCCAAGCGAACAAGTGCCCTTTGGCAGGGCGGACCCTGAATACCAAGCAGAATACCTGTTTCCATCTCAAATCCTCTCATTACATTGACTTCACATCGCACTACGAACAAATCAAATCCTCTGAGAAACATCAAGCTATCTTTTGCGCATGTCGCCAAGGGGCTGGCAGCTCCCCTCCTCACGTGTTTATTCGACCCCGAGTCTTACGTAATCGCCCCGCTACCCTCGTTAGGAGCAAGCACGAGCTGTTGCTGCTGAGTGCTGGGGCATTCGTCATTCCGCGCGGCAGGGCCAACGTTGATTCTTCGCGCAACGGCAATCGATCAGTGGCACTTGGACGTCTCGCATGCATTCTGTGCATTGTGGCCTAGCCTGATCTCCTGCCCTCAACCAACGTCGACCTCGCTTGTCCATCACAATGTCGATTCCGGCGCCCGAGGACCAGGCACGCCTCTTGGAGGACGCCTTGATCGCTGTGCGCCAACAGACGGCGCTCATGCGAAAGTGCTTGGATACACCGGGGAAACTTATGGATGCCCTCAAATGCTGGTCCGTACTGTTCCTTTCTCTATTTTTAGGTGTTGCCGCCAATCCAATCGTGCCTCAAACGAATCGACGGCAGGCCCCGCCCAATGGTGCTCCTACGCCCATGGCCTCTGATGCCACCCATTGATGGCCCATGAATGCCCTCAAGATGCTAACTTCGATCCGTGTCCACCTTCAGCTCCACCCTGGTCTCTGAGCTCCGAACGAGCAGTCTCGGACCGAAGCAGTACTACGAACTCTACATGTCCGTCTTCGATGCTCTCCGATATCTCTCAGTCCATCTCCGTGAAAACCACCCAGTCAACCACCTCGCCGATCTCTACGAGCTCGTTCAATATGCAGGAAATATCATTCCCCGTCTATACCTCATGATTACCGTTGGGACTGCCTACATGTCGATCGAAGGCGCCCCCGTCAAGGAGCTGATGAAGGACATGATGGACATGAGCCGTGGTGTGCAACATCCAATTCGAGGCCTCTTCTTGCGGTATTACCTCTCAGGTCAAGCGAAGAACTATCTACCAGCCGGCGATTCCGACGGGCCCGAGGGAAACCTACAGGACTCGATCAACTTCATCCTCACCAACTTCGTCGAGATGAACAAGCTATGGGTGCGGTTGCAGCATCAAGGACATTCACGGGAGCGTGACCAGAGGACACAGGAAAGGAAAGAGCTGCAACTGCTTGTTGGGAGTAACATTGATCGACTCAGCCAGCTGGTCGATCTCCCAGCGTACAAGAACGGCATCCTTGCTCCTTTGCTGGAGCAGGTGGTGCAGTGTCGCGACGTCTTGGCCCAAGAGTATCTTCTTGAAGTTATCACACAAGTTTTCCCGGACGAATATCACCTTCATACCCTGGACCAGTTTCTCGGTGCCGTATCTCGACTCAACCCACATGTCAATGTCAAAGCCATTGTGATCGGCTTAATGGACCGATTGTCGGATTATGCTGAGCGTGAATCTCAGAACGAGCCGGAGCAGGACAGGGGCAAGATCGAAGAGCAAGCCCTGGCAGACCTTTTAGAAAGAGTCAAACTCAACCCATCTGCTGCCACGCCAGTACCAACGCAATCCCCACAGACCACCACCGAACCTCCCAGAAACGGCGATTCCGTCCCCGACGATACCGCTTCAGCCGCAGACACTATCAGTGGTCCTGAAGCTGCCCCGTCTTCGTCTGATACGGTGGCTGCGGAAACAACCAATGGCGAAGGAACTGAGACAACGAAGACGCACAGAGGGATTCCTGAGAACGTGCGATTATACGAGATTTTCTTTGGCCAAGTTCAGAATCTCGTGCAAGCTCAACATCTCCCCATACAGGACACAATTGCGCTTTGCGTGTCGCTTACGAACCTCGCTCTGAACATCTACCCGGAGCGGCTGGATTATGTTGACCAGATTCTGGAATACGCCAACATCAAGGTCAAGGAGCATGCCAACAGTGCTGATCTCCACTCGCCACCGGCTCAGCATAGTCTACTGGCTTTGTTACAAGCCCCCCTCAAGAGATACGTGTCTATCTTCACAGCCCTTTCCTTGCCAACATATGTGCCTCTCGTCCAGTCTCAAACATATCCCACCAGGAGAGCTATCGCTGGCGAGGTTGTCAGAAGTCTGCTCAAGAACCAGACACCCATCGCAACGCCATCGCACCTTGAGAATGTGTTGGAGATCCTCAAGGTTCTCATTAAAGAAGGATTCCAAGCCCCTGCTGGGTATCCCGGCGTCGTTCAGCAGCGCTCTCGCACGATGGAGACTGACGAGACAATTGAGGAACAGGGTTGGCTGGCCCGCCTTGTCCATTTGTTGCAAGCCGAGGATAACGACACACAATTCCGCCTGCTCCAAATGACGAGAAAAGCTTACAATGACGGAAACGAGCGTATCCGTACAACAACACCACCTCTCGTCACCGCTGGCTTAAAGCTTGCCCGGCGTTTCAAAACCCGTGAACATTACGACGACAACTGGTCGTCACAATCGTCATCCCTTTTTAAGTTTCTCCACTCCGCTGTCTCGACAATTTATACACGGGCAACTGGCTCCGGTGCTGCCGAGCTGTCGCTCCGTCTCTTTTGTGCTTGCGGACAGACGGCCGATTTGACTGGGTTTGAGGAAGTGGCCTATGAGTTCTTCGCCCAAGCTTTTACAGTGTATGAGGAAGCCATTAGCGATTCCAAGGCCCAGTTCCAGGCTGTCTGTGTGATCGCCAGCGCTCTCCACCGCACGAGGAATTTTGGCAAGGAGAACTACGACACTCTCATCACCAAATGTGCACAGCACGCCAGCAAACTGCTGCGCAAGCCTGATCAGTGTCGTGCCGTCTACCTGGCTAGTCATCTTTGGTGGGCCACGCCTATGGTCGGCAGCGGCGAGGCGGAAGGCGCTGATTTGTATCGCGACGGGAAGCGGGTGTTGGAGTGTCTCCAGCGGGCCCTTCGCGTTGCGGACTCGTGCATGGAGACGGCGACTTCGATCGAACTGTTTGTCGAGATCCTCGACAGATATATCTACTATTTTGACCAGAAGAATGAGTCGGTATGTATTTCCTGCATCAAATCCTTTTGAACCCGAGCTAATGTTGTCTCTGTAGGTCACGACCAAGTACCTCAACGGTCTCATTGAGTTAATACACTCCAACTTGGCTGGTAACCAACAGGACTCGGCCTCTGTCGACGCAAGCAGGAAGCACTTTATGCAGACCCTCGAGATGATCAAGAGCAAAGAGTACGAAGGCATTGTGCTCAACCCGAAATGAGACTCAACATTGTCAGTCAGTAAGTAGTTCTGGTTTGGCAGGGCGCCGTGGTGGATCGTTGAAACGAGAATGAATGTACTTGGAGAGAGAAAGACGGAGAGCAGAGAGAGGAAGAGAGAACCGTTCTGTTAGCAGGCTTGACGAACGAAAGACAAGCTGGTTGATGCACCTAGAGAGAGCACTCGGCATGTTTGCAAGCAACCAAAAGCCCACGCCCGCTGCCTAGGTGAGGGTTTCACTGCAATGTACATTTAATTGTGTAGATATGTATACTTCGCCAGCGCTCCGTTCGCCGACAACGGCGCCGCGGGAAAGGACCCGTAATGTATTCAGTCTACTTTCATCCAGAGAAAACAAGCGCTGGACTAACAAAATCTATGAACCGACACAAAGCCCGGCGGGCACCACGCCGACATACCACCGAGGTGTTGATAGACCTCATGGGCCTTGGGTATGACGGACAAGGCGGTTCAAGATACACGCGACAGAAAGAATATGTAATGATAAGAATATTTTTGACCGAGACGGTGGATCAGAAGCCAACAAAAAAAACCTCCCAAGTTTTGCGCCGATGCAATGCAAGACAGATAGAAAAAAGGTGTTTAAAACACCGCCCACGTCGGTTCCTCCGTCCCTGCCTTCTTCCCCACGAGCCTCCGATTTCAAACCTTTCCCACAGCCAGCTTGCCGCCAGGCTTGGGTGTGAAGAGTACACATCGCAATAGCGCGACAACCACATCATGAAGCCCCACTGGGTTCCCGTCTCGTCTAGAGGAGTCCGAGGACTCTGGTATGTATATATATGTAGGTATATGAGCACAGAAAAACGGGCCAGAATGCAGGAAAATAACGACAGGCGTCGGTCGGAGGAGGGTATGGTGACCGGTCTTCATGATCTAATCAGCTGTTTCGCCGCGTTTTTAATGATATCCGCGGCTCGATCGACCATGGTTCTGGCCCGTTCCCAGTCATCGGTGTGGATGGCGTCTCGAATCCCCGGGAAGATTTCCTCCTCGAAGGGCGAGTCGAGCTGGGGAGCAAAGGCAACGTGCTTGAATTGAGTGCGACCGGGTAGCTGGGCACGGGTTAGCATGAAACAGGGCAAGAGACAGGGTGCGGTTGCTGGGAACTTACACCTTCAAGATCCAATAGATCCGATTCGAATCTCGCCATGCGAGCGTTGTATTCACAGCGCTTCTTGTTCAGACTGAGGCTCTCAAAACCGTTCGAGGAGACAATGTTATTTTGCCAATCGTGCTCCCATTTGTTGAACTCACGCATGCTGACAACTACATCATGGTGCGCGTCCTTCAAGGGTTGGATGGAGAAGTCTCTGGGCTTCTTGTCGGAGCGCTGTTCTCGTATCCACGTGTCGAGCTGGTTTACCCATTGACCTAAGCTGTTTGTATAGTGGGCCGTATCGAACGGCAAGATGGGCCGATCTGCGAGCTCGAGAACGAGTCGACCGAGGACCTGACCCAGAAGCGTGTGGTACACGAAACCAGGATCGCCAACCTGTTCCATCCACTCGAAAGTCTCGTAGTTGGAGCGGGCGGGGTAAACAGCACCGTCGAAATGCAAATTCAGCGACGACATTCCGACGATATCCTGGAATGCGACGTAGTCTGAGCCTCCCCCAAGATGTTCGAGCTCCCCATGCCTATCATCCCACAAAGATCGCAGCGAGGTGTCATTGAAATTTGGATCCTTGATATCCATGAGGACTTCGAGCAACAGCTGATTGAACATGGGCGAACCTGCCGCACGGAAAGTGTCGCCCGTGACGGCAGCGTCGAGGTTGACGTAGGCCATACCATCGTTGCGCAGAAGCTCATCGTTCTGTTCAACGTACTCGGTGGAGCCGATCATGTTGTACTCCTTGCCATCCCAGGACATGAACTCGATTGTACGCAGGGGTCTCCATCCGTCAGAAAGTAAATCGCCGAAGATACGAGCAAGCTCCAACATGACAGCCGTTCCGGAATGGGGTCCTGCAGCACCAAAACTCCACGAGTCACGATGGTTTCCGATAATGATCTTCTTCTCTGGTTGCTCCGTGCCGACGATGCGCCCATAAACGTTCCAAATAGGTTGCTTGACAATCTCATCCTGATCGTTCTTAATTCTTACCGTGGGCGACGTTGAGTTGCCCGTCCACCAGTCACCGATATTGGGGACGCCACCAGTCCAAGCTTGGGGTACTTTCTGGCCGTGTTCCCTGATCTGTTGGAGTAAATACTGGGCATCGCGCCATGCCAATGGAAAACTGGGAATTTTGGGAAGCGCAGGGCTCTCCTCTGGCGTCAAGCGTGGTTGATCATAGCGGCTTCCCCACCCAGGAGTCAGGACGTCGCCGATAGTGTAGCTCGACAAGCTGACCGACCCGCGTTGTACACCATCGGCTGGAAGGTAAGCGCCTTTGGGCGCAGTCTCGCCCTTGAGAAACCCGTTATCGGCTGGGTCGTTGTAGATCAGGCAGCCCGCGAAGCCGGCCCGCTCCGCCTCCCTGACCTTCAATCCGGGGTGGTTAGGGTGACCACCAGATCGCACCAAAGCGATGGCACCCGGGGTCTTAAAACCGAGGTCCTTCAATTTTGCGAAGTCATCCTTCGTCCCGTAATTCGCATAGATCAATGGACCTTTGACATCTCCCGATTTCGAGTGGCCATGGAATGCAAGTGTTTGGTGGCCCGCGATTTCTCCGCCGCGCTCATCCTCGTCGAGCTTGGCGGCCCACGTTGGTTTCCCGTCCTGGCCAAGAACCTCTACCACTCTCCCACCATCCCTGGGATAGTTGAGGTAAACGTGATAGTTGTCCCTCGAGACGTCTTCCAACCCGAATCTCCTAAACATCCTCTCCATGTCCTCCGCCAAAGCAAAATCGCCCTCGGTGCCGGCAATGTGTGCGTAGCCTGTGAAGTGTTTGGCAATGGCGCGTATGCTCCTTGGGTCCATACTCATCTTCACATGGTGTCGTAGCTTGACAGGGTCAATCATGGAGCTATTCATGCGGCGGGCCATGTTGGAGAACATGTCGCTGATAAACAGCAGGTAGAGAAACCCCAGCACCAGCATGATAGCCAGAACGCGCCCAATAATGAGGAAGAGGGCGGCGCTGCCGAGGCTTGGGAAGGCAAAGCGACTTGCCGGACTCTCAGCGTCCCCGGTTGCGGTTTCCCCATCGCTGCCCTCGGGACGGCGTCCAAGCTGTATTCGAGGTAACTTGGGTAACCTCCATCGCCAACGCCATTTCCATTGCGGCAGCGACAGTGAAAACCCGATGCGTTTTCCCCAGGATGAACGACCGCGGGCTCCACGCACCTCGGAATCATCAATGTCCATCTCTTGCATCTCTCTGCGGACATGTTCGGTCTCGGCATCTGAGTCGGTGTCGCTGTCTGAACTTAGTAGGCTGTCTTCATCGTCGGTCTCGACGGTGGGTGGGCGGTAGCCCGCGGGTCGACGGCCATGTTGGGTGGAAGGAGAGGCCGAAGAAAACGGGTGACGAGACGTGAGGAGGGATTGGCCTTCGGTAGTCGTGTCATCGTCGATGGGGGAGTGGGGGTAGTCGTTGGAGCGCGGCTGCCATGAGCCGCCAGCAATGGCTTCGTCATAGCTGGGTATCGGGGGCGCCGGGTCATATCTGTGATCAGAGGTGGGAGCCATGATGGCTGCTACCTCGGCGGAATCCGGGAGGCAGAGTCGACGGCCGTGGACATTCGGGCAGCAGGGGGAGACAGGGATGGATGGCGACTTGGATCAGGTTGTTGAGTAGTGAGCGAAAGGGGTGGGGATTGAAGGTTAAATTAGGGGTTCAAATGAGCGTGGTGAAGTCCAAAATCGGGCAGTGAGACTCCAAACTAGGAAATAACAGACAAGGAGAATCGGCGGCTCATTAGTCCTGCGCTGAGAGCCGACATGGATGGAGATGGATTCGCGATTGTCGTGATGGTATTAGGACGTTGAGATTGGCTTTGTCGACGTCGTTGCGACATGGACTCGTTTGGCTACGGTCGCCCGCTCGATCGACTTGCGGCGCAGCAACAAGGGCCACTTGGCGGCCCAGCACGCCCCATGCCAATGGCGCATTCCAGCCGGGTGGTCCCGGCTGATTGGCATCCAAGGGTTAGGGTTCAAATCTGCTGGACCTGGCTCCTTGAGCGACTTTGCATTGACTTTCCTGGACAAGCGGATCATTCCAGATTAAAAGAGGCTTTGGGAATAGGTATCTAGTTCGTTACATTTCCTGGAGATCCATGCTGCGATGCTGAAAGTCTAAGACAAGGCGGATCACATCCTGCATGTGAACCCCTGAAAGCTTGTTTAGCGTGTTGTGCCTTGACAAGGTGCTACAATAAATTCCCAACGCCTTAAAACAGTCGCTGTCTCTTGTTTCGCCGCGCCTATTGCAGACAGCCAGATTCGGCTCACTGATCTTTATTCCGTCTCAATGCATGTATGTAGGACGCCCTGGTGAAACTGGCATTGAGCTGTTTCAATTCCCAGGCTCCAAGTCCGTGACCTCCATGTCACTGCAGCGCTGCGAATTCCCACATCCATAAACCTCAAGGGATCGTGTTGCACAACTACTCGATGTCAGGCCAGAACGCCGCTTCAGCAGCGAGAAGAGAAATCCACATGGGGTCGATACGCTCGGTGACAGCCTTGATCGCCTCCTCTTCATTTCCGCTTCCCTTCACCAGCTCATCCACAGCTGAGTCGATCAGCACGCCCAGTTTGTCGACAAATGCGCGAAATTCAGGACTACTCCAGTTGGGGATGAACTCTTTCCTCAGCGCCCCTCCGTCGGCATCGCGGCTTGCGTTTGCTCCTTGGATTTGCTTGTTCCTCGCCCAAGTCCATGCATCCAGGTAGCACTTCTCGGTGCCCCAGAACGTGACGGCCGCCTCAAGCCACGGAAGGGAAGAGTTGGGCGGCAAGTCCACGGCAGACACCATCGCTGGGGGTGCGAGATTAGCAAAGATGCCCTCAATCATGACCAGACCCGGAAGTTTGGAGTCGTGCAGTTCGCTGTTTTCCCTTGCGACGGTCGCCGTTTGAGTGCCCAGGTCAATGCTCAGGCCATAACGGTCGGCGACGTCAATGAAGAAGCGCTCCTCTCTGCGAACCGCGGTGAGCGCTTCAATCAGCCAGTCCACTAGCTGGGTCTCGTAAGCTTCGCGTTCGGGAACCTGCTGGGGCAAGTCGAGAGAGCCGAGCATCTTGCCGGCAGCCTTGATGTAAGAATGGATATAGAGCCGGTCATTCGACAGCCAACGCCCAAGGTCATCTTTGGATAGTCGGCCCTCGGCGGCGGCGAGGAGAAAGGGGTGCTGTGTTGCGGCTTCAAACTCCTCGCGCCGTCCGAGGAGATGCGACGTCAGTGACCATCTGACAGCGACCATGATTGCTAACGTGATTGTCTGACGTTGAGGGTAAATCTGTCAAAATGCAAGTCGCAAGTCAACTTCGTGACGTTGTAACGCGCGGGAAGGTCGTGTTACAGCGGACTCGCAGCCGTCAATTTTAATGACGATCACTTTGGGATATCACGTGTAGGTACTTTGCAGGTTACCTACCATCCCGTTGGTTCAAGGCGTTACACGAAGCCACAGGACCCACCCACCTTAACAACGGACGAGGCGGGAGAACAAGGCAGGGGCAAAAAAAAACAGCAAAAAATTATTGTCTTGGCTGTTTGGCTTGCTTCCCCCAGGTGGTGGAAGAGTATCCCCCAGATCCCTCTGTATTATGTGGCAAGTATATATAACTTTAGACAAGCTCTCAGGTCTACAAGAAAGACGGAACGCGCGCGTAGCGGCCATATGCAGGCAGCCTCCCAGGGGAGTTGGCTGATATGACCCTATGAGATGCATCACCGTTGTCGATACAAAGCAGACGACCCAGAGAATGCCTGTTGCAGGAATCGAACCTGCAACATGCCAAGCGGTGGTGACTACTGAAGCGCGCACCAACATCCCACTGTGCCATATGACAATTACTTGAAATTGAATTTGCTGGACCTAATACATATACCCCGCCAACCCTTGATCAGGCAATGTGCGGCTCTCCCAGCAACAACTGGCCGGTACTCTGGCCCATCGTGCGTTCGATCCCCTCCTGCATGTGCCCTGTCACTTCTATAACCCCCATGCCACCATCCCCGTGGCATCTTGACTTCACGTTGCAATGATTGTCGTCGTGACACTCAACCGAGTCAACATGAACTCCATCTGCAACAAATCTCCCCAACGTGAAATCTCCATGTCCAGGCTACCAGACCTTTTACGCTACAACACTTAGATTCGTAATGTTTAATTTTCGGTGATCTAAATCTTCATTTTCAATGATCAAATTTGAAGGGCCAGTAGGTGCACGCGCACACATGCAATCAATGAATGTCTGGTCACTCTCCATGAATTCCAAACTCTTCCTGCACGCCACTGCCACTGCCACCGCCGCCGCCCCATCCCATCTCATCCCGTGCTTCTTTCCAAGAGCTCGGTAGGTAGTCTGGGGTCGCGTTCTGCCAGCAAGAAAGGTCGAAGAAGCAGCAGCGGGCTCAACTTCCATCAAATTGCCTTCAGGCTCCAGTCCAGTCTGGTCCAGTCGGAGTTTTCATGGATGTCATGTTTCAATGTTCGCGCCCGACAGGCCTGGCATGCATGCAATTGAGCTAGCTCGTCCAGTCGCTGACCAGACATGGAGTTCAGGAACAGATTGATTGACATTTGATCGTCCCAATTTCCAATAATCCACATGAGTCTGTATGGTGTGTTCTCCAGTCTGACTAGAAATAGGTAGTGGCCAGTCCACCTACCGTATCTATGCAACTCCCCATTCATTCATTCATCTCATTCATTTACCAGTAAAAAGTGCCTCCAACCCCCGCCTTGCTTATTAGTTGGATAGGTAAGTAATGGAGTGCAAGCCAGGGGACAAACCCATCGCGAATCCGCTTCCGCCGCACTTTATTTCGACAACACAATCTCGACATTGCACCACCCACTGTAGTTGGAGTTCAGCCCCGGAAGGAAACCTTGTCAGCATGTGGGTTTTCAACCTTGACAGTGTCCTCGGCAAGATCGGGGGAGAATGAAAATTGCCCCTGTGAAATCGAACTGTGGATGCAAAGATATGAGGAAGCGCTGCCGCATGCAGCATACAGGGGCCAGGCAAATCTCGAGCAGCCTAGCCTTGTGATAAGATCTCTACGCAACACAAGCAGTTACAATGAGGACAAAAGCGTGCAAGGGGCCACCGGTCAAAATGACGCTCCGGGGCCAGGCATCTCTGGGATTGGTGAGAGTACCGCGAACTAACTAAAAAGAAAAAGAAAAAGAAAAGAAAACAGGCCCATTCCACCGCTTCCATACTCCGACAGGATCCGTTTGATCACGCAGTTCAGGTTCTGCGGGTTCCTCGGGTTTTCCTTCCCCTTGGGCTGGCAAAGTCGCCACTTTCGTTGATCCGTTTTGTCACGCAGTTCAGCTCTGCGGGTTTCTCGGGTTTTCCTTCCCGACACGGTCGACCGCTCACCAGTCTCGCTGCCCCTGCCATGGACCTGGTGGCGGAGGCGAGGAGAAGCGACCGGGCTCAGCCTGGTCGGGCTCGAACGGCGCGAGCTGTTCCAGACGAGTGGTCACCTCGTCCACGCCGCCGCCAACGTCCACGTCCATGGCGTCCACATCCATGGCCCCGCCGTCATCGGGGTACTCCTCGTCGACCGTGTTGCCGCCACCCTCCATAAGGAGGTATAGGCCGGCGGCCGAGAAGAACCCCCGACCGACGGACAGGAACTCATCGATGAGGAGGGCAATCTAAAATTAATCTTGTCAGTCGTTGCTGGTCGCTGCTTGGAGTCGGAAATGATCCATCATTACTCGAGAGTGGCTCGCGTCGGCGGGGTTTTCCATCAGGAACTCCTCCCTGGCTTCGACAAGGACACTGATGAACTCGGCAAAGACTGGAAAAGACAGGCGTTAGTTGAAATTGATCCCAATAGTACAGCAAGGAATTGACGACAAGGGAAAACCTACGGCTGAATGACATACAGGACTCTATGCCAGTCTCACGCCACACCTGGCCCAAAATCTCCAGCTCATCCTCCGGCGGCGCGCACACACGGGCAGCGACAGCCTGGGCATGTCTGATCATACATTGTATGATCTCATCGATGATGCTTACTAGGTGGGTGACTAAAAGTTAGCTTCGATGTATGAAACGTTGCGTCAGGTTTCATGGGCAAAACCAGATGACCTACAAAGAAATTGCCGGTCGAAGATATCGACCCCGCCCAATGCCATCAGCGCAGCGACAACACTGGCGTCTCTTGCCAGGCGGCACATGACCTGAGGCTTGGGCCCCAACGTCAGGCCGTTCCTGGGGAGCAGCCGCTTGAGGTCGCTCGACATTTTTCTAAGTTTTTTTTTTTTTTTTTTTTTTTGAATTTTCAAAAAATGTTTGTTTAGCCGTCTGTTCCCGCATCGTGTCGCGCAGCGGAAGAAAAAAAAAGGGGGAGGGAAAAAAAATGTGGAAGTCTTGGGAAAGTGATGCCCAGGAAATGAAGTGTATTGTTGGAGAATTGCTGAACGACCAGTATCACAGAATACGGGCCCCAGGAGATGTGCTTCCCAACCAAACTGAAATTTGAAGATTGCCGTCCTGGAGAGGCCATACCCGAAGTCGGCACGCTGAGGTTTCTGGAGAAGTGTTGTCCAGGAAGTCGAGCGCAATCTGTGAAGAAATAATACCAGGGAATCAAGTCTTAGTCGTGGAGAGATGATGTCCGGGAGGCCAACCAAAAAGTTCCGCAGTTGTGTTGCCCAGCGAGTGAAAAGTGTGGAAGTATCGGGAAAGTGACGCCCAGGAAATAAAGCGTATCGTCAGGGGAGATGTTGTACAGCCAGGATCAAAGCCTGGCAACCTCTGGAGGTGTGCTTCCCGAGTGAACTGAAGATTGAAGATTGCAGTCCTGGAGAGACCACGCCCAAAGTCGGTACTGAGGTCCTTGGAGAAGTGGTGTCCAAGGAGCCAGGCGCAAGTTGTGGAGAGATGGTTGCCAGTAAGTGAATTAGTCGTGGAAAAGTGGTGTCCAGGAAACGGGGGGTATGTCGTGGAAGGATGATGCCCAGAAAATTGAGCGTCTCGTTAGAGAAGTGTTGTGCAGCCAAGATCAAAGACTGGAAACTCCTAGAGGTTTGCTTGCCATGCGGATTGAAGATTGTGCTGTCGTGGAGTGACGCTGGCCAAAGTCGACGTCGTAATGCAATTATTGGAGAGGTGATGCCTGGAGGATCGAGTATATCCCGCGGAAAAATGCTTCCGACTGGAGATAGGACTTGCTCCCCTGACTTAGTGCCCGGGACTCGGTTCTTGGCCGAAAGTCGACAACGTGAGGGATTGAGAAGTGCTGTCCTGCATCTCGTGGGAAGATGTTGTTCGACTGGAAACAGGACTTGTTTTCCCCGACAAGTGTCACCAGAGTCCCACACCGTGATGTTTGGAAATGCCATTTCCAGGATATTGATCGTATCTCGTGGGGAGAGTGTCTGACTGGAAACAGAACGCTGATTTCATCGACAGTCGTCGACCAAGACCAACGCCCTATGCGCCCAGGCGAGTTGACACCTGATGAATCGAGCGTATCGCCTAGAAAAGTGCTAAAATAGCAGCTCAAAACGCCGAGGAGCAAAAGTAAACGCGATTTCCACACATCAGGCACGCCTAGGTGGCCGAGACTGCCTTCTCCAGCGCTTTGTCGGTGAGAGATACCTCAATCGAGACCACGCTCGAGCTTTGTCATGGACTTGAGGCGGCCCAGATTAAAAGAAACGACGAGGAGGGTCGTAAATTTCGGGGAGTTGGATGAAATTGCGGCGATGATGGAGGAGAGGCAGCGACGGGAATTTGAGGGCAAAGAAGTGATGAGATGGAGAAAGAAGAGGAAAGACTTACCAAGATTGGAGAGGGTGGCGCTGGTGAGAGCGCGTCCTGG
>Ga0247760_1002534_pt1 | contig 13573 bp, 18 predicted proteins | sample UWRJL171409R4_FD_179936 | JGI IMG/M metagenome (GOLD analysis project Ga0247760, IMG submission 179936) | Plant litter microbial communities from Arlington Agricultural Research Station in Wisconsin, United States - UWRJ-L171-409R-4 | ecosystem: Environmental > Terrestrial > Plant litter >...
ACGTCACATCCACGGGTACACCCCAAGCGCCCTCAACCCCATGAACTACAAGGAGGGCGGACTCTGGAAGAAGGGCGACATCACCTACGAAGCCAGCGTCAAACGCAGCATGCGGCCCTACCCTCTTCCCGGCACGCCGTACGGGAAGTGCAGCAAAGAGAGCCGCTTCGGCAGGACTGACTTCGAGTTCAGGGGCGCCGGCTGGGCGACCTGGGATTTTGGCCAGGAGTTGTTGCTCCCAGCGCTGCAGAGGTGTTTCCAGGGGGGCCGCGTTGTGGCGTGGGCTTTCACGTACTTTGATCAGCGGATAAGGATGGCTATGAATAGCAGGCGGTGTTTACTGTTCAAGCGTACATGCAGTTTTTGGAGATGTGCGGTACTGAGAACCTCCTGGCTGCGTCGCCCGGGGGTTTCGTCGGCCAATTCGATGGGTTACGGAAGAAATGGGCGTGATATGTGTATAGTTGTGGGGCGGGGAGGCTCTGGGAGGACGTATTATAACCAGAGAATGTGTTCTGAATTTCGTTTGTGCTGTAATCTTTGTACTGTAATATCGTTTTCCCTGCAAATTGTCTCCCGGTTTTGGTCGCATTAAAGGTGTGCGATTAAAAACAGTTTCAACTCTATCTTCACCCCACTGTCGTAGAGCATTATGCAACACCCTACCTCGAAGAGTGTAAATTTCTGCTACGCTGGATAGCTTGCCAGTTGCCTCTCTGAGACATGTATCATTCGCAACTCGGCCCTAATTTGTTCAAAGGTGGGTATGGGACAGGGTCCATTCGATGGGAGTTCCAACGGTATTTCTAGATATGTCTAAAACTTACGCATCTTCTCCACATATCGTTCCCGACGATCCCAGACGAACCAGACGACAAACATGGTCAGAGTAAGGAGTAATGCTACCACGCACAGCCACCAAACCTCGGGATTCACAACCACGTGCTCATTTTCGCTCGGTGTAGATGTAAAGAAGGGGGTACTGAAAATGGTGCTGACTGTGGAAATAGGAACAAATACGATGCCGAGAAGAGACAAGATACGCACACTTCGGCTATCACGTCCGGCGAGTTTGCCATCGTGCATATTTTGAATATGAAATGACTATAGTTAGGTCAGCATACCGGCAATGATCAAAGTCTGGGTTTTCTGTTGGTGTGAGACAGAGGCATGCGGATGCAGATCGGAATAAACGAACCAAACTGATGATATTTTGGATCCTGTTCTGGGAACTCAGCGAACGGAGCCGAGTCGAGTGGAACAGCTCTCTTCGGTAGAGCAGTGCTTTATGCGTCCTTTTCCAGGCGAGATTCCGATCCTGGGGGGGTTCGCCGTCTTCATGGTATGTGATGGCCATATCGAGAGCTCGAAGCACGGCGTCTAGTCCCTCGATGCTAAAGACGGCGTTCTTGGCCACGGCGTGGGCTAATACGAGGTCGGTTTGCGGCATGTGGGCAAGGGTGCCTTGGATGGCGCTGGCTTCGGCGAAGACTCCCTGTCCTGAGTGTCAGAAACTGGGGGCAGAAACTTTGGGTCCTAGGTTGAGGTCGGTACGGGAACTCACCTGCTCAATAGATCTCACACGATCCGTCATCTCCCAGGAGGCTTTGTCAATACGTTGGCACCAAGCATCAAAGACCATGTCTACAAGCTGGTATGGATCGTCTAGGATCCTTTCCCACTTTCCATCTCCCGAAATGGATAGGGCGTGAACATTCTGTGCCATGACGGGAGGCGGCTCGAAAAGAAGAAGTGTGACATGTCTGGCCTCCGAGCCCGTCGATTGAGGCGACCAGGTCAGGAAGAAACCAAAGGTAAGCCACCCAGAAGGGGCATCCGGGGATAACGAGGAGGGGGTTTCGCCGAGGAAATGGGCCCATATTGCTGCCTTGGTCAGCTCTGGCGTCTGGCGTGATGGGGATCCGGAACAAAAAACCTGCATTCTGACCCGTCGTCATTCAATACGTTCCCAAACGAGTGTGTCACGGCGTTGGCCCTTTCTGAGAGGAATTCCTGGGGAATGTTGAAACCGGTGACGAGCCGGTCGTACGCAGGGAAGTTGGAATGTCCATCCAAGGGGGCGATGCTGGCCTCTCGTCATGCATTGTCAGCGACTCTCAGGGGAGATGGTAACGAAAACACAGTAACTCACGCAATTCCAAGGTCCCAGTTTGGAGCATTCGACCGCTGTCTCAGCAGCTTGGAGACAGAGGGGATGGGAGTCCTCACAGGGTCATAGCCTATTGCCTCATGTAGCGGCCTCGGTTAGTGCACCTATCAACAACGGTCGATATGCGAGATAGTAGCTGCGGACCTCGGCGCCATTCGTAGAGGCAGAACAAAGGCGACTGAGTTGGTGCACCGGACCGGAGCTCAGAGTTCCAAGTGCTCATGACTATCGAGGTAGTTTACTCAGGATCGTGCCGGAAGACGGCTGTGTCGTTTCTGCGGGACTTGGAGGGCTCTGGGTAAGGAAGGCACACACCACACTTAAACTAGGCATGTGTTAAAGTCTTGTCTCTTTTTGATGACCGAAAGGGGCGCCGTCGGTCACAACGGCGGTCAAGTGCGCTTGGCGACACGAGGCCTCTAGGCAGCACTGTATTTTGGGTAACACACCACTTACTGAGTATGGTGTTGATTCGGCGAGACACCAGCCAATGATTGCCTTAGCGCGGTGAAGGAAACTGATGAGGGGCCGCCACCGGATCTAATTACTGGTTTAAATTCTTTTTCAGCTGCCGGAACGTTGATGGTGAGCTGAGATTAGCAAGCCCGGAGACGGCAGGGTGCCTAAAGATAAAACGCAATTGCACCCCAGCTTCGGAAACATGTGACAGCCAAAGCTCTGGTGGGTTGAGAGCCCCTGAATCTCAGGTACCATCTTGACACCTTCCTAAGTATATAAGGTGTCTGCCCCTCGTGTTTCCAACGTCCATGTCTCCTACCCGCGCTCAACATTATTATTTTCTCAGCAAACTACCTGCATCAACCACCCCGGCGACATAACCTCAACCCCCGACGATACAACCTGCCGACCTTGCCTCTTTCCATGGTAGGTGGCCACGAACTTTGTGCTTGGTGGATCCCCGGAATTTCGTCTAATGGCTGCTGCTACCTAGGACCTGCCTCGGGAGGCCGCCCGTCACGCAGCAAACGGTAACCCGGAGCTAGCTGGTGTAAAAAGTTTTATTGTAAGGCTCCATCCTCGACATGAGAAAGCACCTTGGTATGGCGAGGGCTACGCTCACAGTTGACGTTTCAGGAAACCTTTCTCGCATCATCGACCTCTAGTGCCACACCCCCTCGCCCAGTGCTCCTCCCAGACCCCTCACCGCCCGCCTCACCTCGCCTCACGGCTGACTCTTCCACGGCCGAAACTCGACCCCTCCACATTATTGGGATCCACAGTCCGCATCCGCCATGGCCCAACCCAAGCACAAGCGAAAAGAGTACATCGATGCCCGCTCCGATGTACAGGGGTGGTGGGCCGCCATCCGCCGTGGCGGTTTCGACCGCGGTCTTCCCACAAACGCATTGCTCTGGCTTCACTACAAGCCGGGATTGCAATACAAGGCCGCCGGGAACTTCGCCTATTTCGACTTCATGGGTCGGCGCACCGAGCACGATCGACCCTTTGACGCCACGCTGGAGCCCGAGGCCGGGAAGGTCGAGCCGCTTTGCGTCCAAGCGCTGGACTCCATCTGCGCTCTTTCGAAGATGGCGGGAGGGGATGAGGATGCGTCGCCCAACTGCACGTGGAACCGGACCGTGATACGGGATGCATCGCCCAAGACGCTCTGGGCGGCCGGGTTGCCGTACATCTTCGTCAACAAGGCACAGAGAGATGGCAAATGGGCACGGTACACCGTCGGCGCCAAGGTTTCCGTGGTGCTTGCTTGGATCTTTGTGGCTGTCCCGGGCGTGCTTCTCAGCGTATGTCAACTCCTCCTTCCCAACTTCTGTATCCTGAACCCTCGATCCCCCATGCTAACAACGTGGAACGTGGCTTACTAGTTGTTTATGACAAGCAAAAGCCAGCCCGCCGGAAAAGACGTAGAGATGTACCTACCGCTCCCCCACGGCGACGGGCGTTTTCCGCGGCTGGCCGTCAACTTCCGCGAGAACCGCCGCTGCTCGAGCCAAGACGGCGTTGCCAGCTCATCTTGGTCTGCGCCAGAAGCAGGGATGTATCGCGCCTATCAACCAAAGTTTCTTTATTTCCTTGAGAGAAGGGAAAGTGGGCGAATCGAGCCGGTCTTGCGGCCTGTAAGGCGGGTACGTTCAGATTGGTTTAATTACCGACGTGCACCTACCCCAGTGCTAATTGCCGAGAACTAGGACGACAATACCCCTTACCTGTTCATAGCGTACACCTCGGAGCATTACGGCCGGGATCCCAATGACGGGGTGACGTTGGTGGGCATGGCAACGTTTGCAGCTGCGCGCTTCTTCCGGAAGCACTACGGCGTCTGGTGCCATACCGACAGTAACGAGGACGACATCTGGGGCAAGGACTGGGATCCGGAACAAAACCCCGGCGCCTTTTGGCTGGCCGACGGCTGCCTGAACGAAAATGTCGAGGTCGATGAGCAGGGAGTGCCCCACGAGCTCGACCGCCATGCGACTGGCTACCTAAAGGCAAGAGAGCGTCTTGCCAATGAGGATGTGCGTTTTTTTTATTTTTTTTACATTCTCCTACCTTCCCCCTATAGATAGCTGCCCACCTTAAAATTGGCCGCCGAAAATGAGAGCGATTCTAATAACGGATCAACAGACCTACAGCATCAGCGACATCATCCAGGGCGCTCTGTGCGTGTGCGTCATCGCCGGCAACCCCTCGCGGAGAAGACAGCGCAGAGACGACGCGCTCAAGGCCTGGGGCCAGCGGGTCTGGACCCTCGCCGAGATTGTGCTCAGCCGAGGCGGCTCCGTCATGGTCCAACACCCCAGGCCCTCCCCGTCCACGACGACATAAGAGGAGATCCCCAAGACCAAGTTCGCCGCGCGGGCCTGGAGCGACGCCATGACCTCGCGCCAGCTCCTCGACAACTACGGCAGTCTGCGTCTCTCGCGGCTGCAGCTGGCCAAGGTGGCGCTTGAATGCCTGATGAGCAGGAAGTTCCGGGCGCTCCACGCGGGCGACAGGATCTACGCCATGATGAGCCTGCTCCACATCCGACCGCCCATCGACCGGCGCGACTCCTCCTTCCAGGCCCTGGCGCGGCTATCGTTCCCCCAGGACAGCGACCGGCTGATGGAGCGGCTGGTCTGCCTGCTGCCCAACCACGCGGAGGAGAGCTGGGAGGCCATGACGGACCAGTACCGGGCGAGCGTCTGGAACATCCACCCCGCCATCCAGGTGTGCGCCGTCGGCGAGAACGACACGGTGGTGATCGACGGCGCCAAGGGCGCGCAGATCCAGTGGTCCAGCTTCAGCGCCGTGCGGACGACGCGGCGCGTGACGGCGGTCCGCCAGTGCATCTCGATGGCCATCGAGTACTGCCCCGCGCTCGTCCTAGTTGCGCTCCTTGTCGTGGGCTCAGCAGGCGATGGGACAGTCCAGCGGACGGGCGGCATTGCCATGCTCGCAGTGGCAGTTCTCGCAGTGCTGTGCATCCCCGCCGTCGCACCGCTGATGTACCGCGGCAAGCTGTGGTCGGTAGAGCCCTGTTTCTTCGGCATCGAGGGGTACGTGCCGCTCGACGTGATCGAGGCCCATCTCTTCGGCAAGGGGCTGAACCGCATGCGCTGGAGCCCGTACGGGTCGCCGCTCTCGCGCCACCGCGAGGGCGAGGCCCTCCGCGAGCGTGCCGCGCCGTGCGGCGGCAGCAGCGAAGACCAAGACGTCGAGGAGACCGGCTGCCGCGGCTTTGTCGACACGTACATGGTCGAGCCCATCGACCCGTGCAGCCCGTGCAGCGCCTGTCGCGACGGCGGCACGCACTGCAAGTTCCACGAGACGCCGGCATCCTGCCAGGACCGTAGCCGCAGCCGAATGGGCGAGATGAAGGTGTTCACGCTGGTCGACACCTTTAGCATGACGGCCACGCTGTTCCACGCCGTGCGACCGCCGACGACGTTGGTGGTATGTGGGTCCGAAGGCGGCATGAAGCGTGCCATTGCGTGCTCCCTCGACGTCACGACGGGGACGCTGTACCGCGAGACGGTTCTGCGTATCCCGTCACGTTGCGTCGACCACATGGCCTCATTGGAGCGGGTGCGGCTGGGGTTGAGGCGGCCGTTATTGCCGACTGATGTGGAGCTTTCTGCTTCTTTAAGCTCCTCTCTCTCTCCGTCTTCGGTCCGTAACGAGGGGGTTCCTCTACAGACGTCGCGCCCCGGAGCGGAAACATCGACGACCTCGCTGATCATGCAGGAAATCCCGAGACCTCGGCCACCAACTGGGGTGCCATCCGGCCAGCAGCAAACAAGACCGAGTGCAGCCAGTTCAGATCTCGGGGCCAGGAACGAGGGGAGGTAGAGCCCGAGCAGAGAGCTTCTGTGGGACGTGAGGTGCCATGACAATTCTATCTGCTGCACGCCAAGCAGAAGCTCACATATTGGCATTATTTTCATTTTGGCTATTTTCAAACTGACGTGGGGACGTGATTCGCTGGGCGAAGGGGGGAGGAGAGAGTCGGAGCAAGGGGGAGAAACACGCGCTTATAACGCACGTTATTTGGACTTGATTTCCAGGAGATTGGCATTGAAAGCCGTTAGAAGCAGCTATGCCTGCGCATTGGACGGTATCTACCTTGCTCACGCAATTCACTCTGTGCAACCTGTAGTGCGATTGCGGATCTCAGCGACTACCTATCGAAGAAGGCGTTAAGGCAATAGAGGCGTCAAGAGTAAGGATGGCGAGAGTTCCGCGTCGCTACAGCTATAATTTGGACATTTGTCCTCTTCGATTTGCGGCGAAGATTGCCCTAACCAGAGGGCTTCACGTACTTTTGTTAATCTTCAGGATCCCCAGATTAGTATCCCTTAACTCCATATCCTGTTTTACCGCGTTAGGAAATGCTGCTCACATGTCCGACCTGGAAGGTCAAGTAGAGCTATCGCCTTTTCTCTGCCTGAAACTCGGCACTGATGTAGCCGTCAACTTTATCGCTCCCACCGGTTCTGTATGGAGAAGCCGGACGTAGGCGTTAGCGGTGACGGTAACTGGATGTGGCGATTTGGTCTGATGTTTTAACCGTAGCTATAAGCCCACCACACCTGATGTTATTAAAAATCCTAAAGGCTTAGAGGTTGTATGTCATACCGACACGCGTTTAAAGTCATACCGTTACGACTTACGATACAAAATGTGACTAAGGGCCAAATTTGTCTAGTAAATAAGCTGGCTGAGAATAGTACAAAGACGGGAGAGCGCGGCTCTTCTACGAAAGAAACCATTACCTTAAAATAACTTAACTAACACTATAACTAGTTACAAACACCATTATAATAATAAAATACCAGTGCTTTCGGTTGCACGCAGAATGGAAGGCCTTCACTGTGGAAAGAGTGTGTTATTATTGCTTGAACGTTTGAGGGCTTCTAACGGAGACCTCTAAATACTGCGTATAATGGGTTAATTCCATTCCTCCGTTCTTGTGGTCTGGAATGGGCAAGGCAGTAATTTCGATAGAATGGAGGTTATTCCAAGAGAGGATTCTGTGACAATTTCTAACCGTAAAGCTACATCATTATTTAAAAAAGGGATGCTGTCAAGCCAAGACAGTTTAGGGTAAAGTGGCACTGATGTAAGCGTTTGTTTTAAATAGATTCCTAACTTTTATTCTTCATTTGATTTATTACCTATTGAATTGGAGGGGGCCGGATTTTATCAGGAAATATATCTAATGAGGCGGATTTTACCGCGTAAAATTTACTCCAGAATCGGCGACCTTTTGTCTAGTTTTAGAGACTCGACCTCCATAAGCCGAATCGAATTTGCGGGAAACCGGTACTTAAGCTGTAACCAAAGAAGAAAATGATAAAGATTTTACAAACAGAGGTGCATTTAGGGGAAACTCGTACAAGTTTAGGTAAACCGTAAGTTTAGATGTGTTATGCGAGTGTTCTTCGAATGTATGGCGAGTTCGCATCGAGTGACGTTAGGACTAGGAAATTCTCAAGGACTAAGTAATGTCATAACCAGTGTCATAAATAGTCTTATCGATAGTATATGCTGACGCCACCTGCCAGTGATATTGAGTTCGTTTCGGGGATTAGGCTATGCTGATACAGCGCCGAGGTCTTCTACCCCGAGGCTTCCAAAACCTGACCGTGACTCCACGGCGCCATGTCCGAACGAATCCCGCAAGGTCTCTAAGCCTCTTTTTCGGAAATGCTCCTGCTCGGCTCCGGACATACAGTCTGGACAAGAACATAGGTGTAACCGCAGGACAGGAAGAAGAATATCGATCTTCCCCCGTGCGGAGGCGATTATCAAATGCCTGTTAGGGCTCACTGTGAGAAAAAGATTGGTTATCTGAATCTTCGCTTCTGGGTCAAGAGACGGCTCGTGCTGCATTCTTTCTGTCCAAAGAAGCCACGCCGTCGTCTGTCCAAATTGCGGGTGGTGGAATGTCTCGTTTGCGTGGCATCCCTCACGTAGTAGATACTCCACCATGGATGGGCTGTCGCGGAAAGGACTCTACCACGCTAGCAGGCCAGATGTGAAAGGGGCAGATTGTATCGCGTGGTATAACAGAGGGAAATAATGAGGGCGATTTGGGATTGACTGGTCTTCGTGTGTTCTGAAGTAATGGGGCACAAAACCGACGATTCCCACTTCCACTGCCAGGACCAGCGTAATGAGGTCATCAGGCACTAGTGCCTGGCCGTGTTGATGGGTGCCAGCATGGATCGACAACCAGTTTCAGACCATCCGAATTCCCGGAAGATATTCCGGAACTCTAGCAGTACAGATATCAACGCGAAATCCCCGTCGCCGGCCGCCTGGGAAGCGTGGTGAAGTGAGTTAGAGATGCTGGGGCCGAAGTATGGCGACTCTGGATCCACAAACTGGGCCGCGTACATCCAGAGACAAGGCAGCGATATTGATGGATGGAATGTGCGATCCGAAAAGTCAAGCTCGTCCAAGTTCCAGGGCGCTGTGTCGTCGAGAAATTCTGCCACTGTTCGGTGCATGAAAACAACCTCAGAGTTGATGATGGGGTTTTGGTGGGTGGGGCATTCGAGGTTGGCAGCTATATCAAGAATAACATATGATACCACCTGGTAGCCTTTGGTGAGATCTTGCATTCTAAGCATGGGTCCACTTGAGAAGGCGGCAACGAAGTTGGGCTCTGGTCGGCTGGACGCCAGCACCTTCGTGTTTCCGCTGCGGATCATGGATTGAATGAAGGATATGCCTTCCTGCTGATTTCCCAAGTGCTCGTCCAACCCGTCGATGAAGAGACAGATTTTGACGGGCATCTGAGATAGTCGACGAAAGGCGGCCTCGGTTTCAGGATGCGTCGGTGATTCGAGATGGCCACTTCGGCCTGGTCGTATGGCCTCCTTCCACATCTCTGGGAGTAGTTCGGGGACAAAGGACCTGGTTCCGTCCAAGATGCAGTGAAGCAACGTTCGAGTAAGGCCCTCGTAGGTCTTTTGCTCCGAGGTGCCAAGATGCTAGTAAAAGAAAGCGCCCGTCACCAAGCTAGAGCCTGCTGCCCAGACGCTGAGATGTTCTTTCACGGTCGAGTGGTCAAAGAGATGCCTCATCAGGGTCGATTTCCCACACCCAGCCTTCCCAGATACCCTATAGACGAGCCGGGGGTGTCAGCAGGCTAAAACTAGCAATTGGCAAGCGGCTTGGGACGTCGGACGACTAACTAGTAGAATCCTGAGCCACAACGGAGCCAGTCTGAGAGATCGGCCCATTTCTGTCCCGTCGAGGGCGGCTTCAGTGCCCATTCGAGCGTGCGTGAGTGGGCCGGTGATATGCATTGCTTTCTGTCGTCTATTCATCTGAACCAGAGGGTGTCCACGATCTGACGGCAGAGCATATTATGGCGATGCTGTGCGGCACGCACGAGATACCCCTTAAGACTATGCTTAGAGAAGCCCAACTCAGGGCCCATCAAGGTGGTTAGCGTATCGGTGTCATCAATGCCGGCAACATCCTTGTCGGCCATGAATTTCGACGGCTGGTAGTCATTAGCCTCCATGATGGCCGGAGGCACAGACACAAAGTGGGACAGATCGGTCACGAGCCGCTCGAACCTTTCCTTGTGGACGGCAACCTAGTGGATCTTGGCGAAGGTTGACAACCCTGGCGGCTCAGACTGTTCACCCTTGGGATGACGGCGCTCCAAATAAGCGATGAATCGCGCCATTCGGCTGCCGCCGATGGCACTGAGGGTACCCAGCCCGAGGGATGTTGTCTCAACGTGGCTTTGTTCCCTCAACCCGTAGCGAATCTAGAGCTCTGACGAGTCTTTCAGCAATGCGTGCATCGAATTAAGCACGTCGTGTATCGCCTTGGCATTGGTCGCATGACGAAGGCGATCATCGCAATCGTCTCCCTGAAGGCGAACATCTTCGGCCCATTGCAGGAAAAGGGTCTTCTCCACGTCGAGCTTGGTGTTGAGGATCTGAGCATCGCGCCCCATCGAGCGGACGACCCCGCGAGCCTCATGTGGTCTGGTTGGTCAAACGCTTTCGGCTCGCCCTACAAGAACGATTCGGAATCTACCTCGGCGGCAACCCATCGGCTCTGGCAGGAACGAATCGTGGGCACGGCCGACCGCGAAGGCAGCCACTGCGAATTCGATGCACTGCCACGTCGGCCTGCACCAGCACCAGTCTTGGCCAGCCTGAGCTCCATTGAGGCGCTTTGCATCAACATTTATTGGAGATCAAATTGGGACGCGTATAGTCGCTCTTTCCTCTTCAATTTTTCAGCATCGCTGGGCTCGGAATGGACTGTTGCATTCCGTTTGCCTGCGAGACAAATCACGATATACAGTTCAAAGGCGGTGAGATGCTGAGATTCTTACGTGGTGCTTCCTTCCTGCTTCCTGGGCGTGGACGAGAAAAGGCCCCCACTCTTTCCAAGTCTTGGTTGGTCAACAAAATGCCCTCGCATGTGGGAATGGTAACCCCTGTCTATCGTTTGACAAATTACCTCAGCTAATTTAAAGAGACAGCTTCAGCTCTAAAATGTCTGTCACTTTCTAGCGAAGCGGAATCTTTCTTTCACCGTCGCAGCTCTCCGCAGATTCCCCTGTCCGGCTTTGTGAAATGGATAGTTCACAGGTCGACGGGGCGTCCATTGATCCCTGCACTCTTTTCCTCCTCCCCCACCGACAGTCCGCCTTGCCGGAACCTTCGCATCCCCAATTCAAGCTTGGGAGCCCGACAGCAACAGCTCCCCCAGCCGCTAATCAAGGCCGAATGGTGCACGGCTGCGATGTCTCACCTCAACTCGCACATCGCCGCTTCCAAGCTGCCGCTGCTCCGTCGCAAAGCACTTGTCAGGTCACCCCGCAACTCTCAGATTGGGAGTCAAGGAAGCATGCCATTGAAGATCTGTATCTTGGCCGTAACCTGCCAGTCGACGATGTCATCGAGATCATGAAAAAGGCTCACGGCTTTTCAGCGACGTAAGTTTCGCCGCTAGATCTCTCTTCTGTTTATAGTTCGCGCTTGTACCTGTAACTTGACCAACTTGAAATCTAACTTCTTCCGGATATTGCAATCTCTTGTAGTCCTCGGATGTACAGACGACAGTTTGCAAAATGGGGATGGAAGAAGTACGGGAGAGGTGACAGTCATGAACAGGGAACAAGGACATGCATTCGATCAAGGAAGGAAAGGGCTCGTCTCAAGATGCCTAACCTCCAAGTCTTGACGCCCCGCCTATTCATACAACCCGCCGACGACGAAGTCACCCACCACAAGTCCCGAATAACCAGCGACATGCCCTCACTGATTCGGATGTGGATGGCCTCTCTCGGAGGGCACAATGATCGATTCTCCAACACACGCGGTCCGGACAGCGAAACCGTCGGCCGCCTAATCTCAAATTGCACATCTCTTTTCACCGGCATCTTCGAGTTTGCGTACGGCTCCCCGCAGAAGGGGCGCCTGCAGCTCGAGGAGATCTTTTCCCGGATTGCCGATCAAGTTAGACCGGGAAACCTGGAAGCCATGGTCCTTTTCTGCCTCATTCTACCTTCTTCCCTGCCCCATCTGAAGCTCACCTACCTGGATACGGCGCCACTCCATTACACGCCGGAACCCCTTTTCGGAAGCGCCAAGGCCGGCCAGATTGTGGGCGTTTACGTCCACTTTGTCGCGGCGCTCGCCCGCCTGCGGCTCGGTGCTGACCATCCGATGTCATCTGCTCTGGCCGGGCTAAGGTTAGTGCTTGCTACGGCGCCCCAAAATCTCGGTGACTTTGCCGACTTCCTACAAGATGTCCTGCACTGGGCGATGCATTCGACTGGCTATAGGGGCTCTGGCGGCTATGGCATTACGAGACTGTACGACAATGACGAGAAAATGATCACCATCTCGGCCCAGTACGGGACTAAATGGCTCAGGTTCGGATTTGAGGCGCGTGGGTGGGTCCCAAAAGAGATTATGGAGGGCTTCGAGAAGAGGCGAATTATTTTTGCCCTTCCACCTGAACTCCAGGCTGCTAAGTATGCTGAACTGTTCCCAGTCCATAGGTGCCCGCTTGGCTGCACCTATTAGAAAGAGAACGTTGCGGCAAAGGCGAGAGGTTCCGGCCTGGGACCCCCGGCGACGTTGGTGCCAAGTCTTCAACGTGGTCAGGAGGGGCCAGTTGGGGCCATTCACAAAGGTGGAGCCTACGGAGGATGAGTCTCGGCAGCAGAGCCTTTATGGTGGATCCACAAAGAATGGCTGGTTGTATGTAAGGGAGGACGGAGTAGCCGTCTTCCCATTGACTTTATTCAGCAGAATCTCATCTATTCAGTTCTATCCTATCCCTCTCGTTCCAATGTGACAGACGTTAATTCCACTATAGTAGCCTATATGTCACAGCATTCGGTTGGTACCACCTCTAAACTATCAGCTCTCACAACACTCCTGGTCACTGATGCAAACGGGATAGTATCAAATTGGAACACATAGGTTTGAGACAATTCGGAAGCTGTGAATTACCCTTTTCAAAGGCTAGTGTCAGCTTATATAAGCAATTGGAGCCATTCGCGGAAGTAGCCGGCTTGGCAATAGGGGACCCTGTAGGCCAGAGATTCTCTTCCACAGAACAATAACAATACACAACAATCACCACAATTGGCCATGAGTGCTAGATTCTGACAATTAACAGTCTGATCTGTAACAGCCAGCTTTTCAAGACGAATTTGGCACTCTTTTGAGCCTATAATTCCGCGCCCAACAACGACCCTATTCGCAAACACGTGACGCGACCGATCCAAACGCTCCACAAACGCCTTAAGATGACTATAACTATATAGAACGTATACTATAAAGGCCTAGTATTACGACCTGCACCCGACACAGGCCTCGAGAGGACTGGCGCGGGTTAAGACAGAACGTATGGCAGGACGCCAACAGGTAAGGGGCGTTCCGAAGA
>Ga0247760_1002535_pt1 | contig 13573 bp, 13 predicted proteins | sample UWRJL171409R4_FD_179936 | JGI IMG/M metagenome (GOLD analysis project Ga0247760, IMG submission 179936) | Plant litter microbial communities from Arlington Agricultural Research Station in Wisconsin, United States - UWRJ-L171-409R-4 | ecosystem: Environmental > Terrestrial > Plant litter >...
TTGTACTTGTGCTCGAGCTACACGCACCCGGGCGGCGGCGTGCACGGCATGTGCGGCTACAACGCCGCCCAGATGGCCGCGCGCGATCTGGGCTGACGAGCGACCGGCCAAGCGCGCACACGGCTAGAGCCTGCGTCGCTCAGCGCGTGATCGAACGACTGGCGAGATTCGCCAGCAGCTGATGAGATGTCTTTGACTCACACTCGGAGTCGAAGCTTCGATTTAGTATTGCGTGTCACCACGACTGGCGTAGACTTCTCTACGGACGGGTTGCGGGACCGCGCAGTTCGCGCGGGGTGGCCCAGGGAGGAAGACCAAATGCGTTCGTCATTTCTCGTGTTAGCGGCAGCGATGAGCTGCTTTGCGGTAGGTTGCGGTGCAGACACTCAGAGCTCGGCAAAGGAGCAGGCTGCCAGTGAGGGCGCAGCGCTCGTGTTCGAGGACTCATTCGCCGACGGCGGCACGTTCCGCGTGGTGGAAACGGAGGGCCATTTGGCGTTTTCGATTCAAGCGCCCCTCGATTCGGAAGCCGCTCGTCTCGCGCAACGGGCATCTGCTCTCGCGTCGGAAGACTTGAGTCAAATCTACGGCACTCTGCACCCAGACGCGCACGGCGTGCCGGCTGCACTCGGCTCGCTGTCTACGCGTTTTGCCGCGGAACGTAGCGCACTGCCAACGCACTCGGCGCACGCTAACGCGGCGGAAGCGACGCCGGCCCCGATCGCTGACAAGAGCATCACCACCTTCCAAGCGGCGTGTTGTCACGACTACAGCGTCTCCAGTCATGACTCGTACACGGTGGAATCGTGTAACTACACGATCAACGCGAACTCGATCTCGACTCCCTCAATCGTGTGGACGAGAGACCGCTCGTTCGGTTGGAACGAGACCCAGTACGTCGCCACGCATTCACTCAGCGCGAGCACCTGGAAGCCGACGATTCCAGCCTACACCTACTACTGGACGGAGTGGGGCGGTAACTACTCCAACGCATATGCAAAGCTCGCTCTACCAAGCGGCTCCTACGGCGCGCTCGGCATCACAGCTCACTGGTACCACTACCAGTGAGCTGAAGCTCGAACTCGAGCGGCGGCCAGCGGCGCCGTCGCTCGAGTGAGCCAATGGTCAGCTCATTTTACCGCGCGCTTGCTGCGTCAGCGGCGATCGCCTTACTCGGCTGCTCCGACCATCCATCGGCGTTCCGAGACCAGCCAGGCGATCTCGCGCGCGCAGTGCAGGCTCCCATTCTTGTCGGCCAAGATGATCGCAAGCAGCTGTATGAAGCAGCTCCTGCTCTGCGTGAGCTCGCGCGCGGGTCAGCGATTGCATTCTTTTACAAGCAGCACCTGAAGGTCTCACCCACGCCGAACGCTCAGCTAAGCGCGCCGACAGCGAGCGAAGCGCTGGGTCTTTGTCCGGAAGCGCGCTTCGCCACGGAGCCATCCGCAGCGCGTTGTTCCGGAGTTTTGATCGACGATGACTTGGTCGCCACCGCGGCCCATTGCCTCGGTGAGGCGGCAGCAGACGCCGAGGCAGCCTGCCGGCAACTCCGCCTGGCCTTCGGCTATTGGTACGACGGGGCGGAGTCGCAGCCCAGCATCGCCGCCGACGACGTCTTCGAGTGCAGGCGAGTCGTGGCGTTCGAACACAGCACGGGCGACTTTGCCGTGGTGCAACTCGATCGGCCTGTGGCTGACTCGCGACGCCCCGCGCCGCTCACTTCGCAACCCCCGAGTGCAACAGCAGAGCTCGGCGCGGCCACCTACGGCGCCGGGTTGCCGCTCAAAATTCAACACCCAGTGCGTGTTCTCCAGCTCCCCGGGGACTCCCCGTTCTTCGTCACCGACGTCGACAGTTTCAGCGGCAGCTCCGGCGGCGCCCTCTACGACGAGGCCGGGCAAGTGATCGGCCTCGTGACCCAGGGCGAAGCGGACTGGGAGTGGAAAAGCGGCTGCGCACTCCCGCAACACACCGAAGAATCTCACGAACACGCGCAACGCGTCGACCAAGTGCTGACCACCCTGTGCGACAGCGGCTGGCCGAGCGCCGCATGCGGTAAGGGTCCACGCTGCGGTGATTCTGTGTGCAGCTCGCGCGAAACTCACGACAGTTGCGCGAGTGATTGCGCACGCATCGCCTGTGGCGACGGTCAGTGCGCCGTTTCGGAACGCGGTCAGTGCGCCGCGGACTGCAACGCCTTCGATGCTGTTCCGACGACTTGGCCCCTGGCGCCCGAAGCGTATCTGCGCTCACGCGCTCTGCGCAGCCGCACGGCGAGCGGGGGCTGCGCATTCGCGCGGGGGTTCGCGTCCGAGTCCAATGCAGCGATGTTCGTGCTCCTTTCGCTGCTTTGGTTCGCGCTCTACCATCGCTCGCGAACTGTCGGGGATCCGAGGCCGGGATTCTCCGTGCCTTGTACGCAGAGTGCCACCCGCACCTCGATCGGCACAGAAACCCAGTTGTCCACGTGTGGTTGCGCCCCCCGCGCACAACCTGAAAAGCCCCGGTAAAACGGGGCTTTTCAGGTTGTACTCGGGGATTCTTTCCGGCCAGCTCAGCTGGGCTATTTCGCGCGTAGGCGCTCTAGCTCCTCCACGTCCGCGAGGTCCTTGTGCCGACCAGCCGACTTCTTGTTGGCGATGAGGGCGGGCTTGCCGATGTACGGAATTGCGTGGCCATCCAAGTCGAAAGTCTTGGCGTCTCGAAGAGCCTCGTCAAAGGACACGCCGCTGATCTTGGTAAGCACCTCAATCTTGAGCGGGGCGATGCCGAAGCGATACACATCGCCTTCGGTCGCGAAGTGGCCCGGGGCAACCGCGTGAGCACGAAGCGGCGCGCCAAAGGCCTCGAGTGCGGCAAAGACGCGTTCGGAGTTCGTGCGCGAAGGTCTGACGAATACGTCCATGTAGTCAGTGGCGCGAACGTGGCCGTAAAGGATCACCGCCCAACCGCCCACCAAAAGGAACTCCGCGTTGGCTTCGCAGAGCTCTATCAACAAGTCCGCAAAGTCTTGAGGAAGTTTAGCCAAGTTCCTCACCGGCTATCACAACTTCACCGGGCCACGCGGAGCGCGGAATCCTGGAAAACCCGCCACGAAGCGCCTGATGATGTTCGATTAGACGGACAGCGGCAGCGAGCCTCTCTTCGGGTGTGCTGAACTCGTACGGTGACGGCTTGAGATCGCCGAGCGCAACGACCTCGATGGTCATGCGCCCAGCCCGAGCGGCAGCTCTGAGCTTTCGTTCGGCGTTCCGAGCCTCCGCTTCGTCAGGCATTTAGTTATCGTATCATACGACGCCGGTTCGCGGTTCCAGCGCGAGCTTGCTCTCGCCCGGGCCCCGACTTCAGAACATTCGGAAGGATCTCTACCGGTTTCGCACTGGATCGGCACGCGCGGCGTAGCACGCGCGCGTAGCTAGACTTTCCCGATCCAGTTTCGCCGAACACCACCGTGAGCCCGTCACTCCCGAAGTCCAGTCGCTGCCCGGTTTCGACTGAACCGACGGCCACCAGATCGGCCAGCGCGACGACCTTCGTTACGCGCTGAGGCGCGGCGGCGGCGAGGGCTGGAATTGGAACAGGCGCTACTGCTGGCGCTGTCGGTATGCCATGTGCCGTCATCACCATCTGGACGGCCTCGCCCAGCGTGTCCTGTGTGACGTCGTCGATAGACGCGAGCCGCCGGAGAAGATCACTCTGCCAGGGCGGCAGGCTCTGAACCCATGCCCACAGCTCGCCTTGCAGTTCCGGAAGCACCATTGGCTCGACACGCTATGTGATCGTATGCCGCGGTCCCAGACCTTAGCCCGCCAAGCGGTCGGAACCGAAGTGATGTGACACCGGACGTCTCTCAATACTATAGAGCATGCCGCACACCAGGCAGCGATGAAGATTAGACATAAACTTGCTTGACGGCCGGCGGGCCTGAGCTAATCTTTGCTCTGAACGGGCGCTATCACGTGTCCACCCCCGAAGACCAAACAATGATGAAGAAACTGTCCGCTGCTAGCGTGTTCCGGTCGGGTCGCACCGCGCAAGGATGGAACCGCGAAAGCGCGGACGTCTCTGTAAGCGAGGATGGCCCTTTCTCTGTCCGTTTCAGCCTGAAATCCAAGGGCGGCGGTATCACCGACGTGAAAGTGACGATCGGTTCAGAGGACTTTGCCTCGTTGCTTCAGGGAATGATCGCGGCTGAGCGCGGGCGAGCCATGCTGGAGATCTCCGGCGCTTTGGCGACCCAGATCGCGAAGCAGCAGGACCAAGACGGGGCTACCGTTCGTCAAGCCAGACAGTCGGTTGTAAGTGCGGCAGAGAAAGCGTTTGTGGAAGCGCCGCCGGATCACAACCATGCCGAGCGACTCCTGCGCGACATGGTTCGCAAGCTTGTGCGGAAGCTGAACGAACCCGAGAGCGGGGCTCCTGACACCGAGTAGTGAAATACAAACGTAAGAAATCGTCAGCAGACTGTGGCGCAGCGTTGTTCAGTCGTATCGGGATAGAGGAGCAAGCGAAGCCATGGCCAGAAAACCAAAGCTGCAAGCCAAAGCTGCGGAGCCGACGGAAGCCGTCATTCGTGATGGGCTAGCGAATCGCCTAGATCTGCTGGAGCCGGGGTTGATTCTCGCCGACGTCGAGTACCGCTTGCCCAACGAGACTGGCGCGAAGGGATTCGTCGACATTTTGGCGAGAGACCGTGCCGGCATGTTTGTTCTTGTAGAGATCAAGCGCAGCGTGGCCTCTTCCCGCGACGCGATTCAGGAATTGCTGAAGTACCTTTCCCTGTTCGTGCAGAAACATGGCATTCGGCGGAGTCAGCTTCGTTGCCTCGTGGTCTCGACGACGTGGCACGAGCTGTCCGCTCCGTTTGGAGAAGTGGTACGATCTGGCGCCTTCCAGCTAGAAGGTTTCCTCTTGGAAGTGGATTCGAGCGGAGTTCCGATCCGCGCAAAGCCGGTCGAGGATGTCGTCGCACCGGAAGCGATCGAACTCCATCAACCGTACTACATGGCCCTCTACGAAGACGAAACGCAAAGGGACACGGCAAGCGCCGCCGCCCTCGCGTATGTAAGAAACAACTCAAGCGCGAACTGCCTCATTGTGCACCAGGACTATGAGGGCCCTGATTCCAGGGTCTGCTACCCACACGCATTCACCATGTGCATCGGGAAAATGGCGGACGCGCACGGAGTGTACACCGTAACCGACGACGACAGCGACGACAGCGACGACAGCGACGACAGCGACGACAGCGACGACAGCGACGACAGCGACGAGATCGGTCCCGAATGGCACCTCATCAACGCCGCCACGGGTTCCGCTCCCGAATTTCATTCGCGAGGAGCGTTTCAGTTTGTGGGCGGCATTGCGAACGGTTGGAAACCAGTTCGCTGGGTGCGCGGCGGTCCTTGGGAAACTTCCGAACTCTGGAGTGCCGAGACGCTGCACCGATTAGCATCGGGTTTCGAATCAAACAATGGGATGTACTTGCAGTTCGTTGCGAGCCCGAAGAATCAGGTTGACTGGCGACACCGAGTCGCGCAGGTGGAGGCGCTCTTCGAGCCCGATCCGGGGCTGCAAACAATGGTGCTTGCTGTCGTTGGTGAATTCGCACGACGCCATTCGAAAGGAACCGTCGCCTTCAGCGCCTACTACCCAGAGGACCTCCTGATGGCAATTTATGCTCCGATTGTGGGAGGAGGCGATGACTACTCCCCCAGGATAGAGGCACTTCTCGTTCCGCCAGACTCCAGTGACGAGCCGGCTCGGACCGTGCGATTCATGCCATGCTGGGACCGCGACACTCACCCGTCCGACGCCGAAGCCAGTCTCGCAAATATCTATGACAGTTTTCACGGATACATGATCGCGAGTACCCTCCATTCACATTTTGCGGTCCGCGGTAAGGTTCTTAAGGAACTCGGGCTTGAATGGCGCGCGTTCGAAACCGCCAGAAACGACGACCCGGCATATCGTCTCACGTTGGCTGGAGACCGGCTCAAGCGAAAGCCGATCGGTCGTAATAGCATAGCCACTACCCTAACTTTTCTGGTAGAAAACTGGGATTGGGCTTGCGACCTAGCGTCAATCATCAGGCCCGCAAGCTTTGGATTCCCGCGTTCGGACGAGACGTTCTTCGCTGAAGGGCCCACACATTGCAACATCTGCAAGCGTGTCTTCAAGTCTAAGATCTACGATGCAGCAATCCCTCCGAATGGCATGTGGGCCAATGTTTGCGAGCACTGTTTTCACTTCCGAGGCGCGTCCGTCGGTTGGGGGATGGGGCAGGAGTATACTCGGCTTGACGACGGGAAGTGGTACCTGACGGCCGGCGACCGAGAGCGCGACGATGAGGAATCGGAATTTTAGGGCGGGATGGATGCGATACGTCAGGCGACTCGCGCCTCATCGAAGCCGAACTCGACGAAGGCCTCCCGCGCGCCTACTCGCCCGACGTCTTCAAGACCAAGGCTGGCACGGTTTTCCAGCACGTCTACGACAAGTATTCGCGGGTGGCGTGATGCCTCTGCCGAAGCACCACTCAGCGTAGGTTTGCAGAATTGGAGTCACCCATGCCGCGTCTTCACGTACGTCATGAACGCCACCAACATGCGGTCGGTCATGGGTTCTTTCATACTGCCAGCGTGCATCTGGTCGACCAAGGAAACTCGTTCGAGTACGTCTACGACGTTGGCGCGAAGAAGAGGTCCGAGGTTCTGGCCCCAATAGTGGACGAATATGCGAGCCTCTTGGGAGCACGCGCAATTGACATGGTCGTCCTCTCGCACTTGCACGATGACCATGTTTCGGGTCTCGATCGGTTACTGCTTAATTGCAAGGTTCGGACGGTTGTGCTCCCGTACGTGGACCCAGTAGAAAAGCTGATCCTCGTCGCTGCTACGATTGTTGCCGGCAACGCTGATGCATCCGCCGTTCAATTCGCAATGGACGCCCGTACTTGGCTAACGACGCGTGGTGTGGATCGCGTCCTCGAAATATCGCCCGGGCCGCCCGGTCAAGAGAGCAACCCTGATCAACAAGCAGCAGATGCGCCTCCAGACGTGCCGCCCCCGGACTGGCGCCTCACGAAAGGCAAGCCCACGACACGCAACGCAGATCCTGGCGAACCGGCCTCCACAGAAACAATCCCTCATGGCACGCCTCTCATACTCGGGCTCGGCACAGACCCCGTCTGGGAGTTCAAGTTCTTCTGTTACAGGGACGCTGAGCTGTGGGAGGAGTTTGCGACAGAGGTTGCCCGCCTATTCAAGGTCTCGGTCGCCAAGCTACCGTCGGTGGTCAAAGGGACCTGGGTACTCGAACAACTGCGAAGCAATCCCCTCGCACGAAGCAATCTCACTAAAGCGTACGCAAAGGTGGTCGGGAAGGGCAGGCTAAACTGGACTTCGCTGTGCCTTTGGAGCGGGCCAGGGACAATGCCGGACCGTGTTCACTGGGCGACTCATGAGTACGCGCACGGTGGCACGCCAGGAAAGCGTAAAGCGAGCGACGATGAGGGGCGGGTGGCTTGGCTCGGTACTGGAGATGCGGAGCTGTCCGATCCAGCCGTCGCGGATGCGCTTGTGAAGCACTACGCGCCATTGTCCGCGAGGTACCGCCTCGCATCGATGGCGTTGCCGCACCACGGTTCGAAACACAATTACAACGCCATGCTCCTCCGCGAGCTTGATCCCGTGCTTGTCTACGCTACATGCCCTGAGGCGAAGGAAGGGGTCACTCAAAAGCATCCAGCGCCGGAGGTAGAGCGGCAGGTCGCGAAGTGGCGCGGAATGCCCCTGATGCGCATCGATCAAGCCGACGCTAACGGTCTTCATGAGTGGGTGCGAGTGTACGCTTACCCCTGACGTGTGAAGGGCGCGTGCCGAGACTCGGCCACCATTCACCGAAATCGGTGGGCATCGGCTGCCCTACGCCACGCGCACTTCAATCGGCACCGTAAACCCAGTTGTCCACGTGTAGTTGCGCCCCCGCGATTTGAACCTCCAACGCCGCAAAACCGCAGAACGCCATCACCCCTCACCCCCCCTCGCCAACTCCACCTCCATCCCCCCTGATCGCCCCATCCCTCGGATCCAACCCCAGCTCGCGCATCATATCGCGCAGCCCCCCGCGCGTCCTCCGTCGTCGCCCACTTTATCGCCGAACAAGCGATGCCACCGTTGCGACAACGCTTTCGGCCAGCGTGAACGGGCGTTGCACGGCCAAGCACAAGAGCGCCGAGCGTTGCGCTGCTCGGTGCTCTTAGCGCGTGGCTGTGTCTGCGCCCGCGACGTGCCCGTCTTTCGTCTTTCGTCTTTCCACATCCGCTCGGCTTGGGCGATGACGTGCGGCGGAAACTCCAGCTCGTGCGGCAGGGGCGGGGGCGCGCGCGCCGCCAGCCAGCTCCGTGAGCTGGGCGAAATGCGCAGCTCGATCTGAGATATCCGTTAACAGCGCAACGAAGGCTGTAACTAGGCGAAACCCCGTCCCGGACAAAACGACTCCGTCCCGGACAGGGGGAAGGCCGTCCCGGACAGAGGTGAGCTCGTCCCGGACAGGGGTGAGCTCGTCCCGGACAGGGGTGAGCTCGTCCCGGACACGAGTGAGCTCGTCCCGGACACGTCTGCGCGCAAGCCAGACGGAATTTCAGCAACAGCGTCAGCACGAACTACAGCGACAGCACAATCAACGCAGCTCGACAAATAACAGCCACATCACAGGAGAGTCAGTGCCGTGATTAGCAAATCCGTCCCGGGCGCGAGCTCGTCTCGCAATTGACACGGACGTGCAACTCGAACAGCAAGCCCACGTCGCGCTCGCCAAGTGGGCGCCGCTTGCAGCTACCGCGGCGAGGCGTCTCAATCGTCGGGCGAATACTTGCCGGGCGCGTCGGTGTCTAGGACTACGGGGCGCGACTCGCCGTTTCGGACACGCTGCACGAGCTCATCCACGCAGGTGAACAGAACCGAGTTGTCCCGCGAGGGGTAGCCTTGCAGGGTCTCTTGATAGACATCGACCTTGTCCAAGAACTGCAGCAAAGGTTCGAGCTCGAGCCGCCGCGCCCAGGCGCCGTAGCCGAGCTTCTCCAGGTAGCGCGCGTTCAGTTCTTGTTCGTATTGATGCGCGACGGGCACCGACAAAAGCGGCACTTTCAAGCTCACGGCTTCGCTCAGCAGGCTGAAGCCGCCGCCCGCGACGGCGGCCCGAGCGGTGCGTAGATCGTCGAGAAAGCCGTGCTCGGAAAAGCCGCACAAGGTGACGTTGCCTTCCTGCCCCTCGCGACCCATGCCGTACACGCGGAAGCGATAGGGCAGCTTCTTGAGCGTCGGGATCAGGCTCTGGTTGGTGGGCGAGGTCTGATACACGAGCACGTGCGCGCCCGGTTCGCGCTTGGCGGCGATCACCTCGGGGCGCAAGATCGGCGGCACGAGCGTGGTGTACTTTTTTCGCACTTCGGGGAAGAAGAAGCTCGTGACCAGGTAGTGGTAAGCGCCCGGCATCTTGCTCTTCACGGCGAGTCGCGCCAGGTCGAAGTCGAAGCCCTTGCCGTGGGTCACGCTGGAGTCGTGCTTGCAGCGGTTGATCACCTGCATGTTGTCGATGCTGATCACCGGAACTCGATGCTTGAGCGCGTACAGCGCTGCCCAAGACTCGAAATCACTGATCACCAGCTCGGGCACGAAGCCGCTCTCGGCCACATCGCGATAAACGTCGATGTTTTTCTTGATGCCCTTGGGCGCCTTGCGCAAATTCTCGAACAAGCTCTTCGAGCGATCCAGGGAATTGCCGAAGTAGCTCAGGCTGAGGCCGTGAATTTCTTGGATACTGAGGTTCTGATAGCCGGCGAGGCGCTCGGTCAGAAAGCGGTGGGCGCGCCCCGACACGACCACGCGCAGCTCGTGCCCGGCGCGCAGCAAGTGCTCCAGCACGACGCGACTCCGCGTGGCATGCCCCATCCCTTCGCCGACGACTCCGTATAGAATTCGCACTGCTCGTTACTCCGGGGCGCAGCATGCCACAGCTTTTGGAGCGCTGTGTCGGCCCGGAAACGCCGGCAATTATCGGCTCGAAACCCGCCTCGCCGACGCAAGCTCGTGCGCCTTGGAGTAGGATGCGCCGGTGATTCAGAAAGTGACGGCCGGCCCGGCCCCGTTGACGGGCAAACAACGAAGCTTCTTGCGCGCGCTCGCGCACCCACTCAAGCCGGTCGTGCAAATTGGCCACGGCGGGTTGACGGAGGCGGTGCTCGCGGCAATCGACCGCGCGCTTTCGACCCACGAGCTGATCAAGGTGCGCATCACCGGCCAGGAAGACGCCTCCGCGGCGGATGTCGCGCTCGAAGTCGAAGCGGGCACGCGCGCAAGCGTCGCGCAAGTCATCGGCAAGACGCTGGTCGTGTACCGAGCGCGCAAGAAGGACCCGGTGATCGTCTTGCCCAAGGCCGGCACGAAACCAAGCAAGACCGTGAAAGCGAGCAAGTAGGCACCATGGGCGAGCGCATCGTACGTACACAAAAAGACGGAAACCTAGCCTGGCTCGATCTGGAGATGACGGGCCTCGACGCCCAGAACGACGTCATCTTGCAAGCTGCGCTGATCATCACCAATTCGGATTTGACGCCGCTCGAGGAGTTCGTATGTGACATCTGGCAACCCGAGGAGGCCCTCGCCAGGATGGTGCCGTTCGTGCGCGACATGCACGAAACCACGGGCCTCACCCGACGCGTGCGCGCTTCCAAGCTCGACCTCGGCGCCGCCGAGCGCAAGCTGATGGAGCGCGTGACCGGTTGGTGCGCTTTCGGCGCCGTTTTGTGCGGCAACAGCATCGGTCAGGATAAGCGCTTCGTCGATCGCTGGTTGCCCGGTTTGAGCGGCTATTTGAGCTATCGCACCGTGGACGTCACGTCGATCAAGATCCTGGCCAAGCTCTGGTACGGCGACGCGGGCGTTTTTTCCAAGCCCACCCAGGGCGAGCACGACGCCTTGGTGGATATCAAGAACTCGATCGCCGAGCTTTCGCACTACCGCAGCTTGCTCTTCAAAGCCAAGCTCTGACCCAGCCGATCGTCAGTGAGCACCGGTGGCGACGGTCGCGCCGGTAGCGACGGTCGCCACGGGCGGCGCGAGTGCGCGAGCCTTGGCCAAGAGCGAGATGAACTCATGGCGGTCACCGGTGACGTCTGAGCCGAGCGCGCCCTGCGCCAAGTTGCGCGCGGCCTCGAGCGAAGCGCCGGACAGATCCGGAGCACCACGAAGTACCAGCGCTGCCTCAGCGACCGCAGCGCTGAAACGAAAATCAGCCGAGGTCTTGTCGAGCGGCAGCTCGGCGTCGACCACCACGCGCGAGAACTTGGTGCTGACATCCGATGAAGGCTGCTTGTAGCGAACGTTGACCGTGAGTAGCTCGTTGCTCGCGGCGGCCGGGGCGACCGCCGGCGCGCTCTGATACTTCAGCGGATCGACCTTGGGCGGGGCGGTTTTTTCGCCCTTTGGCACGATTTCATACAGGGCGGTGACGGCGTGGCCCGCGCCGATTTCCCCGGCATCCTTCTTGTCGTCGTTGAAGTCTTCCTTGGCCAGCAAGCGGTTCTCGTAGCCGATCAACTTATAGCTAGCGACCTGCGTCGGGTTGAACTCGACCTGCAGCTTGACGTCCTTGGCGATCGTGATCAACGTCGAGCCCGCCTCGCGCACCAGCACCTTGCGCGCTTCGGCGATCGAGTCGATGTAGGCGTAGTTGCCGTTGCCCTTGTCGGCCAGCATCTCCATCGTGCTGTCTTTGACGTTGCCGTCACCGAAGCCGAGCACGGTCAAGAACACGCCCGACTTCCGCTCACTTTCGATCAAGCGCTGGAGTTCGCCCTCGCTCGACGTGCCGACGTTGAAGTCACCGTCGGTGGCCAACAGCACGCGATTGATGCCGCCCTTCACGAAGTGCTGGCGCGCGGTCGCGTAGGCCAAGCGGATGCCATCCCCACCGTTGGTGGAGCCGCCCGCCTCAAGCCGGCCGAGCGCATCGAGCACGCGCGCGCGCTCGGCTCCGCTGGTTGCCGGCAAAACCAGGCCCGAGGCGCCCGCGTAGACCACGATCGAGATCGTGTCCTTCGCGCGCAGATTCTCGGCCAACAGCGAGAGGCCACGCTTGAGCAGCGGCAGCTTGTTTTCAGGCATCATCGAGCCTGAAACGTCGAGCAAGAACACCAGGTTGCGCGCGGGCGTTTCGGCCTGCGAAATCTGCTGACTCTTCAGGCCCAAGCGCACCAGGCGATGCGAGCTGTTCCAGGGGCAGGCGGAGACCTCACTCGTCACCGAGAACGGCTCTTTGGCGACGGGCTCCGGGTAGTCGTAGCTGAAGTAGTTCAGCCATTCTTCGATTCGAATCGCATCTTTGGGCGGCAGCGCGCCGCCGTTCAGGAAGCGCCGCGCGTTGCTGTACGAAGCAGTATCGACGTCGATCGAGAACGTGGAAAGTGGCTGATCGGCCACGTTCAAAAACGCGTTTTCCGCGACGTGCGCGTAGTTCTCAGTGTTGAACTCGGCCGGCTGCGGCATGGCCATCCTCTTCGGCGCGCTCGTCCGGTGCGAGCCAGCGAGGCGGCCGTGGCCGCTGCCGAACCCAACTCCGCGCCCGCCACCGCCCGCCCCCGTACCGCTCAGGCCGATGCCGCCAATGACGCCAAGGCCCGGAGAAGACGGGGATTTTTGAGCGAGAGCGGCGCGCGCGGCGCCGGGGGCCGGCGTCGGCGCGGTGGCATTGGCCATGCTCGGCGCCGCAGCGGTCGCGGCCGGCGCCGCCTCGGCGGGGCTCGGCTCTGGGTGCGGATCTTTCAGCAGGTTGCTGGGCGCGTCACTGTCGCTCTTGGTGCGGGCGGCTTCCGCCTCCGGCGTGCTCGTCGTAAGCGGAGCTTTGGGCTCGTCACGCGGCGCCCGGCTCTGCGCGCAGGCCGCCGCGAACACGAGCAAAAGCGCGCTAGCGCGGCCGAGAACGTTGCGCTTGAGCAGACGGCGCGCGAAGCGCGCGGGGCTTTCGACGATCATGCGTGTTGTGACGCCGCACGGGTCGAAAAGTTCTCGGCTCCGAGACGATTCTGACAATTTCCGAGAACCGCACGGGCGGCGCCGCATGGGCCACGTAGAGCGCGCGCTTCGCCGCGGACCGTTGCGCAGATTGTGGCTTGCTGTCCTATTGGGTCATCAGGCTGTTCTGCTCGACCTTCACACGGCTGTCAGCGCAGAAGGTGCAGCTCGGGCCATAGAAATACTTGCGGTTTGCAGTGTCGCCCATCAGGTGAACCCTGAACCACGCGGCAGCCATCGAAAGAGAGACCCCCTTGACTCCCGTGTACACCCAGCTGCCGTGGTCCGCGCCCAGCTCGTTGATGAAGAAGGCGGGCTGGTCCTTGACGGTGAGGAAGACTTCCCTCACGCCGTCGCACTCCACCCGGGTGTCTTTGCCGCCGCAGAAAAACAGCATCGGAGTGTGAACGCCGGTGAGCGCCCTGGTGCCGCAAATCGTGGCGAGTGCCTTGTAGCGCGGTTCTGCTGCGACCATGCAGGTCGACATCGCGCCCTCCGAG
>Ga0247760_1002538_pt1 | contig 13560 bp, 9 predicted proteins | sample UWRJL171409R4_FD_179936 | JGI IMG/M metagenome (GOLD analysis project Ga0247760, IMG submission 179936) | Plant litter microbial communities from Arlington Agricultural Research Station in Wisconsin, United States - UWRJ-L171-409R-4 | ecosystem: Environmental > Terrestrial > Plant litter >...
GGTGCCAATGAGGAGGAGCAGCGTGCTTTTGTCGAGCAGTTTGGCGACTTTGCCTCGTCAACCTTGATCGCGCAAGTGGATAATGGCAGTCTGGAGCGGTGGGAGCCCGATGGATACGGCCGCGGCGGCACGTACGATGCTGTCTTCAAGGGGGAGTGGGAGAAGTACGACCCCTGGGACCCTACGCACCGCGTCAGCGCCACGACGGACCTGTACAACGGCTACGGCGCCTGCAGTATCTTCCGCATGTACCAGGGAGTCGTTGCCCTCAGCACCATCGAGCCGGGTCTTATCCGGCTCCTGCCCATGCCCAAGCTCGCCACGGCGTACTTCTTGCTGCGGCCCTTCTTCGCCCCCAAGACAAAGGCCCCTGAGCGCCAGCGAGGGCCCGAGTGGGACGCTTTTCTCGATGCCTCCAACTGGGAGCTCAACCGGGAATACAATACCATCATTCATGGCGCCGTCCCCGGCCACGCCCAACGTCTGACCGAGCTCTGGCATCCCCACCTACACCTCCGTCGCACTCTCGTCACCATCCCCACCCTGCAGACGGGCGATTATATCGTCTGGCACCCGGACCTTGCCTACCACATGTCGTCCAACCCCAACATCATGGCTAGCCGCGCCCCTACCCCTCCACCGGCGGGTCCCGACGATGACGAGAAGGCACCGTCCAAGCCCGTTTCCATCCTAGTCTACGTTCCCGCCGCTCCTCTCACCCAAACCAACGCGCTCTACTTGGCGCGGCAGCGCAAGACATTTCTGCGTGGCCACCCCAGCCCAGATTTTGACTCGACCGGTACTGGCCTCAATAGCGAAGCGACGCATTCAAAGCGGCCCGGCGAAACTGAGATTGCCGAGGTGGGTGGGCCGTCGGGGTTACAGGCTATGGGCTTGGCGCCATTCGATGTCGCGCCCACACCACCAGCAAATGCGGGTGGCGATGGCGATGTGGAGATGGAGGGTGCATTAGATGGGACGCTGTCAAATTCGAGCGGGAACGGTGGGGTGACCAGCGGGCCATCGGTTACGCGGGCCGAAGCTGAAGTGGCAAGGCTAGCCAACATCATCCTTTTCCCAGACAGGTATGACTTTTACATGGCGAAGCGGAGCGGTGCAGGTACAGGAAGCAGGGCGAGTATAAAACGCGCAGCGGCCAAAGCAGTTGCTGGGGCGTCGACAAATGGCGTGAATGGTTCGGGCAAGAGGGAGCGAGAAGAAGACGATGGGACGGAGGGGAAGGAGGCGAAGGAAATCAAGAGTTGACTAGGACACGTACTGCGGAATTGGTTTGGACCAAATAAATGAGGACACCATATAGGGTGTACATGGGTTGGATATGAGGCCGGACGATGGCAGGGCATTATTTACAGGTGAAGGGATAGAGGGGAGGAGAAAACCATACCCCGGTACAGTAGTTAGTATTTGCTCCGTTGAGCTGGGCCGCTTGATCAGTCAGCGATGTCCCAACTGCTTTGGCAGTATTTCTTTGGTTTGTAGCATATGATGGAGATATCTCCAACCTTTTTCTACTTGGCTTGTGAGTAGGGGGTTGACTGTTCAAATGACTGGAGGTTGCCAACTCTCGGCTCTTGGCCATGGGGTCCTTGGATTCATACCGGTTTTTGACCTCAGTTTGGGTCATTAGTGAACTCGGTAACTATGCTGTGACCTCGTAACCACACTAGATGCAGTGGTGGATGTGACATGTCGTGCGGTGCATAACAAAGGAAGATGGATCATTCAGAACAGCACCCACAAACGGGTGGGTTCCAAGCTGGTGGCATACTTTAATATATCATCTGCGGGATTTACTCAGCTCCCAACAGACAGATCCCATGGGAACTGGAACTAGACCTCAAGGCTGACTGCTCTGTTCCGGCGCGCTGACCGCTTTTTCAGTAAATCCACAAACCACGTCATGGCAGGTAAATTATTTACTTATTCGGCTGGACACCTTGATCGCTAGGCAGTAAAATCTCCCACACAAACCCCAACACACACACGTACGCACACACACATAAATAACCCCCGCATAATTACGCTAGACACGGTTGACGGTTAACGTGCAGTCAACGGTTATCCAGCCGAGAAGCGAGCGTTTCAACACATTAATATCCGGGCAGGTGAAAATTGCAACCCTAACCCGTGGCTAGAGGATCCCACATCTACTCTACTCTACTCTGGCAGATTCCTTGGGCAGATTCGCCGGCAGATTTCAATAGACACCACGTCTCCGGATTGTGGATTGCGGATTACAAAACGCAAAAAAGTTGGGAAGGTCAGATTGGATCAGATCGGAATCTAGAAATAACATAACACCCCAAGCCACCCCGAACGAACGTGCTGACATGGACACGCACGCATACGGAACGACGGTGCTGAAGTGATGTGTGGTTACTGATCGATCTCAATCTTGGATCTTTTTGATGTCGCTCGCTCACTCACTCACTCACTTTGTTGTCCCCGCCAGCAAGTCTACCTGATTACCTATAATGAACCCTCGATAGCAGTGGTGGGGTTGGGAATTGGGATTAAGGTAGGTTCACCTCCCTCCCTTTTTTATCACAGATCACTTTCTTATTCCAAGTTGACCAGATCAGTCTAACTGGCATGGCACCCCGAACCATGGCCCGTAACGACACCCAACTCCGGGCCGGGCTCGACCGGGTAGCCGCAGCCCACCCCTCCACAGCCGACCGATCCCGCATCCGTTCTGCCCTCATGTGGCTATCAGCTGCCCAACGACCACTTCGAGCCCACGAGCTATGGATTGCCCTCCAAGTTGAAGAATCCCAAGACACACGGCATATCGAACGTCTTCTCACCTCCCCGGAGCATATCAACGACACTCTTGCATTTTCCTGTCTGCGCCATCTCCTCGGTAATCTAATCACCACCACTACGCAAAACGGCCGCAGTTCCGGTTCTTCGATCATATACGTCACCCCCAACCCGCCCTCTCTGTGCAGTGTTATCCAGCAGGGAACTTCCCATCCTCTCCTGTCGTTTGACATGTCCCAAGCACATGTTCTCGTCACTACGGTTTCTCTAGCTATTATTTCTGTCACGACCCTTTTTCTCTCTTTTTCTGTCTCCGAGTCTGAGACTGGGCCTGACTCCGACTCCGACTCTAACCCTGAGACTGGATCTGAGCCCAAGCCTAAGCCTGAGTCCCAGACTGGGAATGGGAGTGACACGTTGACGCTCTACGCCTGGACCTATTGGCCGCACCACCTTTTCCATTCGCACCTCTCCCTTTCCAACTCCAACTCCGGCTCCAATTCCGACACTTTTGCGTCAGCGACGCCAGCATCAGCAGCGGCAACTCTTCTCGATAGCAGCATATTCCGCGTCGCTACCGATTTATTGGTCTTTTCCGTGGTGTTGAATGATTTTCTGACGGCACCTCTGCCTTTACCATTCTCACTATCTCTCTCGCCATCACTATCACTTTCCGGAGCGGTAGTTTCAAGAAGAGAAATGCCTGATCGCGTGGCGTGGGTCCTTCTTGTAAAGACCGCGCAGGAAGAATTAGGAACTGTAATGGCCGTGCTAAGCACCCTGGGAAGAGACGGAGAATTCGCAAACGCTTTGGAAAGCGTTAGAAGAGTTGTTTCTGTTGAAAAGGATGGAGTTGGAAAGCTCGGTCAGAGTCAAAGTCAAAGTCAAAGTAAAGGGACGAGGAGAAGAAGAACAGAAGAGGTAGAAGCGATGGTTATTTCCTGGGAAAAACAAATCTTAGAAGAAGAGAGACAGGTTTTGGGCGACCTATGTGCTATTGCAAAGGGGCTGAGGAGGGTTGCCGAGGTGTTAGGACAGGAGCCGTTATATGGGGCGTTAAAGAGAGAGTATAAAGAAGGAAAGTGGAAGCCATTGGAGGTGTTGACTCGTGCGGCAGACTGGGCAGAGGCGTTGGCGGGATATCCCTTTTGGGGGGAAGACGGGGTTGGGTGTGTTGACAAGGAAAGTCGGACAAGGGACACGGTGATCCCGGCAGCAAGGGCAACAAAAAGGGGCATGACAACAACACGCAAACCACTCCGATTAAATCCCGACATCGCCGTCTCCGCACCGCGTTGGGTCGCCGCGAGCATCATATACGCCATCCAGGAACTAAGGTCGCCAACCGGGTCCTTTATCATCAACAACCCACGCAGTCTCGCCCGAAAGACCTCTTCCTTTGCAGAGATTCCACCCGGTTTATACACGGACTCTTTCTTTCCAAGTTCCCTCAGCAACGTCAACGTCAGCATCCTGGAGTCCCTCCGAAGAAAGGCTCCGTTGTTTTCTCTACTCAGAAATATGCCTACGCCTTCCCTTCCTTCGGTATTCTCTAACCTTCTCGCGGTCCTTATACCACGAGGCTACCGTTCTGCCACAGCCCACCTCTGCGTCGCGATAATACTCCATCACCTCGTCCAGACTCTAATTCCGAAAAGTTTATCTCTCTATCCGTGGAACCGCCCCCTCGAAGACTTTCGCATATGTCTTTCCCATCCGGATTACTTTCTCATGTCCACACTGGAAGTACCTTGGGCGGGTATACTTGGCAGCCACATTTCTAAAGTGTTACTCGATAGGTTAGCAGGCCTAGGGGCGGGGAGGATATCTGGTCTCTCGCCAATCGGTAGGGACAACAACCTAAACATGAAAGAGAAGCTCAAAGCAGACCTCAACAAAGCTCTGGACACATCGTCAAGTCAACGAAAGACCAAAAAATTATTATTTCAAGAAAGCTTTACTACAACCTGCCTCTTAACCTGGACGCTTCTCACAACAACATATATTCTCACCCGCACCATATACACCATCGCATTTCTCATCGCACCGCTCCGTCTTTTATCTCAAAGCGCAACATCGCGTCAAGCGCTATGGAAAGCCCTAACTCTCCATTGGGATAAGTTCCCTGTCATATCATGGCATGCCCACCACTATTTTATCTCTGGACTTTTCCCCTTGGCCATAACTAGTTTGCGTTCTGCTTTCTTACGTGGTCAACCGGGTTTATTAACGGGGATTATCTCTGGCATCAGCATCATGATTATCCTCCTGAGATATAGGAGGATATTTTTCATCGCTTTGCAGATTAGCGAGATGTTTGTGGCGATAGGATATCTTCTCGTGGGGATGGGCGTGTTGGCGAGAGAATTGGTGGCAGATCCGCTAGGGTTGGCGGCCAGTACGACGGCGGCGAGAAAGAGGGGGTTGAGAGCTAGAAGTGTTTTTCCGAGAGGAGCGGCGGAGAGGGAAAGGTTATTGAGGGGTGACCGGTAACTGGAGTTAAAAAGGAGCAAGCTCGGAAGTAGATGGTCCAGTCCGGGTTGGAAGACGCAAGGAAGACATAAGATAACCTAGACAAGTAAGAGCAAGGGGAAACAAGACAAAATGTCAACAACAAGGCAGCCATGTAAAAGGGGATGCGGCAAAGGTAGAAGAAACAAGGACTAAACAAGGAAGAGAAGGGAGAAGAGAAGGGAGAAGAGAAGGGAGAAGAGAAGGGAGAAGAGAAGGGAGAAGAGAAGGTGAACGAACCTGAACCTGAACCTGAACTTTGAACCTAGAAAGACCCATCCCAGCCCAACCAAACCGAAGAAGAAGAAGCAGAGGAAAAAAATCGCAGGCACGGGGAATCGAACCCCGGTCTGGCAACCCCACCCCATCGGGTGATTCTTTTTTTTTCTCTCTTCTTTTTTTCTCCATCGGAGGATACAAATACATGTATGAAGAGAAGAGTAACAGACAGAAAAAAAGAGGAAGAAAAAAACGGCCAATCCCCAACGCCAAAGACGCCGAAACTCCCTGGGAAGAGAAAGGTTGGCCTATGCTACCACTGCACCATGCCTGCTGTCGAGTTCTGTTCTCTTCCTCTTCTTCTTCGATTCTCGGTGGTTTGGAGGGTTGAGTTGAGATGCAATGAGATGGGATGAAAGAGGAAAACACAAGAATGGAGGGGAGAGGGAATTTATACCTGAGAATACCTAGGGAGGGAGGAAGAGAGCAGTGGACCAGACAGTGAGTAGCGCGAGTGCAAATTGTCATGTCCGGGACTGGGCTAGTCCAAGTCATGACGCTGTGGCGCCGTCTCCTGCAACTTTGAGTTTGAGTTTGAGCTTTTTTCCCCCTCGAGCTTGCCTGCCATGACATAACAATCATGTGCAAATCTGACTGCTCTGCGTTCAGCTAGCGTTTCCACTTGCGCGGGTATCCACCCAGTGTGCCTGTCCTCGAATGCTCGCTGCCGAGGCTGGTATCATCTGGGGGGTGTTCAGTAAGAAATCGTAAATTATGTTTCGTTTGCTGGAGCCGTTGGTCGTGGTTCATTGGCGATTTCTGGTTTCTATGGCCGGGCGAAATGCTTCCTCGAACGATCAGCCCAGGTCCGGCGTCTTTGCCGCAGCGTGCATACGGAGAAACATCAGCCTCGATGACCTTGATGGCCAGCCACGTCACGAATCGAGCGTGGAGAGCGGAGCGCACACGATAGAGCCAATGCGCCGTGGAGAGAAGTGTCTCCACGGGTCTCAGGGAAGAGAAAGAACAACAAGAAAAAAAGAGACCAAGAAGAAGCGCTACCGCCCCCTGAATTCTGGCCGCCATGTGCTCCGCGTGGGAGTCCAGCGCCGTCACAGGTGCGGCCGGTTCTGCGGTTGAGCCGTAGGTGTATGACACTCTCTATTTGGGAATCCGCTGATCCAGTCGCCCGGTATGTCCGAGCGGTACTGCTTGTGCTTCTCTGGATAGATATGATCTGTCGATTGGAGGATATGGTCGATACGACTACGGTTTTAGAGGCATTTCCAAGATATTCACAGCCAAGGCTTATTAGTCGCTGGAAATATTACAATTTTCAGAGGTAAACCATTGAGAAATAAATACTGTGAAAATCACACTGACTTTATAAAAGACTTTAAAGATTGGCGAACCTAACGTCTCTAAGATAAACCCCTTGGAAGCTTGCGTCTGCTTAGTGCTAAATGGATTTTGTATGTGAGATGCTCAAGAGGGAAGCTCCACAGCTCAGACGAGAATGAAAATTTCGACAGCTCCACAGAACCGCCAGGACGCCATTGAGCTTTAAAACTAGGATCTAAGTCTCTTTGATTGGCGCCTTACAAACAGTCCCCTTTTCCATCTTCCTAACTATTCGGACACAGCACCAATCCCTACGCAACACCTACCAATTCACGATCTGACGACAAGATTTCAGGGGTGAGATTGTCCAGCTTGTCTAGGTCTGGCGTTTCCGACCGGATAAGCCTGGGACACGTCAAGGTCATATCAGGCGGGAAGCATACAAGTACAGGAGTTGCGGCTGGGATGGAGTTTGAGGTTTGACATGACCTGTCCCCAAAAGTCAACAAATCCTTTAGCGACGGCGGAGCGACTAGGGTTCCATCTGGTCGATTTGAACGTGGTCCAAACCCTCTGGCCGGAACTCGCACTTCTCGTAAAAATTCGTACCAAACCTGTAAGGAAGCAATGTACCTTAGTTAAAAGGAGAGGGAGGGGAGTGGGGGGCGGAGAGGTTCCCACCAGCCAGGCCCATCTGGTTTACGGTCAATAACAATCTGGTTTCGTAAATGTAGGGTTGCTAGGCTATTTCGCTCGCTTTCGATACCAAAAACGGCAACGACATGGCATCAATGTGAGAAAGAAAGAAAAGAAAAGCTGACTCAAGGCGCCGTTGGAGGATGGATTGGGGTTGCCAGGTGGTGATAGTCTCAAAGTATGCCATGGTGGCGCCCTGCGCTGGCCTGGCCTGTTTGGAAGCTTTTCCGTCCGGTCCCGGTCAGTTCATGTTGGTCGTGCCATTCTTGCAATGCATCGGCGACGAGACCATGCATTTGGGTTTGCTAAGCTGGGGGCACATGGCATGACACGATAGAGACAGATGGAGACGCGAACTATCATGTGGTGGACTGGACAGTTGGATGTACTACGGAGGTCGTGGCATTATTCCTTTCCTCCCAGTCCCAAATCTGGTCTTGGGAGTACTATATGCAAGTTGAGACCAAACAAGACGGCCCTTGCCACCTTACCCTCTCACGCAAGTCATTAACCCCTCTCTGTCAGGGTGGATGACGGATGTGGCGTCTCACCCTTGTCAGCAAAGAAAAAAAAAGAAATGTGAGGGGTCCCTTTGCAAATCGCAAGATCTGGTTAGCTTGATATGTCAAAACTTTCTTTTTTTCCCTGCAGCGGCCCGATCCGCTCCGATCTAGATCTCGGTGATCTCAGTGCAACCCCGTAAGTTAGCGGCGTAAGTCTTGATCAGGGATTAGTTACGGGGAAGAGAAGCATCAGTTTAAACCTAGACGTTGAATTTGTAAATAAATCTCCAAAGACCTTCATCAATGGGGAAAGCCCTCATAATCGTGTCTGCAAAACGCCTCAAATTAATGTTCTAGGGCCTCCTCAAAGTTGCCTGTCATCGCCACTTCAAGGATCACTAGCAAACATCAATGCAGGATCAATCTGATGTCATTCCTGGGGGCGTGCAAGTCCCGCCGAAAGTTACCTAAAACCCAAAGTCCAATCTGCTAGCCAATCAGGCCAAACCACAGAAACTCCATGCCATGCAAGAGTACCCTGGGTTCCTAACAACCAACCAAACGCCGTCTCCTTGCACCCGTATGCGTGAGCATTTTGTTCTCATTCCTTCATCCTTAACACCAATCACCCTTATGAAGAGAGCCCCCAATGGGAAACTCGGGTATATGTACCGTGAATCGTCACCTCATAAATTGCACCAGCCTATCGCAACCTCAAAACCAGACCTAACAGACTTCAAGGGCATTGGATGACTGCGCCGTCCGTCTTCTCTTAGCCGACGGACTCATGATCGGGCGGTCTTCAGAACCGCTAGGCGCGTCCTCTTCGAAGCTGCTGTTGAAGAGCTCGGACAACGGACTTCGACCAGAGCGCGTTCTCTTGATGCGGATTGTCGGATATGGTCCCTGGCGTGGCGGGGCGATCAAAGTGTCCCACATGGTGATGTGGTCAGGGTTTCCAGAAGGCGGATCACCTGCGATCTCGCGGCCGAGAGCCTTGGCGAGTCGCTCTCTTAGACCGAGTATCGGCCAGACGGAAACTTGAGTGCGGGTGATCTGGAGACAGCCTTGGTCCTCATGGATCTGGGAGCCGAAGGCAGAAGGACCTGCTTTGTCTGGATGAGCAAAGAGCTCCAGGAATTCCGCCTTGACGGTCGCTGTGTAAACAATGAAGACGGGGTCTCGATGCCCTCCAGTCTCAGTGTGGGTGATGAGCTGGACTTTGACATCCTCAAAGTCTAGTCTTCGACGGAGGTTGACATTCTTGTCTACCTGCGATGCCTGGGACGCGGACCGCGAGACAGGACGGTAGAAATGACCCTGAGCCATGGCGATGAGAATGCTGACGATATAAGGGTCGTGCTCAATGTTGTCTGGAATCAGCATCTTAGATCGAAGGCGCTGGAGTCGACCGACGGGCTCATTCGGAGTGCCACCAGGGCCCAACACCACGCGAAAGAGGTTCTCGCGGACGAAGGCCATTTGATGTTGGTTCATGTACGCGACCACAGGGCGGTTCGGCGCGTATGTCGGGTATGGCTCTGAATCTAGCATGTAATCGTACTGTCGAGTACGGGCCGAGTCAAAAGAGCCAAAGGAGACGAGGGGATCGTATCGAGGTGCATCCTCGACCGACTTCCATAGGCAGTGAACTCGGACCGCCTTCTTGAAGACGCGCTGGCCAAAGTAGAGATCAAGGTCGGCATTGGATTTGGGACGCGAAAGATGACTGGGGAAAAGCGTCGCCATGACGAACTTCATCGCACGGATCTTGCAGAGCAAGCGCACCGAGGCGCGCTGCTTCTGATTTGACACGAGAGTGTCGAGCTCATTAGTCAAGTTGCGCCCAACCTTGGTCGGCTCGCGAAGGATAGGAGCATCCTGTGGTCTGAACTGGGGCACGGGTGTGTCGATTCTGTCGGCTTCGGTGAAGCGAACACCCAAAACCTTGGAGTGGAGGTCGGTCCAGCAGATGGGGAGGACGAAGAGCGCATTGCCTGCATGCTGATGCATGCGGTCATACAGAGAGTCCACTTCAGGTCGGATAATTCTGCGCGGTTTGCGCGCCGCAGGTTTCGGGGGTTGCTCTTGACCGACATTGCAAGGCTCGCCGGAGCCTGGCGGGCTGGTGTTGTCGGGTGAAGACGACATGTGGATGATCGTGCGCAGCTGACCGAGAAAGTTGCTGCTCAAGAGGGACCTGCGCCACGCGGGTCAGTAAAAATGTAAACGCAAACGCACCGGAGCACCTGGCAATTGGCGATTCCTGTCCAGTCATTATGATAGAAGCACTTACTCAATCGTGATCATGGAGGGGCGGCAGCTTTGTTGTGGCCGGGGTGGGTAGATGGAGCCTGCGACCGCGATTTGGCTCCACACAAAACAGAGGCGCGAGAAATAGTATCGCGCGAACAGACTCTTTGTGTGTGGGAACCAGGATAGGCGCTGCAAAATACCGTTGCAAGCGCCTAGAAGGTTTAAAAATATTCGCGAAAACAGTGCGAATCGCGAAATCGAGTGTTATGATGGAAGTGGCGCGAAAAAACGTGCTTCCCTGTCGCGCGCAGGAGGGAAAGTGGGTGAATTTAAGAAACGCGACCGAGGGGGGATCGCCCAAAGCCCCCTCTCCGTGCTGGGCCGCACTGCAGTTTGTGTGTGGCGACTAAAAAGGTGCCAACAATCTGGCTTCAGCCGGATGCAGGATACGCGCTAGCACACGAGCTCCCGTGACAGCCCGCGCCCTCCGAGCAGGCAACAACGTATCACACACGGACCACCTAGACCGCCTCCACACACCACACCGGTTGCAGCCACAAAACAACTGGTCGATTCGGTCATTTGTGCCACACTCCTTGCCTCGCTTGTCTCTCTCCTTGGGTGTCGGCGTCGGGCACAAATTCGCTCAGATTACTGCAGATGCCGCCTGGATATAGACTTATTTTTTTCTTAGCAATAGTCTCACTAGACTCACTAGATAGAGTGAAAGACTCTGGTCATTTTTACACCTGAAGCGTCGATCAAAATTTCTGTGCAAAGTCGGCCGACTCCGCTGGTGAGAGATCGCTCGGGTTTTGTGTGGGTATCGTCGCTTCTTGCGGGCACCGCTTGGCGCTTGGCGGCGGCGTCATCAGATCCCACTGCTTGAAGCGGATAAGCTATTACCCGACCAATTGAAACCCTTGAGCCGCTTCCAGCCATGGTGTGTGTGTGTGTGTGACTGATTCCAATATTTGCCTGAGGCATCAAGATCAGGCTGTGCAATTTGGGACCCCAGCCACATACCACACACCACAATACCCCACACACACCCAACCAGAATTGATTCGACGCCAGGGGGGCGCTTTCAATCAAAGCGAGCATGGGCCAGGCCAGGCAAGCAAGCAACCCCGCAAGGCTGAGAACCAAAGCTTCCCAGGAAAAAGCGTCACGACATTCCCACCCGTTGTCGCAAATCCAACCGAGCTCCAGTTGCCTATCCCAGAAGGAGTTTTCCCGTCATCCAGGATGCCGGTAAGCATGAATTTCCCCATGATGCTGCCTCGAGCATTGCCCCCGCGCGTCGAGTCAAACGACGAGATCGCTGACTGATTGACCCCTCTCTCTAGGCCTACAACTCCGTCTTCAACGCGGACCCCAACCCGCCGCGCCTCATTGGCAACTTCCCACTCTTTCCCCTCCGCACCAAGGTTCGCGGACCGGTATACCCTCTACCGTTTCCCGACCCGCCTCTGCCGGTCGGGGAGTCGCCGGATCCGGATTCGGAGTCATACGATATACTCGACGAAGTGCTAGCGCTGTTTCGCGCCAATACATTTTTCCGAAACTTTGAGATCCAGGGCCCCGCCGATCGCTTGCTGGTTTACGGCATCTGGTTTGTCTCTGACTGTCTGTCCAAGATCAAGCCCAACGCCAATGTACGCGACGCTACAAAGGATGTCACCAACTTGGCGTTGGACACGCACTTTGCTATTCCCGGCGATCCGGCATGGCCGTTGAATCAGGTACGGACAACTTCTGCCCCCAGGGACGGTGGGGAAGAGTGACAGAAGAGGGAGAGTAGAGGGGAGGGAGTGGGAGTTGAAGAGAAAAATGAGGAGGCTAACTCGTTATCCGCGGCCAGATGTACGAGCCCCCGCGCGACAGGCAAGATTCCGAGATCCTCCGCCAGTACATGTCACAAGTCCGACAGGAGCTAGCTATAAGGTTATTGGCAAAGGTATACGAGGAAGGGGGTGATGGAAAGCCGAGCAAGTGGTGGTTGAGCTTCACAAAGCGGAAGTTTATGGGCAAGGGGCTTTGAAGCTGCCAGGACGGAAAAGGGGACACGGAACACTTATGGGATCGGATTCCTAAAATCTAGAGTATGAGCGATTCTATGCACCGAGTTGGACCCGCGCCGCGTGTGTGACAAGTCGCATCGTCTATATATACAGTGGTATCATGTGGCCATTGTTAACAACTGCGAACCCCCCGCCTTGTCTTTGCCATCCTCTACCTCAAATAATTATCTCGATATCCTCCGTCCAGTCCTACCAGGAGGGTGTCGCTGCGGTATCAGAGTCCGCCGGGGTTTCAGTAGCGAGTTTCCTCCGCTTAAACTTGCCCCTGGCCATGATCTTGCCTTCTGCTGGCCTCGCTTTCCATGCTGTAAAGATGTATCCATCTGTGCCGCCCCGTTCTGTCATGAGGGGATGCGTGCGACCCGGCAAGACCTGCCAGCGCCGTGCTCGACTCGTCTGTATCGATGCACCAAGCAGAAGCATTGGGTTGAGCGGAAAGTCTGGGCTGCCCTCCCAGCGCTCCAGTTCCTCAGCAGATTTACCCACAAGCTCCGGCACGCTTCCGCTTTGCCAAGCTGTTCGGCGACTAACCGTGAAGAGGTCTGCAAGTTCCGCCAGCGGCTCTAGGTAGGGTGAGTAGATGGCAATGGGGGCGCCACCATCGATCAACGGAAGGGTATGCTTTAGGATGCTGACAGGGTCCATCGTGCTGGCGCAAACAAGGCCGTTGAATCCACCAGCACGCGTCAAGTCAACAATGTATCGAGTCTGGGCAAACCTTCTCCGTTTCCGGTGAAAGTTGCCCCGTCTGCTCGGCTTCCATCCTCCAAGGATCTCGGGTTCCACTGTCAAGGGAGGCGTAGAGTATGAGGTGTCAAGCTCTGGTTTGACTAACTGAAGCCAGCTGAGAGTTAAAAGATGATTTAGTAACGGATGCGGTGGATGGTTTGGTGCCACGGCGTCGAAATTCCAGTATTTGAGGAAGGCCAGATTAGGCTGGGACGCCGCGTGGACGACGGTGATGGTGTTGGCCTGTGAGAATGGGATGGCAAAGTCGGAGGCGCGCGGGTTCTTCGGGCTCTTCGGTTTCTTTTCTCGAGGCTTGGGCGGTGCCACTTCGGCATCAGCCATCTCTGCGTCCCTCTGTGCTCCCTGCTCCGTCTCAGCGCTAGACGCTTTCGTCTCGTTGTGTTCTTCCTCGGTCACCTCCTCTTCTGTCTCGTCCG
>Ga0247760_1002539_pt1 | contig 13540 bp, 9 predicted proteins | sample UWRJL171409R4_FD_179936 | JGI IMG/M metagenome (GOLD analysis project Ga0247760, IMG submission 179936) | Plant litter microbial communities from Arlington Agricultural Research Station in Wisconsin, United States - UWRJ-L171-409R-4 | ecosystem: Environmental > Terrestrial > Plant litter >...
CACACACACACACACACACACACACACACACACACACACACACACACATGTTGTTGATGCCCGAAAATCAGCCACCGCAGCATTACTCGAAAGGATCCAACTCAGCTGCCACGGCGTACGCCGTACCGCATGATCTGCGCTATGATTTGACGACAGATGACGGCAAGATGCATATGGCGCAGAAAAAAAGCTGGGCAGTAATACACACCAAGCCCTCTGGCCCGTCCATATCGGGCTAGTGGCGCTCGACTTAACAACCTGAAGATGCGGGAACGGCCTCTCGGGCCCAATGAAGAGTAAGGTGGCTGCAGCGCTTGTTCCATCTGGGGCCGACTCCGCATTGTAGGAGCCGAGACATCTTGGTATTGATGCTTGCGGCGGGTAGGGCTGGTATGTGGCTAGCTGGGGATTACAAACAAGCTACAAGTAGGTTAGCTGGATTCCTCAACTCAACCTTCACTCCCGACAACAGAGAGCTGGATATGTCAGTCGCCGTACCCGACGTCATCCCAAGATGACAATTGGTCGGTATACGTTTGCCGTGGTTGCCGACGGAATGAACAGGAATCACTTGCGAGCGACTTGCGAGGTGACACGCAATAGAACATGATTCAATGGCGAGAGGGTGACCGCACTGGTGCCCGTTCTAAGAACCCGCATTTTGGCCGTGCCGCTGTCTCCACCCATCGCCCTAATTCGATGGCTTGATACCCATCTTGAATACTGGACTGTTGTCAAAGTTCTCGTAGTCGTGAAATGCCGCTGCTTGCTGCCTCGAGATCTCCACCTCCTGGCCGCGGGCCACCACTCCTCGGTCGTATTCATCCATTGCCTCCTTCAGTGACAACTTGCCTTGCTGAGCATCCACCATGCGCTTGACAAACTCATCAGCATCTTTGATCGCCAGATTCCCGCCCTGGCCGCGGTGAAACGTCATGCTGTGAGCTGCATCTCCCGCCAGGGTTGCCCTCCCTCCTTTGTTGTCCCACTCTTTGGGATGCCAGATGCGCAGCTGGTCGGCCCCAATCGCAATGTCGTCAGACAGCCACTCTACCACCGACTTGTACGGGTCCGCCCAGCCTTCCATGTGGGCACGCAGGCGCTCAAGGCGGTTGTCGGTATTCTCCTCGTCCTCGCGTGAGGCAATGGGCCAGGTAACCAGGATGTAAAAGACCCATGTCTCAGGTCTCTCTAGATCGGGCTTGTCCAGCAGGAACAATCCCATGTACATGCTCTTTGGGTGAGGAGCGACATCCACGCTGGGGTTCATGACGCTGTCCAGCCACCGCGCCTTGTCCGCGGGAAGACTAAATGGGAAGTTCATGAAGGCGTAGGGAAGCACCTCCTGCGCGGCAGCCTCCTCGCCCAGGAGACAGCGACGGACCTGCGATGAACCGCCATCGGCGCCAACCACAACGTTGCCTGTCTCGCTCGTGCCGTCGGCGAAGTGGGCTGTCACGAGGGGTTTCGAGTCATGGTATGTAAGGGAGACAAGTCGCTTGCCGTATTCGAGTCGGAGCCCGGATGAGAGGACGCGCTTAGTTTTCTGAATCTGCATGCGACGGACACCATCCGGGTAGAGGACGCGGATTTTGATAGCACCCGTTGCTCCGTCGCGGATCAAAACACCCTGCTCACCAGCCGACGATACCGGGAGCGATGTATCAGGTTGACATTCCTGAAGACGGGCAACGAGATCCTCTGGGAGGAGACCCTCGAGAAGTGGTAATGCCCAGCTGAGCGTGATGCCCCAATTGCGATCGCGGGGGGCGGTCTCGCGATCGACAAGGAGGTACGAGATGTTGTTCTGGATGAAAGATGTGAGTTATGGCTCGATGCAGCATCGAAGAAACCTTCTACCTTCCGAAGTCCATGCGCAATGGCGAGGCCGCCCAGGCCTGCAATTAAATTGTCATCTTTCTTGCATGCTTCAAGCGGATAAGGATTGTGTGCTCACCTGCGCCGACGACAATTACGTGCAGTGGCTCTTCCTTGGATCCCATCTTGATGTTTGGTGGTGGGAGGTAAAAGGGTCGATACCTTACTGAGAGCCCAACATGAGGTCGAAGACTTTGCGCGATTAGTAGTGTGGGCGGACTTCCCCATGGCCAGCCGAGGTAGCACCGGGTCGTCCTTGCCAAATCACCGTCCATCTTTTCTCGGAAGCTGCCGTTTACCCCGCCCCAACTTGTCAGGTTCCAGCCCAACGCCCACGCCCCTCAGTCATACTGTTACGCCATTGTTAATGAACATCCGCTAACTAGCAAGATGGACTGGTATTCGGATCCAGCAGCGTCCGCTTCTGATTGGAACTCTCAGAATCTCAACGAGGTACCAATCCCCTAAAAACCTGTCCATCTTCATAGACTAAATGTCTTCCTTTCAGGTGAAACGCAAGCTCATCACAGCCAACCATATCCTGCACCAACAAGGTGTTGTTGACGCCTATGGCCATATCTCTATACGCCTGCCTGGCGCGCCTGACAAGTACCTGATGTGCGGCTACATGGCACCAGGACTAGTAACATCATCCGATGACCTCATCGAATACTACGTCGAGGATTCCCGGCCAGTCTCGCCACATGCCAAGAAGGGCTACTCGGAGCGTTTCATCCATGGCGAGATGTACCGGCGCTTTCAGGATGTCAACAGTGTCGTGCACAGCCATGCTGAGGCCGTCCTGCCCTACGTGACGAGTGGAGTGCCGCTAATGCCAGTGTTTCACATGGCTGGATTTCTGGGTGAGTGGAGACCCGCGCCTGATATATACCACCTAGAGAAGCTGATGTGATGCCAACAAGGTAACGACGTACCGGTCTTTGACATTGGCACTCTCTATTCCCCCGAAGACCAGCATGATTTGCTTGTCCGTGACTCACGTCTGGGCGGTGCGCTGGCGTCCAAATTTGCAGACTCTCCTGAAACCACGTCGCCTGACCACTCTGTCGTTCTAATGAGGCGACATGGTTATACAACTCATGGCAAGGATATAGAGACAGCTGTGTATCGTGCCATCTACACCAAGGTCAATGCTGGCGTGCAAACCAACGCCATGATGCTCAGATCAGCACTGCCGTCGTTTGCCCCCACCGTGCAAGCAAAGTTCGACTTCGAACCCCTAACCGACGACATGTGTAAGGGCTGTCTGAAGATGAACGAGGGCACGCAGGACAAGCCATGGAAGCTGTGGGCAGCCGAGGTAGAGAAATCGCCGCTGTATAGCAACCGAGGGTGATTCGCATTACCGACCTAGATAGCCACCACTAATCAATCAGATCTTGACTCCTGTCACCCATGCCACGCCTGCCTTGACGATCCGTTCCACCACGTCCAGTTCTGCGCTGTTCCTCGGCGCATACACCATTGTCCAACCACTCCGCACAAACGGCAGTGGGAATCTCTGGCCCCATCCGGCCTCGATGACTTTCCGCGCGTCTGGGCCGCTGAGCCAGACGTGAAGACTGTTATCCGCCGGGTGGGCATGTGCAATCTCCCTGGCCAACAACTTGTCCTCGCGCGCCTCCGGGTTGAGCGTGGGCACCTCAGCCAGCGCGTATAACCCATCGGTAGACTTCCCCTCTGTGTGGCTCGGCTTGCGCTCCAGAAGCTGGGGGTGCGCGTCGGCGAGCTGTCGTACTAGGTTCTGCAGACGCTCACGGGTTGCGGCATCGATGGGCTCGGGCACTTGTCGCTGGGGCATGATGCGAGGCATGATGCGGGCGCGGGGCCCCGACCGGGGCAGAAGTGGTGCGACAAGGTACGATGGGCCTGTGGTGGGGTGCGGCGAGACTTCAAGGAGATCGGACCCCGAGAAAAGGTGGTAGAGGCGGAACTTGGTCATGCGAAAGTACCCACTGGATGGAAGTAGCTTGTTAGCTTGTAATTGCGGCGAGCTCGGGACGAGCCCGAGGGTAACTCACGACCACGTTGGCGGTGTGCCTCCGGTGCCAAAGGCTTTCCAGGCCAAGAAGTCGTTGACAGTCCATGCGACGCCCAAAACAGCTGTCGCACACAAACCTGTCAGGACGGGCCGCGAAGATGCGACTGTCCCAAGACGAGCAGCAAAGTCGGCCATGGTTTTGCGCGTGATTGACAAGCTCACTGTCGCTGGCGAGAGGTGGAATTAAGGAGCTTCCATCTTCGGGCTCAGTGGGGTGATCCGTGAACTCTTGCCCGGCGGCTGACGTAACTTCCCGTAACTTCCCAATTGGGTGGGATGTCTCAGCTATGGTCAGCACGGCAGGTTCCGTCAATCACAGTCGCGTTGCACTGGGAAAGTTCTCAGTTCCATGCCAACTTAACACGCGAATGACAAGGCGATATGATATCCTGTGACAGCATTCGGTTCTATGGGGCAGTAAAGGGACAATGACCCGCGGTGTTCCCTCGAGCGGATTTGACTGATCGCTACCATCGAAGGATTCTTCTCCGGGATTGGCAGGATCTTAAGCGCAGGAAACAGCACGATGTGCGGAAGTCATGCAAGTGCCAAAGCCTTGCGTGTTGAATTGAAGGCTTAAATATTCTGGGCTTGGCCCTTGCGGAACAGATTCCCAACAGTTTATTCGTCTGTATTACACAAACCCCATCCCAGACATTCACCAAATCCCGCGCTAAGTTTGCAGCAACAGCAGCGTCGAACTTGGAGGCGAGGAACATGGACGGGAGCGCCAAGACGTGATGACGAATGAACCGGATTTGGGGACAACACAAGTCCTTTGCAGAATTCTTCCGTCGAGGCGGTCAGAAAACAGTCCAGGCCCTAAAGAATAGTTAGCGCGGGGTTGTGGGGGTTGGAGGACGAGGGTTTCCAACAAATGACCTTTTGTCGTGTCGCAAATCGGGCCCCAGCTACAGAATAAATACACTTCTCTGAGAGATGCAATTTCGTGGAAGCCTTCCTGTGCAACATCGCGGGGAATGTTATCATGCCTCCGCGAAATTGTTCGTGCAATCTTGATAACTACGAGATTGCCCACACCCTCGCGACAGGTGTTTAGTTCTACCCAGCAGGACGCCTTGGTAATCAGAGGGCTTGATATGATATCCGTCCAGGGATTTCGCTAGCGTCCTTCAGGATTATGCGGGGTCAACCAGGATTTGTGGATTGTCGCCTGAGGCAGACGTACAGGATGTTCGGGGCTGAGCCCATCAGGCTCCAGGCCTACACAAAGTCCAGAGGGGCCGACTCTACCCCGTAGAATCTTTTTTCTTCTTCTTCCAAAGAAGAGCTTGCACCCGAATCGTCCTCCACCAATCTTAGAGCGCCATATCAGCGGAATAGGGCCCAAACATGAAGGGCCGACAACTGCCTGAGACGCCGATTGACGGGAAGGTGATGTGGAGTCCAGTCGATGGGAAGGCGCAATGGAAAGCAGCACCATCGCCGATGGATGCCATGTGGGCTGAGGCAGCCAGGGAGTTCGAAAAAATCTGTGGCAAGTCGCTGTCGAGCGGTGCCGGTGATGTGAGGGGATTCGACGACGTGCAAAAGAGAATCGAAACCGCCAACAAACCATCATATGGCAATGAACCGACGGAAGACGACAAATGGAAGAAGGCCAAAGATGTTGGTCTCCAGTCGCTCAAATGGCTCAAACTGTTGGTTGGAGCTGCCGCACAGGCTTCGTCATTTGTGAGTTCTCCTCCCTGCGCACCCTCGTGTTCTACTCGCGCCCGCTGCGAAGGAAATTGCGCCGTCCGTAATTTTTGTATTGCGCATGCTAAAGAACTGACCCCGCAAGATCCCCGTGCCTGGTGCGGCTGTCAGCGTCACTACCACGGCCCTAGGCTTTGTTTTCGATATCCCCGAAGCAATCAAGGGCTACGAAGATGCCGTCGATCAGGTGTTCACCGAGGTGTCGTCGGCCCTTTCTCAGTTCCGGATCTACTCGTCGATGGAAGAACTCAACGAAGATCTCATCAAGCAAATTCATCTAGTCATGGTCAGCTTCGTCAAGCTGTGCGCCCATGTCGTCAAGTATCGTCAAGGCGGAAAATGGGCTCGTTTTGTTCAAAAGGCCAAATCCGTGTTCGATGATGACTCGGGCCTCAGCAGCGAAATGACTGAATTTAAGCGGCTTCTTCAGCAGCAGCGAGACGTAGAGGGGACCTTGACGCTTGCCGTAGTGGTCAAGTCACATCGGGACCTCGTCATGGTGCTTGAAAGGTCCGCTTTGCTCATCAAGACGACGGAGGAGACAAAGCAGATTGCCAGCGAGACTCAGAAAGGTGTCCAATCCCTCAAGGATGATGCCGACCGTTCCAAAACGCTCATCAAGATCCGCGACACGCTGGGCCTTTCTCCCATGGTGCGCCTTGATGCAATGACGACGCAAACTGTTACCAACATCTCGGAAAGGTGCCTCGGCGGTACTGGCTCCTGGATTTGGACCCACGAGCACTACCAAGGATGGACAACACAAGCCAAGGGACGGGACTTTCCCCATATCCTGGTCGTATCCGGCCCTCCGTCATCAGGCAAGACTTCGGCAAGCGCTATGATCACGAAGCGTCTCGAAGAGCAAAAGAATCGTACCTATGTGGCACATTACTTCTTCCCTGCGAGTACGAAAAAATCCGATGATGAGAACTCAGCCCCGGGGGCTTTGAAGTACATGGCATTCCAGATTGCCCGGTCTAATGGCACTCTGCTCAAAGCCCTCGGAAAAGCCTGCGAAGCTGGACCTAGCCAATTCCGGCGCCCGGCGAACACCGAAAGTCTGGACTCGCTGTGGGACGAGCTTAAAATCGGAGCAGTCGGATCAGGGGCCGTTTATTACTTGGTGTTTGATGGCATCGAGAATCTCCCAGCCAAACAGGCGGAGGTTCTTCTGAAGTTCGTATTCGGTCCCAAGTTTTCTGGGGATTCAGCTGGCAAAGTTCGCGTTTTGGTGGCCGGCTCTGACGACCTCTTTGAACGACCGGGGATCCCTGGAATTGATGGCGCGTGGCGGATCCGGATGGAAAACGAGAACACAGATGATATGCGCCTGTACATCGACGAAGCCCTCGCGAAAAGAGGCATGCTCCAGCGAACGAAGCCCGACTCAGATCAGCGAAAAGCTCGCGATAAGATCAGGGAGAAACTGCCAAAGAACGTCAAGGGTAGTTATTCTCTCCTACAGTTTGGGCTTGACGATGTGATGCGCTTGTTGAGTACACGCTCGGCGGCACAGGAACTCGACCGAGTACTTGGCCAAACAATCAGCAGCCACGAGACCGCCATCAAAAACCTGCAACGGTCACTATCAGCGGATGAAATTAACGACCTGAATGAGATTCTCAAGTGGGTATTGTTCGGCTACGACTCCGGTTGCATGTTGGGGAATCTCGAGGAGGCCATGGTATGTATCAATGCTCCGCCACGGACATGAGCGTGATGCTGGTGATATGCTGACAATCATGCCGCGACAGTTTCTGTACTCGGGCACCGAATCCCTCGTAACACTCGAATATATCATCGAGAACAAGTACTCGGCTGTCCTTAAGATTGAAGATGGCCTTGTCTTGTGCAGGGATGGCGTCCAGGAATTCCTCGAGAGCGAGAAAGCCAGATTGGCCAAAGCCTCCCAGTCCAAGGATAGGGCCACGATCAGTATGAGCATCACTATAAACAATGTGGATCAGGAAATGGTTGGACATTTTCTATGGGATCTTGCGCATAAGGCAATTCGGGACAAGTTCAAGTTTGATTTTGACGCTAGCTCTCCCAACAGCCTGTTGCAGGGCCGTCAGGCGGCGATCACGGTAGACGCCTTCGAAGCTCACCACACGATCGTTATGCGTGCTTTTGCGTATCTTGATCGGGAGCCGAGAGATCAGACCAAACGCATCGGCATCTATCTTTGCGGTTTACTCCCGTTTCACCTCAGCAACCTTCGTCTTGAAGAAGAGGATGGCAGGGAATTGGCATCGAGCGAACAATCCGAAATCGGCCAAAGCTTGCACACACTTTTCAAGGACAAGCAAGTGTTTGAACGACATAAGGCGAGCTTCCAGGATACCTATTGGTACGCCGCTGAGATGGAGGATGTTCAAAAGTGGATGATGGACTCGGCTGTCATGCGGAGAGTCAACAGAGAGTGGCGCCAAGCCGTCCAGCAGGCCGCCAGTCCCACAAGAGGCTTCATGAAGCCGCTCCTGGAGACAATTATACGAGGGTTCCTGAGAGCGAGAACGTGGCTGGTTTGGAATGCTTACCTTTGGATTACTGAGTGTATGGAACTAGTGAGTGTGATGGCTACCATAGGCCGCTCGTTGAGGATCTGCTGATCACCTCCCCAACTACTCAGGATGAGAAGAAACTGCAACCGATCCCCGAAAGTCCAACCAATAACGAAACACAGACGCCCTCTCCCACCCCGCCAACACCTGTGATGAACGACGAGATTGACTGGGACGGTTTGGGCACTTGGTGCCAAGGGTTCTTGAAAATCCCGGACTCCGAAGTCGACTCGCTTTGGTACGAACGACTGGCAGAAGCTGCTCTGACTGGGCCCAGCCCCGCGCCAGAGGCGGCCCTGAGGCTTTACCGCCTGGCTTTGGAGAAGGATAAGCCCAGCTGGATATGCCACCGTGGAATGGCGGAAGCCTTCTTCCATTTCCAGATCAACGACCGCGAGCAAGCCAGTGCTGAAATCGAGCTTGCTCTCGCAGCGGCAGAGCGAGACGACGCCATGCCAAAGCCTGAGGCAAAGGATTTTGTCGACCTGCGGATGCGATTAGGCCAGTACTCTCTTGCAAATGGAAACATGGAGAAGTCGGCCGAGCTATACCTCCAGTGCACCGAGAGCGACGACCCGGAACAAGCCAAGAAGGCACAGCTTGGCTACTTCAAGGCCAGGCTGAACTTTCCAGACCAAGATGGGACTCGAGAACATTTGCGGGGCCTGTTGCCTTCCGAGGGCCGCGAGGGGAAGATGGTTGATCTCCTTCGACTTATGGCGTTAGAAGAAAGCCATGACAGCCTCATATCGAAGCTGTTCGGTGTAGCAAGTCAGGACACGATTTTGCTCAAGGACATTGTCCTCGCAATGGAGGCGGCATCGCCAACAACGGAACCAAACGAAGATGGCGCGCACAGTACACTCGATGACGATGAGCTCAAAGAAGAATCAATTCGTGGTGTGCTACTATACGACCGGGGGCTTGCTGCATACGCCTACAAGGTAGTACCAGACGATGCAATCGAGCCTGTTGGCGAAGCACTGCGGCTTTGGAGAGAAAGCTATGATAAGCTGGACAAGGCTGGCGGCCCCAACGCTTTTAGGGTGAAACAGGACGCCAAGGGAGCACTCTCGCGACATTATTTCCAGAAGATGGTGGAGGGAAACCATTTGGATCACGTTGACAAGCTTGCCACTCTGGCGGGACGAAGCTTCGGCATCTTTGAAATCGATGAGCCAACAGGCTACCTGGGCGCCCTCTATGCCCTGCGTGGCGAGAAGGAGCAGGCTAAGAAGGTGCTTCAGAAGCGCGTGAGGCAGTCGCTGCAGTTCCTGTCAGACGACCTGTCTTACAACGATGGCTTTGCGGTCTCGGCTCTCAGCCAGGCGCTTCTCCAGTCCCAGGATTTCAAAGGCGCGGCTATTGCAATCTCTCTCTTAGGGATGGCTGACATAATCCGCCAGCGGTTGGAGTTTAGTGACACTACCGTCGAGCCGGAGGAGGGCGAGTCCAAGGCCCAGTTGCAAGACAGCGTCGCCCAGTATGCTCAGGAAATCATTCGGGTCATGGAGGAGAAGGTCCCGGACGTAACGAAGCAGGCAGAGCGAATTCAGGCTGCCAAGGAGTATTCCGAGTCTCTGATGGCCATCTCACGAGCGCAATCCGACGCGACGACGGAGGTGCCTCCCAATGACAAGCAAGTTGAGAACAAGGAATCCCGCGAGGACCAACCGAAAGCGGGAGAGCAACCGGTAGCAAGCAGCCCCTCAAAACATGAAGACCAACAGAAAGAGGATGATCAGCCCGACGGGGATGGCCAACCGCAAGAAGACGTAGACAGGCATCCTGAAGCGGAGGCCGAGCCGAAGGAAATTGCCCATGCGCGAAGTCTCGTCTACAAACGTGTTCAAAGCAGCGAGGCCAACTATCGCGAATGGCAGACCGCCTGCTGCAAGCTCAAGCCGGACGGTACGCTGTGCGGTAAACGCCTTGATTTCAAAGCTGGCGGTGACTTTTACTCTTGCGTGTTTTGTAGCAGTGCCGACTTTTGCGGTGACTGTCTCCCTAACATTCTTGCCCTGGAAGTGGGTGGAGTCGAGAGTATGAAATGCCATGCCAAGCATCGTTGGCTGCGCATTCCTCCGTACGGAGACCCCATGTATGTTGGGCTAAGATCCAAGACTGTACGGTTTCCACAGGCGGTGGAGCCTTCGAAAGAAGACAGTAGAATTTTGGAAATGGTTTGGGGACGGCCCGAGAAGGCTGAAGTGGTTGCCACTGAGAGATGGTTTGAGCTGATTGCTGAGGAGTGGGATATCTCGATGGAGGAGATTAAGACGGAGCTGTCCAAGCAAAAGCCTGATGGCAGCGAGCCAGAGGGAGAGACGGGGGCGTGATAGATTAACCCTAATTGTTCACGCGGCACTTTATGGGGGCGGCTGATATACCTGTGATGTTCTACGGGCTGACGCTGGGCATAGCGTTCATTTTCTTTTTTTAAAAAAAGAATACAGCGCAAACTGTTCCACGGGTTGGAGATCAAGGAGGAGGGCCACTTACTTGAAGTTGGCGATGCGACGAGGTGGGTGCGTAGGTACCTATGCAGCATGTTAAGCGGATATGTATCTTGAGCGTACAGCGTCGGGGTTTCAGGCCACGCAAGTAGCTCCTAACAAGGCGGATCAGAAGAAGAAGCGGAAAATATAAAGGGAACTTATCACCGTTTTGGCGCAGTTGACATGCCTACCTAGGCACTCCTTGCATTTCTGCTGTGTCTTTGGTAATTGATAATCTTGACTGCAGTGAATTTATGATCGCGTCTGATGTCATACATAGATTGTCTTACTTTAGGGACTGGGTTATTACTCGTTCCGATAAAGTCTTTAGCAATAACAGCGGCGTACTTGTGTACCTAGCTGCCGCTACTTCTTAATCCATTTCCACACTTTCCATCATTTCGAACCAATGCAAACCAACACTTGCACAGACTTGGTACCTAGAGACTGGAAGATTTTACTTTACTTTCCACCCTCTACATTCTCCGCATCTGTTTTACCCCCGCCGTTCGCAAACCACTTTTGTAAATCCTCCACCTCCCGTTCCGTAAGCAGTGTTCCCTCGGTGGCCCAATCGCGAATAATGTGCGCGACCAGACTTCCTGATGCGAATTCTGTTTGCGCTGTCTGGGCTGCGACCGGGTCGTGGACAAAATCTCGTAATTTAAGAATCTCTTCGTCATCGAGAATGGGACACGCGTCTTCGTGGCGCGCCATGATTTCCTGAGCGAGCGTGTGGGTTTTTATCATGGCGGACACGGAGGGGCCGCTGTACTGCGTTGACGTGTTTCGTTGGGCTGCCATGATTTTTGTATTTTATTCCGAGTGTCTTGTGTTGGAGAGGTGTTTTTGTTTTTGTCTCGGTTTGGGGATGAGAAGACTGATGATTGTCGGTCGCTTGCTCTGTAGATATACTATGAACCGCGGTGCAGGATCGTTCCTGGCTTTTATCCCCTTTTTTCCCTCAGATAGGCAGATAGACTATTTGGTGTGTTGTGTTGGTTCATGTCGCCCAGGCAACAGGATTATTGCCTGTTGATTTCCACCCGTGTCGCCTCAACGTGCAGCAGGATACAGCTCCTTATTGGTCGGTCCGCATTTCCTGCTTGGACCCGGGAATAACATATGGAGACGGCTTTCAATATGGTATGCTTTAGTAGATTGCGAAAATACCGCTGCCTGAAAAAAACCTCTATCAATTCTAGATGCCTTGCCAAAAGGACCCATGCTTTTATCACCACGCAGAATATAACAATAGCGCGACAGCATATGTAGTGTAATTCAATCTGAAAAGTGGGGGTTGCCTGTGGAACAAATTTGCAAGTTGCCATAGAACTCAACCTGTGACAAGTAGGGTACATGTATTTAACTGGATGGGAAAAAGTTAGAGCACCCCATTTTTAGGTAGGTACTCTTTCTGATCGCAAGACAAATAGCGAGTCGACGTTACAATGCCGGTAGACAGACAGACGGTCACAGGTACATTAATGAGCCGACGCAGTACGTTCAGTTCCGTCAGGAGGGATAGATTGGCAAATTCCTCTCCTAGTAGGATTATAGTTTCTAATCAGGATTTGCTGGTGCTGCAAGGGAAAAAAGAGTTCTCAGTTAAGGTCGGGGGGCAAACAGCATTCTTGCTACAGTGTGGGTGTGGGTGTATGAGTAGAGGTGGGCCAATTCTAGGATGGAATAAAATACAAAGTGTAAAGTTTTAAATGGTTTTTTCATATGCAATGTTTGTTGAAGAGAAAGCTGTGAGGCTCAATGTGGAGGTGTAAATTGTAGAAAAGAGAAGTACACAGTTATGCCTCCCTTTATCAAATATCTGCATCGGTCCCCTGCCGGCCACTTAAATGCTGCGCCGCAGACATCATCCCGATTCTCCTGCCCTGAGATATGGGACCCCTGTTGAAACGTATTCCTGCGGCACAGGCCGTCGGCATTGAATAACTACCTGGGGTACGCTTGCCACACAATCGGCACCTACACAGGGTAAGAACCTTATCAGCACCTACCGGTATGGCCTTGAAGTTTCCATGTGGAAGAGATCCAAAAAAACGGAAGTTTGTTACCAAGGCTGACTTGACTGACAAGCAAATGAGTTGATCCCCCTATTAAGCTAGGTTTAGCAATTCAAATGCAAGGATTGGAGTATGTGAGATGCAAATGTCAATTAAATGATTCGCCAATTAAGCTCTCCATTCATCTATCTATCGAAACCGCAAAGTGAAAACCACCCGGTAACGACTGCCGACAACTCCTTCTATCAGCCCATCCCTTGTTCCACCTATCCCCCGCCAGGGTTAAATCAAGTATGGTGAACACCCCACTCAATCGAGTTGCTCCCACATGTCGTGCGACCGCGCGATCCGACCTTTCCGTCCCACGCAAACAATTGGATCGAAGAATTAATCAGATCAATAACATCCTCATTGCCAATCCTCACATTCGTCAAGTCATAGCCCGTGGCCTGTCCGCCAAATGCACAGGTTCCATAACTGGCAATGACGCGCCACCCAAACGCGTTGAGGGCCCAATCGCCGTTTCCGCGAATATTCCACGCAAGCTGCAGACAGTCGTTGATCCACGGCGAGCCGGGCGAAGTCTTGTTTTCGAAATCCGAATGGCCACAGAGGTTGGTGCGTTTACCCAACAACCGCGAGGGAGCGTTGTAGTTGGGTGAAGTGCTTGAGAAATCGGCCTTAAAGTTGCTCGAATCGCCATACGGAAGAGTCGTGACAGTGGGCGTGTTTTTCTCGGTGAGAAGTACGCCAAAGGGCGCGATGAAGCCGCCTTCTTTGAAATCTTTGTCTTTG
>Ga0247760_1002540_pt1 | contig 13538 bp, 15 predicted proteins | sample UWRJL171409R4_FD_179936 | JGI IMG/M metagenome (GOLD analysis project Ga0247760, IMG submission 179936) | Plant litter microbial communities from Arlington Agricultural Research Station in Wisconsin, United States - UWRJ-L171-409R-4 | ecosystem: Environmental > Terrestrial > Plant litter >...
CACCACCGCCACTGCCACTGCTTTTCTTCCGCTGCTGCTCTTCTATCCTCTTTTCGAACTTCTTCATGCCGTAGGTGATCCACCTGTCAAACTCGGTGTCACCGCCCTTCATTAGCTTCGCCTGAATGACACCTCTGAGCACCTCGCCTGTGAAACCCAAAAAGTTGTGTCTCCTCAGCGCATTCTCGAACTGCCAGTCGGCACGCTTTTTATCCTCCCGTGAGAGGAGCTCCAAGTCGCCAAACTCACGGGCGCGGATCCGCAAGTCGCGTACCATGGCCAACAAATTGAATCTTATTTCTGTGGCATCGTAGCGCGCAATGCGCCGCTGCAAGACCTCCATAACGCGGGCGGGGAAGTCGTCCGTGTCGCAGTCACCGTGGCTGATTGGCGCAGGCTGCAAGCCGTCGAGTTCATACAGGGTGCCATTGATGGGGGTGTAGGCGATGAAGTGGAAGGCATCTTCAGCCTCATCTGACTGGCGTTGCGTTTCATCCACAAACGGGCTACTTTTGGAGAAACTGTTGTGCACATCCCGAATGAGCTCCGAGTTTGACAGCGCCTCGCCTCGAAATTCGGGTGGCAGCACCATTGTGAACTCGCGGAAGTCGCGAAGGCTGTCGCCCACGTCCACATATCCCGATTCACCGACATCGGGGTCCGTCTTGTTCAACAGCACGCTTAGTAGCGCCTGCGTCCCGCAGGCATTTTGTATCGTCTGTGCGGCGAAGAAGATGTGCTCAGAGGCATCGTGGTCAAATTCGCCATCCAAGGGCTTGTCGCGTGCCGTGTAAGGCGCGTCGGTGGGGAATTTGAAGAGGAAGATGACGCCATATACGGGTTGCAACTGTGCGAGGCCGTCTGGGTCGAGAGAGAGGAGTTCCTCAAACTGCACATCCTTTACGCCGAGGTTGTCGAGCAAGTATGTGAAGACGCCCTGTGATGGTCGGGGTTAGCGCGGGTGGTCTGCGGTATTTCGCCTCAGTTGGAACATTCGCCCACCGCATCGGACTCGACTACGACGCAATAGTTAGCTGTTCGGTCCTCTATAGAATACTTTGACAGAGAAGTGGGCGGCTGGGGTTACTCACTGGTATGCCACCCTCCACTCATTTCGAAGTTCCCGTGATGCGGTTGGGTTTGCTTGAGCTCTTTGTGGTCTGTCTTCGCGGCAAGGTGCCCAGCAGTGCTGATGCGGCGCGAAATCGGTCGAGCTGCTGAAAATTGGTGAATGTGATAGATGTATACGCCCTCGGCTGCGATTAAACGAAAAAATCGGGAAGCTGATGCGATAAAATAGCGGTCGAAGTCGGGAAAATGATGCACTTCATCACGCTGTTGCTCTGCGATAAGATACACTTATCGTGGGCGCTTTTAGCTAATGTAATCCGCGTAATCGGCTGCAGCGATGCAGATCTTCAACGATAATGAAATTTATCTACATTTGAGGTACGTACAGCCCCTGAAAACGCGATTTTTAGCCTTCTTGGCTCTCAAACCCCTGTATCTCGATTTCTTAACAATTACGGCGTTACCTACGTTGCTTAAGGCTATTTATAAGTTGGTTAAGGCTCCTACCGGTACGTATTTGCTCTACCTCCGCAATAGCCTCGGCCTCGCTCCTACCCCTGGATATACGCGAAGAAATAGCATCCCAAATTACCTTCCAGCGGCAGAATTGCACCTTAATATTGTTATTAGGGCGCCAACGGCTTCCCCATTAGCGCTCCAGTACCTGGATCGCCGGCGAGCCTGCAAAGCCTTCTTTCCACTCGCGCCAGGCGTCCTTAACCGTAAATAGCTTCGCCAAGCTTGTAACGATAAGGGGGTCCGTTAATTGGTTAATTAGCGCAGGCTTTAACGTAGACTTTAGGGGTATAAGCGCTAAAATCGGCGCCGGCGCTAGCGCTAACGCTTCCAGGTAACCAGTAATTGTAAGAGGGACCTTGCCAGAAAGGAGGGTATTTAGGATTTTACCCTCCTAAGCGGCTAGTTAATTAGTTAGTTAATTGGCCATCTGATTAGTAATTTGTTAGCTGGTGTATAGGATAGCTAAGCGAGTATTCTTTATAAGCCTATAAAGGTCTAGTAAGGCGCGTTGTAATAAAAGGCTTAGTAATTTGGTTGTATCTGTAATACTAGCCTGCGCTATACGCGCGAAGGTTTCCTACTCTTCGCTATAAAAGGGAGGGTAAGAAAAGAAGGGCAGAGATGGAAATTAAGGTTACAAAACGGCTAAATCCTATAGGAATACTATTTAAAGGCGCTTTATAAGCTTAAAAAAATTATTGCTAATAAGATCATCTTCGTCAAGGCCGCCTTATGCCTACTAGTAGCGGCACGCGCGCGCCTCAAAGCGAGGCTCCTACTTTTTAATCTACAGCCAGATTTAAGTTTATAAAGCGGTAGGAGGATTATATACTACGCGTACCAAAAAGTAGTCCCCTAGCGATTTAGAAAAGCCAGTAATAATACGTATAAACTGGCGCGGTAAGTACGTAAGGTAAGTTTGGTATAAAACGCTCTGATTCCAACGGCCAGCCTGTAAAATTTACGTAAGTAAGGCGCCGTAGGTTTCTACATTTTATACTCCAACTTACCGCGGTAAGTATATTTTTTTTACTGTAAATAGGTTAATTATACTAAAAATATACTAGGTATCCTGTAATTATATATTGTAGGAGAGTTTTTCTTCGCGTTTTTAGCTAATAAGGACCTTAATCCTATATTAATCCTAGCAGTAGCGAAAGGAAAGCGGAGGCTTACTAGTTACGTACTATCGCTAAAAGAATAATTATACTAAGGCGCCTTACGTATAGAAAAGGGGGTTCTTATAGTATAAAGATCCTATAAACTCCTTTTTAGCTGTTTTATTCATCTTACCATTTTGTAAAAGCGATACGAGGCAACCGTACTGCGTAAAGCCTTTGGTAAGGGGGTAGTTAAGGAAAAAGAGGTCGGCAAGCTTTATCTTTTAGCGGTTTTCTCTACGTAGGAGGTAATAATGGCCGAATAAAAGATTAATATGCGTACGGAGGTTGTGTAAAGCGGTAGCTATACCATAAAGTAAATACTTTTAAATCGCTAACTACTTGGTAGTAAAATATCCGGCCTAAATGCCTTCGGTACCTCGATCTTTAAAGCTGGCGCGGTTAAGGCGGTTTTTCTAGCGGCCGCGTTGCTTTAAAAAGCTACGTACGGCGGCGTTATATAGGTTCTCCGTATTCTTATTACCGTATGCCACTTATAGGTACCAGAGCTTAATTATAGCAATAATATACGTATTTACTATACTTTTAGTAAAAAGGTTGCCTTCCTTACTATTACTAGCGCTACCGCCGGCGGCCGTTACCGTAGTAATAGTTAATAGTAGTATATAACCCTCCCAATCGTTAGCTAGGATCTAAGCCGCCTCGGCAACCGGTACTCCTAGCGTTATAGTAAGGGCTTTAGCCTCCCGGAGGGCGGCTTACTTATCGGCCGGTAGTAGTAGCTCCGTATAGCCGTTACCGCGGTTACGCCGCTTCTTTAGCACCTTAATACGCCGTAAGAGGATGTTTTCCTTTAGCCAAGCGGCTAGCTTATTAGGCGTAACAAACTCGCTATCCGGCTACGTATAAAGGGTTCCATCCGGCACTGCGCGCGGTGTACTGTACCAGGTCCTTTACTTACGTTACTTTAAGGTGTAGCTTCTTGTCGTATTCGCCGGTTATTTGTCCTTCTTCACCTATAGGCCGGCCCTCCGTGCCTCCTAAGTGCGCCCTTCGGCGGCTGTATATAAGCCGTTAGCCATAGTAGGATATAAGCTAGTGGTAATAGCGGTAATGGTGGTGATGGTGGTGATGGCGGCGATAGTAATGATTCCAGGCGGGGTAAGGCGGCCTTACGGCGCCTTATAGTGGGTGGTGGCAGATCCGGTTGCGGAATTAGTGGCTGGAAGCGGTTGGCTTCCAGCGGCTGGTAGCGGTTGGCTTTAAGCGGTTTGTAATAAGTAGAAAATCCGCTTATCCGCGGTAACTTATTAGCGGCCTGCAAACGATTACACTGATTATAAGGGTAAGGGTTATTGGTGGTATGTGGAGCCGGAAAGGGTTTAGCGGATTACGGCGCAATTACGCGGACCCTCGATAAGATACACTTATCGTAGGCGCTTTTAGCTGATATAATCCGCGTAATTAGCTGCAGCGATGCAAATCTTCAACGATAATGAAATTTATCTATATTTAAGGTACGTATAGCCCCTGAAAATACGATTTTTAGCCTTCTTGGCTCTTAAACCCCTATATCTCGATTTCTTAATAATTATAACGTTACCTGCGTTACTTAAGGCTATTTATAAGTTGGTTAAGGCTCCTACCGGTACGTATTTACTTTACCTCCGTAATAGCCTCGGCCTCGCTCCTACCTCTAGATATACGCGAAGAAATAACATCTCAGATTACCTTCCAGCGGCAAAATTGCACCCTAATATTATTGTTAGGGCGCCAACGGCTTCCCTATTAACGCTCCAGTACCTAAATCGCTAGCGAGCCTGCAAAGCCTTCTTTTTACTCGCACTAGGCGTTTTTAACCGTAAATAGTTTCGCCAGGCTTGTAACGATAGGGGGGTCCGTTAACTGGTTAGTTAGCGTAGGTTTTAACGTAAACTCTGGGGGTATAGGCGCTAAAATCGGCGCTGGCGCTAACGCCAACGCTTTTAGGTAGCCAGTAATTATAAGAGGGACCTTACTAAAAAGGAGGGTATTTAGGATTTTACCCTCCTAAGCGGCTAATTAGTTAGTTAGTTAATTGGCTATTTAATTGGTAATTTATTAGCTAACGTATAGGATAATTAAGCAAGTATTTTTTATAAGCCTATAAAGGTCTAGTAAAGTGCGTTATAATAGGAGGTTTAATAATTCGGTTATATTCGTAATATTAACTTATGCTATATACGTAAAGGTCTCCTACTTTTTACTATAGAAGGAAGGGTAAGAAAAGAAAGGTAGAAATGGAAATTAAGGTTATAAAATATTATTAATCTTACACCGCAGAGGACCTCTAGTCCTCGCCCTAGTGGGCAAGGTTATAAAATAACTAGATCCTATAGGAGTATTATTTAAAGGCGCTTTATAAGCTTAAGGAAACTATTACCAACAAAATCATTTTCGTTAAGGCCGCTTTATACCTACTAGCAGCAACGCATACGCGCCTTAAAGCGAGGCTCCTACTCTTTAATCTACGGCTAAATTTGGGTTTGTAAAGCGGTAGGAGGATTATATACTACGCGTACTAAAAAGTAATCCCCTAGCGATTTAGAAAAGCCGGTAATAATACGTATAAACTGGCGCGGTAGGTACGTAAGGTAAGCCTGGTATAAAACGCTCTGATTCCAACGGCTAGTTTGTGAGATCTACGCAAGTGAGGCGCTGTAGGTTTCTACATCTTATGCTCCAACTCGCCGCGGCAAGTATATTTTTTTTGCTGTAAATAGGCTAATTACGCTAAAAATACGTTAGGTATCCTGTAGCTGTGTATTATAGGAGAGTTCTTCTTCGCGCTTTTGGTTAATAAGGACTTTAATCCTATATTAATCCTGGTGGTGGCGAAAGGAAGGCGGAGGCTCGCCAGCTACGTATTATCGTTAGAAGAATAGTTATACTAAGGCGCCTTACGTGCAGAAAAGGGGGTTTTTATAGCGTAAAGATTTTATAAATTCCTTTTTAGCCGTTTTATTTATCTTGCTATCTTGTAAAAGCGATACGAGGTAACCGTACTGCGTAAAGCCTTCGGTAGGGGGGTAGTTAAGGAAAGAGAGGTCGGTAAGCTTTATCTTTTAGCGGTTTTCTCTACGTAGGAGGTAATAATAGCCGAATAAAAGATTAATACGCGTATAAAGGTTATATAAAGCGGTAGCTATACTATAAAGTAAATGTTCTTAAATCGCCAACTACTTGGTAGTAAAATATCCGGCCTAAATACCTTTAGTACCTCGATCTTTGAAACTAACGCGGTTAAGGCGGTTTCTTTAGCGGCCGCGTTGCTTTAAAAAGCCACGTATAGTGGCGTTGCGTAGGTTCTCCGTATTCTTATTGCCGTATGCTACTTATAGGTGCCAGAGCTCGATTACGGTAACGATATACGTATTTACTATACTTTTAGTAAAAAGGTTGCCTTCCTTGCCATTACCAACGCTACCGCCGGCGGCCGTTACCGTAGCAATAATTAATAGTAGTATATAGCCCTCCCAATCGTTAGTTAGGATTTAAGCCGCCTCGGCAATTGGTACTCCTAGCGTTATAACGAGGGCTTCGGCCTCCCGGAGGGCGGCTTACTTATCGGCTAGTAGTAGTAGCTCCGTATAGCCGTTGCCGCGGTTACGCCGCTTCTTCGGTACCTTAATACGCCGTAAAAGGATGTCTTCCTTTAGCCAAGTAATTAGCTTATTAGGCGTAACGAACTCGCCATCCGGCTACGTATAAAGGGTTCTATCCGGCGCCGCGCGCGGCGTATTATACCAGGTCCTCTACTCGCGTTGCTTTAAGGCGTAATTCCTCGTTGTATTCGCCGGTTATTCGTTCTTTTTCGCCTATAGGCCGGCCCTCCGTACCTCCTAAACGCGCCCTTTGGCGGCCGCATATAAGCCGTCGGCCATAGTAGGATATAGGCTGGTGGTAATAGCGGTAATGGTGGTAATAGCGGTAATAGCGGTGATGGTAATAATTCCAGGCGGGGTAAGGCAGCCTTACGGCGCCTTACAGTGGGTGGTGGCAGATCCAGTTGCGGAACCAGTAGCCGGAAGCGGTCGGCTTCCAGCGGCCGGTAACGGTCGGCTTCAGGCAGTCTGTGATAAGTGGAAAATCCGCTTATCCGCGGTAACTTATTAGCGGCCTACAGGTAATTACACCGATTACAAGGGTAAGGGTTATTGGTGGTGTGTGGAGCCGGAAAGGGTTTAGCGGATTACGGCGCAATTACGCGGACCCTCGATAAGATAAGTTTTGCGCAAGACAACTCCCGCCTGTTGCCCCGCCAAGCCAGGTGGTGCAACTTAAGAGCTTCAGTATCATCGTGTATACAAATAATCCCATTCAGACGAAATGTGAACATTGAAAATTGGTATTCTTTTACCTTACATAAATATCTCTAAGCAGCACAGGGATGATGCTCTTCATTATCATCACCTCGTGCTCCACTCTATCCTCTGGTTAATATTCGTTTAGGTAAGTCTGAACCAATACCAAGAAGGTCCTAGTTTATGGAAAATAGAAGACATAGCCCTAACTCGGGAAAACTCAAGTCCAATGGCTAGCGAGTTAATCATTTGTCTGTCTCAGCATCGACGCTAAGTGTGAGAGAGGATCGTATCTTCCAACGACACATTGTGAGGTGAATAGACAATACACCCGGCAAACTAGCGCTAGCCGGTCCCAAAAGATGAACAATGTCGACTATTGCAAATGGGTGCCGTTCAGATAGCTCCGTGAGGAGGCGATGGCAATGTCCCACCAGATAACTTCTCCGGTGAGGAACTCGGGTATCGCCGGTGCACCGAACTGCCGCTGTCTTCAGCCTCTGGGCTTGACTCGGAATGGGGGAATCCGGGGTTATCCTTCAGCTGCTGCTTATCCTCCCAGTATCGGCGACCTGTGAGAACGCGGACGATCCATGGCGTATCGCCTGGAGGCTTCCAAGTCCAGTATTCCTTCAGCTCGTAGTCCGTGGGAGTGACACGACCACCGGACGCCGCGATTACAAGCCAAATCATTGTGTTAAGGGCACAATACGTGAAGACCCCGCTGCGAATGTCAGAACACCTTTGAAAGCTGGATTATCAGGTGAACACGTACGCAATGAGTCCATAGGCAACGCTGTAGCTGAACGGGATAAACGCTAATGTCACGAATGACGGGATAGCATCACCGATATAAGCCCAGTTAATTCTGGTCACCTGTCGAATCATGAGGCAGCCCACCTGGAGAGTGTTTGTCAGTGGTCTGCCGGGTGTACTGGATGAAGGGTATTGCATACCAGGACCAGAGTGCTGCCAGTTGCCCAAGGGGGGATAGAGGCCATTATAGGAGCGAAAAACAGAGACAGAACAAAACACAGCCCAGTGACGATTGCGGTGAGCCCGGTGCGCCCTCCCTCTGCGATCCCTGCGCCGCTCTCAATGAAAACGGTAACGGGAGAGCAGCCGAGCAGAGCACCGAGTGAAATACAGACTGCATCTGTACAGTAAGCAATTGTAGAGCGTGGGAAGTCTCTCTCATCGCGGCGGACCCTGTTGCAGAAGCGAGCCATCGAATACAGCGTTGCTGTACAATCGATGATGTCGACATACAGAAAAGTAAAAAGGGCAATGGCAAATCGCCCGGCTACTTGCCCACTGCCAAGATCCCACTGCTGCTGCACCAGTGTATGCTTGATTGGGTGGAAAGCGACGACTTTCTTGAAGAAATCCCATCTTTCTTGACCGCTGTCGGTTGCGGGGAAATATGTTAGGGGGGTGTTTCGACTGGCCATCCATCGTCAGTTCCAGTTAATCAATGAAATTTGATGTACTCACGGCCAGGACAGTATTGAAACAAATACGATGCCAATGACGATGGCAGACTTGACTCGATATGCCATGAGAAACGCAGTGAATATCCCGCCGATTAAGATTCCAACCCACATCTGTTAGATATGGGATATCAGCAGTGGCACCATGATACCGAAAAATATCATACCTTGGGATTTGTCAAAATATTATCTGTACACTCTCCATTCCGCCCCAAATATTCGGCGGGGCAACCTCCGATGGCAAGCGGGGTGCTCACGGCGCCAGTAATGATACCGATTCCCGAGGAGTACGACATTCCGATGAGTGTCAGAAACAGCCCAATACCTACACCACTAGCGAGCTTGATGCTGGCTGGAATGACTTTGACTAGCCAGTGACGCATGCCTGTAAGAGCGAGGATGATGAATATCCAACCCTCGATGAAAACTGCCGTCAGGGCAAGTCTGTATCCGATGGAACCAGTTCCTTTGATGCCAACAACTTGGTAAGTGAAGTAGGCATTGAGGCCCATTCCCGGTCTAGTACAGCCATGCGTCAGACTCAGGTTCAAACGCGGCGACAGTAAGTAGACTCACGCGAGGGCGACTGGAAGGTTTGTCATGAAACCGAAGAGGATGCTGGAGAAACCGGCAATAGCAGCCGTTGCGGTGATAAGATCGAGTTTCACTTCTTCGCCGATGTCAGCAAGCGTCGCGGGGGCCATGACAAATTATGTGATAGCTCGACTCACCGTTATAGCACAACTCCCACTCCACTTGGTTCTGGCAATTTCCCTGCAGGTCTATAGGATGTTCGCAAAGACACCCATAGCCGCTATCGGCGAGAATAGACGCCTATAGATTTTCAGAATCATTACTTGCCAGGGGAGTAGCCAAGCTCACATTGACGGCTATAATGTACGCCATGGTGGCGAATGTGGTCATGCCAGCACGAAGCTCCGTTGAGAAATTGGCACCCGGAATCTCTTCCTCCTTGATGCGGGAAAAAGATACGTCAGTCCATTGGCTGTCAGGTCTTTCTATCGCGGAGTGACTTACGTGCCCGCAGCCCCGGAGGCGGAAGGTGCGGCCAAAGGTAGATTTGTTGACAACATTATCCATAGAATTAATGGCAGCGCTCACTGCGCTGAACTTCCTGTGAAAAGCAGAGCGAGAGCCATTGGGAGGCTCTTCACTGCCGACAGGCTGCAGCTCAATCTCTTCGCTGCCAAGGCCGGAATGTGAGCCCATGGTGGGGGTGCTGGAATCAAGTTGGGAATAGCGAAGAATGGCTCAGGCTAGAAGGTAAAGTTGCTGTGAGAGCAACAGGGAGAAGGACGGTAACGTGGGGAACTGCTTCAAGAGGAAAAAAAGAAAAAACAGCCTCTTAGCTCGGAGCTGGAGGCACCGCACCCATGTCGCTGGGGCGAGCGGATGGGGAAGGAGCAGAACAAGAGGAAGGCGCTGTGGTGCACAAGAGTGCGTGAACAATCGGAGACTTGAGGACGTGGCAGTTCTGGGAGACAAGAAACCTGGCTTTCCCAGGTCGACAACTTGCCACTTCGGCTTCGCCAATGCTGATCAGTGAGGCAGCGGATTTGATTGATGGAGATTAGGTGCCGGTAGAGGTGATTGAAGAGAGAAGGAGAGGAAGGTGCCAGGCGGAGAGGCCAGCGAAGAGGAGGGAGACCCACCCAGCTCAGCTCAGGTTGCCGCTCCGCGCTTCCGACCGAAACGCGGTCGGGCAGCTCTTCAGGTGAATTCTCCTCACGTGTTTTTGGGTGTCCTGGTTGATGAGGATGATGGGGTGAAATGCGTATGGGCGACCGAGCCTATCGCGTCTGCTCTCCCTCATACCTCAGGTCTAGCGCGCGCTGTGCTACTTTCGGCGGACAGGGAGCAAGGAGTTCGGAGAGAAAAATATAAATGCCTCCCGGATCAGATAGCACAATCTGCTGTGTCTTGTGCAGCGCAAGAAGGCATCAAAGCCAAAAAGTTACACTCTAGTCACAGCATCATACCGGCGCCCTCTACGAAAACGGCATGGACCCTGTCGGAATGAGTGTTCTCTGAGACGGAGAGGTACTGGCAGCCACAGGATAGGCCAGGGCGTTCATCGCCACCGGTTGAGTCGGGATCTGGACGGGAAGATTCTATGGTTGTCGACTGAAGCCTCTGAGACTCGGTCTCGGGTGGCAAAGGAGAAACCAAGCGATCCAAAGGGCTCATGTCTGCAGGCCGCGGGATCAATGGTCCTGCGTGATAGCCAACACACCGTTATGTGGAATTTGAGGAACGGGGCTGGCTGCATTTGCAAATCTCGCATGCCTGCCTCGATATTGCTGGATCACAACTTGACTAACACAGCAACACTGACTCTTGTGATGCTGTAGTCCCAAGGAAGAGCAGAAGAGAGCGCAGTTCGTGGAACCAAGGTGAACACCGGCCGGAGGTGAAACATGGTGCCGACGCTGTGATAGGGACTTGGGACCAAGGGTGTGGACCGTGTATGGCGGTGCGAGACACCGTAATTCAAGACACACCCAAGGCCGAGCTCGAAGATGCGCCTACACTCTTCGACCGAGGGTCTCTGTTTCTCGCCTAGATACACATGGGGCTGGATAGAGGTCTCGGCATACGGGAGGCGACATCTCGTGGTTGCCATTCACGATGCACAACGCTGTTGGCCATTTTCGGAATCTAGTCCAGGATAGGACTACCAGCTGGGTGTGTTTCTTCGATCACACGGCCCGTGTCGATTCTGGTATCTGGCTTCCCACGCCTCGATTCAGAAGAGCCGAGTGTAAGTGGTCGGTGGTTCTTGAGGCTCAAACCAACGCATGCTTAGTCAGTGGTACATCGCGATGGGACCCCAGCTTTTGCTTGGCAAAACATCATCGGCCACATCAATGATCAAGCCAACGTGAGTCCGATCGACTTCCCAATCAACAACTTGCCGCCCACTTATTGTCGTGTATTTTTTTAGTACTAGCAAAGCATCGCTCAGTTATTGGTAGTAGGCAAGAGCCAGATTAAATCTGGTAACGCAGGTTGGATTGCCCTTGGTCGTGCGTCATTGCCCAGGTGGAGAACGTTAGCGCGAGATCAACAATCTTGATCGAAAACGTTTGAGAAGCATACCTAGGAATGTCGCTCCAGGTTTTCAATATGGAGAGAACCATAACCCTAACACTTTATTTAATGAGGTATATACAGGGCCTTCATAAACACGCCTCTAGATAGCCGATGCTGTTGCAGCTCGGGCGATCTTCACTAACATTCTTCCAGCACCGAATGGCACGATGCGCTGAACGCGTCCAGGCGGCTTGCCCACGCTACACAACCACAAGGCTACTCCAAGATGGCCCGAGGTAGCCCGGACGATGTCTCCAATATTGCCGGAGCTTAATGGGCATACGTCAGGACGCTCGGTGTCACACGTCTTACCCGTGCCTCCTGGCAAATTCCCAGCAGGTTCCTACGGGCAGGTGGCATGGGGCGGGAAGCAACTACAAGAATCCATTCTGCGTCAAATACTCCAAGTTGGGTATGGCCTTCCTGAAGTGGCGCCGGCATTCCAAACGCACGGGTCCGGCCCGGCCCTGGTTATCATCCCAACGCCACCTGCACCGTGATACCGGCGACAAGCCTAGGTGGACGTGAGTATGCAGTCACCGAATTCTCTCAGCTTTTGACGTAAATTTCATGGACATTTCAACGCGACCCAGCCGCAACATCGCAGCTACTCGCCTTGACGCATCTTATATCACGCGTAGCTGCGTCGAGAGTTCCACCGCCTTGATCTACCGCGACGATCAGATTGACATGTTGTTACTAAGCCTGCTGCGAGATTTCATTTGCGGTGACCCGCAAAGTGTGATATAAAACTACTACGGGAATTGCGAGAGTATGGCGACGGAAGGGCCGGGTTGTATGTGCTGGTGACTCGGGCGGATGTGAATCCGGTTTCGTCGGTATCCCAAAGTTGAGATGAATTAAGATGGAGGATATTCTAGACGTTGCCGGGCTTGGGTACTCGGAGGGAATTATACACCCCAGCGTGGGTGTTGGTTCATTCTACTTCTGGCTTTATTTAACGGCCGAGATGTCGGTGGCACCTGACGAGGTTTCTGGCGTCTAGCCCTGGCAGAAACCTGGGTTCCTCCTTTCGCTCCTTCCCCCGCCGGTTGTTAGTGAGATAGGAATGCCCTCCCCCGCCTTCCCGGCTTGCACTACATTCGGAACCACAGATTCATCTCGGCACCGCGTCCGGCCTTGTTCCTACAGCTGCGAGCTCGCATGTCTCGCCTCTAGCTTTGCGATCCCTCCTCTCATGAATTCAAGTCCCAGATGCTCTACCCTCCCAACTCCACGTTCTTTCCGCTTTTCCAGGAGGCAATTTCCATTCACCTGATTTCTTGTATTGATCTTCTGCGGCCATTCACTTGCCATCCTACTTTCATCCGGCGAACAAATTCCTGGCGCGATTCCCACACCAAACTTTGCAATTACGCCAGCTGGCGGTCGCGGGTCACCCTTGCTGTGTTTCCGAAAGCAAAGCCCCCTCGCCATTCAGCTTCTGGCACCCCTCGTTACTGCCAGGCTCATCTAGAGCGACACCAATTCACCAATATCACCTTCAGAGGATCGCTTTCGGCAGCCCCGAATCTGCGGTCACTTCTAGTCACGAGACAACTAACCAATAATCGCCATACATGGACCACAAGATCACCGACTGAGCAACTCAAAACATGTTCGATGTTGACTGGACAGACCCCGATACCGAGAGGGTCGGTGAACGGCGTGCACGAAAGGAGATTGAACGAGATGCTAAGAGGAAAGATGAAGCCCGAAACGTACGAGAGTCTGTCTCTAGCAGAAGCTCTCTCTCTTCTGTGGACAAGACAACTGGGTTTCTCGGGGGCCTGGCCTTGAAGATTGGAACTACCTCGCTCAGAAGCAAACGCGCTTCGCCTCGCCCAAGCATTCTCCCTCTCTCTACAAGCCGAAAACGG
>Ga0247760_1002541_pt1 | contig 13533 bp, 11 predicted proteins | sample UWRJL171409R4_FD_179936 | JGI IMG/M metagenome (GOLD analysis project Ga0247760, IMG submission 179936) | Plant litter microbial communities from Arlington Agricultural Research Station in Wisconsin, United States - UWRJ-L171-409R-4 | ecosystem: Environmental > Terrestrial > Plant litter >...
CAGCAACCACACCACATCTGGTCTGGCCACGTAATCTTACCCCTCAACCCCGCTTCCACAGCTCAACAGTCAATACAACGATTAAGATGTCGCCAAATACAGATATTTCCATACGCACTCTAATTGTTACCCTTAAATCTCCTATTGTAGGCCTTTCTTCAGCTAATATCTTTACACAAACCGGGGTTTCCGTTAGTACTATTAATTAAATATACGCTAAGGCTATTAAGCGTAGGTTTGATCCGAATATACGGCCTATGATTATTAAGGACGAATGGGTCAAAGATGCTCCCCGTTCTAGCCGCCTACGAAAATATACTCTTGAAAATACTGAAAAGGTTATCGCTAAGGTTCGCAAAAATCGATACGGCTAAGAGAAATCCTGTATTAATTTAGCCGGTAAGCTTAGTGCCGAGGGCCTCGATATCTTAGCTATTACGATTTGGAAGATCCTCAAATCAGCAAGGTTTAATAAAATAAAACCAACGAGAAAGCCTGGATTAACGAAGAAGATAAAGGAGGAACGACTAAAGTAGTATCTTAATTATAAAAATTGGACTTTAGAGGACTGGAAATGTATTATTTGGTTTAATAAAACTTTTATTATATTACTTTATCGCCGAAGAGGATATTGTATTTGGAGGAAAGTTAATAAGCGTTTTCTTAAAAGTTATATTTGTAAACGGTAGAAAGGATATTTAAAGTTTATATTTTAGGGTTGTTTTTCATACGATCAAAAGGGGCCTTACTATTATTAGCTTCCGGAAATAAAGGCTAAAAAGGAATAAGCTGAGAAGGATTTTAAGGAATGGAATAAAAAGCTAAAGCCGATAATGTATAGTAAGTAGGAGTTAAATACGTTAATGGGAAGGTTTGGTTTAGTTATAAAACGAGGTAAAAAACTACAATGGCGATAAAATAAAATAAACGGTAAACTCGTATAAAAATCGAAAAGAGGAATTAACTGGTATCGCTATTAAACTAAGATCCTGATACTAAAGCTTATTCCTTTCGCTAAAAGCTGTAGGCCGAATACGCTTATTTAGGAGGATAAGGCTAGTCTACACGTTTATTACGCTTAATAGCATATATACAATATCCATTAGGTACGCCGACTCCTTTGGCTAGGTAATTCCCCTGATTTTAATATGATAAAGCCTTATTGGTTCTGGATAAAGAGAGAAACAACTAAAAAGGGAGCCCCAAAGAGCAGGGCTAAGGCTATTCAAGTATGGGAGCAGTACTGGAACGAAAAGCTCACTTAAGAGCGTATTCAGGCCTGGATTAAAAGGATTATTAAGTATATATAGGAGGTAATACGCTGCGAAGGAGGTAACGAGTATCGAGAGGGCCGGAAACGAATAAGGAGCTAGGGGGGGAAATAGCCAGGGTTGTATGTAAATAACGAGGGTGGCTGGCTTGGCATTGCGCAAAACTTTTGAAAGGCACCTCCGTACAAGTTCCATGTTTTGGGACGAATACGGATGCGGGACAGGGCACGAACGGCCAATCAAAGCTTACTCGTTCGATAAGGCTAGATATGTCACAAACGAGGCTGCCAGTTGGCCGCCAGATGAATACGAAGCTGGGGAGCTCTGCCGTCGCGCGAAAGGGAAGTGCGATCAGATCAGCTCACAGAGCAGCCCCTCTGGACACGGTCACTCCAAAGTCTGTACTCCCTACTAAGATCTTCAACTTGGACGTAAGAACTCCCCGCAGTCCCAACGACGCCCGTGAATCCGCATTGAACGATTTTTGCTGTCGGAACTGGCTCTGCGCCTGTGCCGTCTGCTATGAAGCAAATGTGACGCTCCCGCCCAAGGGACACGCAACCCCCTCCTTCATGGCTAGAATCTGCCCCTTTCCCCAAACAACCGACTCCTCGTTAGCGAGCTATGGCGGCGCCAAAACGGACAGGATGGGGTTCATTCCTCTCCCAAGCCGTTGCCGGCGTCGAAGCCCGACTGGACAATATTCTGGCCGACGAAGGTGAGGGCTCAGCACCGCAAAAGGAGACCAAGTCAAACCTTGCCCCCGCCGCAACGACTCCATCACCTACGAAGCAGAGTCCTGGTATGCGCTCCCGCCGCTCCTGTTTCGTACACTGGTGCTGATTCTGGAAACGCTCGCAGGTCCATCGAGAACAGCTTCAACAAACCGTGCCAATGATCGCCTACAAGAGCGGCTTGCACGAGCCATGGCCGCCAAATCCGCTAACCAGAAACCCGATACCTCAACCCCCAGGGCTTCTCTTTCCAACCAGAACAGTCCGCGACAGAGTATAGATGCGCAGAGTCGGCCTTCGATCGAGAGCGCAGACCGCACAAGCTCCTTCCCGAAAGACATTTTGAAGGACACGCCGTCCCCGCGTTTGTCGCTAGACCTTGTAGGAAGGTCGCAAGACGCTACCAAGGAGCCTGTTGGGGAGGTACGAGGTGCTGAAGATGGTCAACCCAAATCCATTCCAAATGGCGAGGAAACCAACGGCGTGAAGCCACCAGAAGATATTCCCATTTCTAGCTCGCCGCATCCTCCAAAGCAGCCGCCCGCGCCGGCTAGTCTCAGCGATGTCCCCGAAAGTGCGTCGCAATCAATACCCAGGAATTCTGAGGAGAAGCAGGCAAAGGACGCAGCAGAGAAGTCGGAAGGGGACGTGGCACTGCAATATCAGGAGGAAATTCACGCTTATGTTGAGCGCATAGATGCTCTTGAGGCCAAGCTAAAATATTTAGCCAGGGAAACGTCAGATTCAGCGAGGAAAACAGCTCTAGCTGCGCCACCTGGGAGTGCCGAGAAAAAACTGGCGGAGAAGGACCAGCAGATCGCTCAGCTCATGGAAGAGGGCAAAAATTTGGCCAGCACAGAGCAGAAGCATCGGACCATGTTGAAAAAGCTCCGTCTCAAGATTGCCGAGGACGAAAAGGAGATCGGATCCCTTACGGCTATTAAGGAGAAGTCGGAAAAGGAGCTGGAAATGTTGCGCCAACGTGCTAAGCGGGCAGACGAGCTCGACAAGGCCCACGATGATTTACAGAAGCGCTGGGAGCAGGCGCAGAGAGAGCTCAACACTCTGCGTCCGGAGCTGCGGTCGAAAGACAGCGTGGTTAAAGAACTGAGAGCTCAGCTTCAGAAAGCTACGGAACAAGTAGACGTCACAGCGGCCAAGGTTAATGATCAAGCTCGGGAACAAGATCGCCGACGGATTACCGAACTGGAGGACACTGTAGCGACGCTGCAAGTCGAGAAAAATCTGGTCGCCGATCGCGCCAAGATCCAAGCGACTGAATTGAAGGAAAAGGTTGAAAGAACCAGCGAGCGGGCACGGGCACTTGAGTTGGAGCTCAGGGCCGAGGTGCAGGTGATGGAGAGCAAGCTCGAGGCCATGCGCATTCGTGCCGAGGAGGCATCCTCGGGGGCCATTGGCGACTCTCAAGCCAAACTGCTACGACAGGTCGAGACACTACAGACACAGTATTCTATAGCGAGCGGAAACTGGCAAGGAATTGAAGCTACAATGCTCGCGAGGATATCCAATATGGAGAGGGAACGCGACGAGGCGCTGCAGCGTGAGTCGGATATGAGGAAAAAGGCTCGTGAGATGGTACGTGTGCGAATGACCTGATAATTTGTTTCCGATATACTCACACAGTTTGACAGGCTATGCGGGCCAAACGTCACGAGGAGGAGTTGGAAGAGACCAAGACGAAGCTTCCCAACATGCAGGAGGACGTCAAGGCTTACGAAACCCAGCTTGACGCTCTTCGGAAGCGGGCAGAAGAAGCCGAGGCAACCCTGGCCAAATCTCAGGCTGAGTTTGACAAGCAGCGGCAAGTATGGGAGGCAGAAAAGGAAGAGAAGCAGAACCGGCATCCAGCTGATCGCCGGTCCTGGTTGGAGGATCTTCCTGGTGCATCGTTCATCAAGAGCGACAGTCGACCGGAATCTCCACAATTATTCATGCCGCCTCGCACTTTTAGCACCGACTTCCTAGGCATCCAGAGCCTCGCCAGTAAAGCACGCAAAGTCTCGGCCCCATCAAGCAACAGTGACGCTGGCGCCGGTGACCACACGCGCAGTACGGGGGTTGGACGGCGCCCTTCGGCGCAACCCCCGCGGCCGTCGGTTGTCTCTGGTGGCAGTCTGTTCAGCCCATCTGCGCCGCTGTTTAGTCCGTCGATTGAGGCCTTACCGACACCATCTTCAACCCACCCTCTCGAACGGGAAGATGCGTTTGAGGGCGTCGAAACTTCGTCGTCGCCGCAGCAGGTGATGCAGGATATGGTGTCTGTGTCAACGGTGGGCGCTGGGCCGTCGGTGCAGCTGGTCGAGCGCATGAGCGCGGCGATCCGACGACTTGAGAGCGAAAAGGTAGCAGCGCGTGAGGAGCTGGCACGCATATCACGACAACGGGATGAAGCAAGGGCCGAGATTGTCGCACTGATGCGTGAAGTTGAGGGTGGCAAGTCGGCACTGCAGCGGGTGGCAGCGCTGGAAGCAGAAGTGGCCGAGGTGAACGCCCGATACGAAACGACGTTAGAGCTGTTGGGCGAGAAGAGTGAGATGGTAGAGGAGTTGAAGGCTGACGTGGAGGACGTCAAGGCCATGTATAGGGATTTAGTAGAGAGAACCATCAAGTAGACGGGGACGGGAGGAGCTAGATTAGAAGCCGCATTATCATACAATAGCGCATTCGATTTAATCAAGCTGGGGTGTTGCCTTCGCGGGACTTTTATCTTGTAGCCAGGAGTACTTCGTCAGTGATATGTGTGCACCTATGTTAGAGCTCGATTCCTTCTTCCTCGCATTTTCTCTGAATATATTTCCAGACCTTAAATGTCAGCGTTACGCTGTGGAACACACTGCAAGAGGACTTGGTCTCATTGAACAACTTACATCCTTCGCTGGCGCCAAATCCAGCGCGAGATACCCATCCACATCCTTCTTGTCTGACTCTGCCCCCGCCTTGAGCAACGCCACAGCCGCATCGCCTGAAATATCTCAGTCAGCAGCTAGCGATCTAATCTGCCCAACCTACCAAAACCAGCAAACGACTCATAAGAGAAGACTCACCATGTCCTTCGGCAACCGCATGATGCAACGCCGTATACCCGGCATTATCCGTCGCATTCAGCGGGCTCCGCGCCTGTAGAAGCAGGTTGATCATGGGAACGGATCCTACAGCTGCCGCGCGGTGAAGTGGGTACTGGCCACGCTTGTCACGGACGCGGGCGGAAGCGGGGGGTTTTTGATCGAGGAGGAGCTTGCGAGCGAGGTCGAGGTTGGATTTGGAGGCGACGAAGTGGAGGACCGTCTGGAGGTGGTTAGGGCCCAGATTAGATTGTGACGTGAGAAAGGGGGGGCTCACTTGTCCGGTATTATCTGAAAGGAGGGAGTTAGTTTCGTCTCGTAGGAAAAGAAGAGAGAGCGAGGGCAATGTAACGGGATGCTCACTTGTCTGGTTAGTATCTGCGCCCTTAGCGAGAAGTAGGTCGACAATCTTGTCGCTGTCCTTAACGCTGGCGGCGATCATGAGAGCTGTCCAGCCGCTATCATCCTGGAAGGTGATGAGTATAACTATGGGAGATGAAATAAAAAGGTGAAACGGTAGGGTTAGATAGGGGGAGAATACCTGGATGTCGGGGTCAAACCCTTTTTGATTCACCAAGAGCGAGAAGATCTCAGAGTTGTTGGCTGATGCGGCCCAGTGGATGGGCAGTCTTCCGTCCTGGTCTTTGAGCTTGGCGAGCTTCGGGTCCGCCTGGAATAGGGGTTTTGCGTTAGCTGGGTGGTGTTGTGGTTTGTTGATGGAGGCGGTTACAAACATTTAGTAGGGACTCAACGGCGGCCACTTCATGATGTGTTCGTCAGTGTTCCACTCAAAACCCGAGTGAAAGGTGTGGAATTACTTACCCCTGCCCTCGCGGGCTGCTTCATGAATTGCATACTTGTTTGCTTCATCCATTGTGGTATATGGAGGTGAAGTTATTGTAGAACTGTCGTGGAGGGCAAACCTGGCGCTGTGTATCTGGTTGCGTCGCATGAGTGGTGCCTGAGTGCTGTAAGTGGCGCCTCTCCGGTGAGCTGATTGTGGGGTAGCGCCTTGCCCCGCCATGGAAGCCGCCTCGGCGCAAGGGGTCCTCACGCTGTGCACTGTGTGTTGCTGGGGGAGAGTGCTTGGCTCAGAAACGCGACTCCAAAAAATTGGAGCCGCATCACCATCTTAACCCATGCTCCATGCTCCATCGACAGGCGTTATTTTACCGCCATCTGAGTGAGTGAAACACCGACCTCACGAACAAATAATCCACAAACGACACATAGAACAAACGAAGCCCTCAAAATGGCCGCTGAGGCCGCGAACGGCGTTGCCAGTGGTGCCGACTTGAAGCACCTCGAAGATCTCGTCCTTGAAAATGCCCGGAGAACAAAGTCCATCTATACTAGCACAATGCCTAATGCATCCGGGAAGAAACGGATAAAACTCGATCCCGCGCTTGCATCTTCGGATCCAGACCTCAATAAGACAGCTCTGTCACTCCGCCTCCATGCCGAATACAGCGACGTCCAGACCCTCCCCGAAGCCATCGCATCCAAACTCCCCGTTGCAGGGCCGCGCAAGAAGAAGCCAAAGGCCACTGCTGCGGAAGAGGCTCCCTCCAAATCTGAAGAGCAAGCGCGAAAGATGATCGAGGGGATACCGACGAGAAGTGCTGGTCCTGGCGGCGCAGGCTCATCATCCGCGCTGGTGCTCGCACGCAAAACCGGCTCATCTTCAGCCAGCCAGGCAAACCCACAACGAAACGAGCCACAAAAAAGTTTAGCTCGACAACCCGATATAATTACGCAGCCGCGACCCGACTTGCACCCACCATGGAAGCTCATGCGCGTCATCTCTGGCCATCTGGGTTGGGTGAGGGCGCTGACCGTCGAGCCTGACAACCAGTGGTTTGCCTCTGGCGCGGGTGACCGCACCATCAAGATTTGGGATCTCGCAACGGGAGGGCTGAAACTAACGTTGACGGGACACATCTCAACCGTGCGCGGATTGGCTGTGTCGCCTCGGCATCCCTACATGTTTTCGTGTGGCGAGGACAAGATGGTCAAGTGCTGGGATCTTGAAACCAACAAGGTAATTCGGCACTACCACGGTCACCTAAGCGGTGTCTACACACTTGCCTTGCACCCCACGCTAGACGTGCTCGTCACGGGTGGTCGTGATGGTGTTGCGCGTGTGTGGGATATGCGCACTCGCAGCAACGTCCACGTCCTGTCGGGCCACACAGGCACAGTAGCCGATCTTGTGTGCCAGGAGGCCGACCCTCAGGTCATTACCGGAAGTTTGGACTCGACTGTTCGCATGTGGGATCTGGCGGCAGGCAAGACAATGGGCGTCTTGACACACCACAAGAAGGGCGTGCGCGCGCTAGCAACCCACCCAAGCGAGTTTACCTTTGCGACGGGAAGCACTGGGAGCATCAAACAATGGAAATGCCCCGAGGGTGCCTTTATGCAAAACTTTGAAGGACACAACGCCATCATCAACACCCTATCGGCGAACGATAACAACGTGTTGTTTTCGGGAGGCGACAACGGTTCCATGAGCTTCTGGGACTGGAAGTCGGGCTACCGCTTCCAGGGTCTTGACACGACAGCCCAGCCAGGCTCGCTTGATGCCGAGTCAGGTATTATGAGCTCCATATTTGACAAGAGCGGGTCGAGATTGATTGTTGGTGAAGCTGACAAGACGAGTAAGTTTCCCACCTTTTTGCGGGGCGTATATATATGTGTCTTTAACTCGGATGTTAACTGAGTGGCAGTCAAAATATGGAAAGAGGACGAGAAAGCAACGCCAGAGACGCACCCTATTGAGTGGAAGCCGACATTCTCAAAGAGGAAATATTAGGAGCCTTGTTTATTTGCGTAGATAGTATACTCGTATATCAGCCATGGCATTGGCCCACATCTCCTTCGCCGTCAAACGGAAGGGCAAGGGCGGGGACAAAGGTTGAAACGACGAATACCTAATCAGTTACCATCCCAGCCTTTGATGAGTTTGGTTGCTGTTTCATTTACCATGAACTATGCACTGGGGACGTATGTACACATATACAAATGGGTATCTACGTATTCTCATCACATTACCCATTCTCATTCACCCACAGACACGCGTCATTTTCCGTCTTGTCATGTCAAAACAATCCCCACTGCCTTCATCTCCGGGTCGTCCCGAAACGCCAACTTGACCTCCTCATCCGCCACCGCCAACCGCATCTTACTCGGCCTCTCCGTCTTGCCCCCCTCCAGATTGATGATCCCCGCCCCGGCCAGTTCTACTGCCGCCGCACCCAGCCCCACCGGTCTCGGAAGCCGCTCGCTCTTCGTTTTTACAACCATGAAATCCTCCTGTTGCGACCGATGGCGATTTACCAGGAGAGTAACGGGGCGACTTTCCCCGGCTGCCATGCGCAGGGTTTTTTGCATCTCCTCGAGGACATCACCGAACGAGCTTTCGACCAGTCCTGTGCGTTGCGTCCGGACTAAGAGGGACGAAAGAAGCAGGCGGGAGATGAAGGGGAGGGAGCGCAGGTAGAGTTGCAAGGGGTTACTTGTTGCCTCGGCGATAGCACGGCGGATAGTCTCGATGGTGACACGGCCGGAGGGGGCGCGTTTCTTTTTTATCGGGCTCTCCTCAGGGTTGGATTTGGCTTTGGAGGCGCGCTTGCTAGGTGTGGAAGGGAGGGTGGACGCCTCGAGGGCTTTGGCGTCGGCCTCGGCGAGTTCGACGGCGCGACGGCAGATATCGAGGGCGCGGCGGGCGTCGCCGCTGACGGCGGCGACTTTTCGCGCGGCAAATTGGATGGCGTCAGGGTCGACAATGTTCCCGGGGACGCCCTCGAGACGGCTTTGGACGATGCGCATGAGCTGCTCGTGGTTGTAACCGGGGAAGGTGATGCGGGTGAGGCCGAGACGGCTGCTGATCTTGTTGCTGAGAGTACGCTCGGGAAGGTCCATGGTGTTGGCGACAGCTAGGACAATGAGACGGCTGTGCCGGAGACCGGGCCAGTTGAAGAAATTGTACATGACGCCCTGGTTTTTGGTCACGAGCTGGTCGAGCTCGTCCATTAAAACGACGCAGGGGACGCGGCGTGGGGATGGGTGGCTGAACTCGCGTTCCAGGAGGTCGAGGGCCTGGGAGGGGCTGACGCGCTGGCCTTTGAGGGCTTCCCAGAGGAGGGAGTAGGATTGGTGTGGATCCGTGATCTTCATGCCGTTGATCTCGACAAAGATGAAGTCGTCGAGCTCATCGGCCTGGACCGCCGCGTCGAGATGAGATACGACCTCACGAACCGTCGCTGTTTTCCCCGTCCCGGGTGTGCCGGAGATGTAGATACATGTGCCTGAGCCGTCAGTAATGGCAGCTTCGAGGTGAGAGTAGACGAGGCTGAACTCGGATTCGCGGCAGGGAAGACTTGTCGGCACTGAAGCGACATGCAGCTGGGTTCGGGCGACTTGATAGGGCGAGGCCTGGAGGTGGAGGGGAGAGATGACGCGGGTAGCGAGCGGGGTGAACTCCAAGTGTTTCTTGATCATAATCTTTCGGTGGGAGGATGGTGTCGCCGGGTTGCTGGTGCCACGCTTGCGTCTGCTCCCTGGTGTTACCGCATCGCGGAACTTGGCCTTCTTCGATGGCGTGCGGAACTTGTCCCCAGCATATGCCTCTCCGTCCGTATCACCATCCTCGTCTTTGTCCCCATCGCGTGTGTAATCCCGCTCGGGAGACTCCTTTCTCGCCTTGGGCCGTCGCCCACGGGCTGCCGTGGTCCCCTTTTCGATAAACGCTTTTAACGGCTGAATGTCATCGGCGCCATGATATAGCTTTTCCCACACAAACTCGTCCGTATATGTGCATGTCCTCGAATTGCAGCCCCGGCGACATACAAAGACCTTGCCAAACTCCTTTGCCTTTCGAGGCACCTTGCCTGACGGGTATTTTTTGTTGAAAGCGGCTGGTGACATAATCTGGGCTTTCCCGTTGATGGTGGTAAGGGAATTTATGTCGAACGAAGGCGTAATGTAGAGCTCGTTGTCGAGAAAATCTCTTCTCTTCTTGTCGCTGTTCCGAATCTCTTTTTCCGACGAGAACCACATGAAATTGGCGACTTTCTCGCCCTCCTCCTCGTCCTCTTGGAAGTCGGACAAAATGCCAACCCACGCCTCGCCGGAGCCTTCGGCTTTGAGCAGCACCGTGTCGCCCAGTCTGCACTCAAAGTCGCCCATCCGAGCGCCGATGATTTTTGGTTTGGTATTCGTGGAAGCTGCCCGTTTTCGCTTCCTGGACTTGGTGCCCTTCTCTTCGGCAGCCGGCGGCTCGGCAGCTGTCTCTTTCTCTTCATAGATCCATTCCCACGGATGATCGTCTGTTCCGAGTTCGTCGTCCGAGTCATCTCTGCTCACACCGGGAGGGGGGCTCTGTGAGGGCGAAGGTGATGGTCGACGCCGGCGTCCAACGAGGCCGGGCATTGTACTTTTTTAAGTAATCCCAAAAAGAAAAAATCAACGAATTGTAGCAAAGCCACTAAAGTCCCAGAGGCACCCAAAACACCACAGATTGGAAAATTTCTTGTCAGTTGTGATGTCGCTGAAGCGTCGTCGACCTGCGACTTATGCTAGGCTAGACGCGTCCTGGGAATTTGACGCGTCAGGACAGGGCATTAAGACCCCTGTCTCCTGGTGGAGCAGGAGCGCAGCGTCGTTGGGGGCTCAGCGGGGTAACAAGCAAAACATTCATTTAGCTGCATTTCTGCATTTCCGCATATCTCTACCTCCCTCCACCTACACTGACCTTTGTGTCACGGTGGGAAGACAACGCCCCGGCCAACTATAAGTGGGTAGGGCTGGGCCCGTACCCGGACACCAGGGGCTTCAGCAGGAAAGACATGGCCAGGGTGGCGGCGCATAGAACTAGACATGGCAGGTTCGCCTCCTTCAAAAAGTTCGCCGTGCAGATGGACACGCCGCAGTGCCGCTGCGGGGCCGTAGCCGAACCCAGGCACGTCACGGTGTGCCCGATAAACTGGAAGGTTACGCGGGAAGCCAAGGAGAAGTACAAAATTGAAACAGAAGAAGAGCTGTATAAGTTCTTCGTGGGAAAAGGGCACAGAGGCGCCGGAGTCAGAGATTGGTTACCGAGACTCGTGGGCTGAGAGCGTTAACTTAGTTTTGTAGCAGTGTGCTGTAGCTGTGGTGAGTGTCGTTGTGGTAAGGGGAGTTAGCAAGGATCTGAGGAAACCGGCAGCCAGACTAGTGGGGGAGTGAGGCTGCGGAAGCGGCGCGGCAAAGGGGGAAGGCCCCCCCCACCTTTGGCGGGAGTGCTAGCTCTTAAAACCTGAATTGAATTGAATTGACCTTTGTGTCACAATTCACCAGTCATGGGCGACTTCTCTCATGTTGAAAAGCTCTCGTCAATTCAAATTTGCATGGATGATAATCTGATATTTGAGAATGACGGGATCAAGAGAACGCAGCTCGAAAGCATCGGCAAGATTCTGGCCTGATGGTTTCACACACGGAATCTACTTCGTACCACTTCCAGACTTTCACACCAATCCCAACAAGATTTCTGTTTCTCCGACACTGCCAGCCGAGTCCTCTCCCCGTGGAAAACTGGACGTAATAGGCCAGCATGTTCTCCTTTATTCATTCAGATGGCCGACTTTCCTCATCTAGGATCTTGTGAACCCTATCAATCCAGTAAAAGAAATCATCAAACTGGTCCGGCTCTGGCTTCCCCGTCCACTCAGACACTTCAGGCCCATATGATGGATCAACTGCCAAAAACTCCTCGGGAAATATCCTCCAGGGGCGAGGACCACGGGAGAGATTGACTGCTTCCATTTTCTCATCCCATTCCATAGCATATAAGCTGAAGCTGAAGCCTGCAGAGGTCAGGGCTTTAGTACTCTCATCCCATCGGTGATACTCGGCGACATCAACGTGATAGTAGGCGTTGAGCGTGTACGTCCATGTGATCTTGCCAAACACCTGGTCAATCTTATGCCCTTTCAGAAATCCTTGAGTGATGCGAAACTCTGGAAAGCCTCGACTACTCTTCTTCCCTGAAAATGCCACATTCTGCTTCAGGAGACGGGGGGCGAAGGGGATGAGAGCCCGTGCCTCGTCCTGCGCCATAGAGGTCTGGAGCTCAAGTCTCCAATCGTAAAGACTAAGACATCCTTAAAAAGAGTTTCCGGCAGGGCGCGTGGTGGACATACCTCTCCGGGCAGGATCTAATGATTTCCATCTGGAGGTTGAGCTTCTCACGAAGAATCGCATGGACGACACCGAAAGAGAATTCAACCTTTTCAAGAGCCTCGCCACGACCACGAGACATTTCGATGACGGACTCGACATTGATGTTTCTGGTCACCAGAATGATCGAGAAGACCGGCTCTACAGTTCGGAAATTCTTAGGCCCTGACGCAAGTGGGACAACGGTGTTGGCAGCATCTAGCTGGGCACGAAGCTTGTCGAAATCTATGATGTTGTTGACGGGGATGCTGGGGAAATGTAAGTGGCACGTTCTAAATAGGGAGTGGAGACCAACAGTGTGTCAAAAAACGCAGTACCCCTCGGCCCCGCGCTGAGCAAGAGATCTCGAAGCTCGATGGGCTGATACAGAGGCTTGTTCTTCTTCCACTCTCTCAACAGCAAGGTGCCGAAATGGAGACGCATCCTCAATTTGCTAGGGGTATAGCGCAATGCCTCAAAGCCTTTGGTGAGGACATCTTCAAGCTGTCCTTTGCTGTAGCTTGATACCGGCCGTGCTCGCGGTAAGTTGTTCGAAGGGGTAGAGGGTGGGCCCGAAGAAACGGGACGGGCTCCGACTCTCCCTTCCTGTCTCTCCAAGGAAAAGAAAAGACCTCTGTTGCTAGGAGGGTCTAGGAGAATATGCGTGCTCCAAAGGCGATTGAGTCTGCCTTTATCAGCTCCGAGTACAGCCCGGGCCGCATTCCGTGCTGCGTTGGCCGTGGTCCAGGAGGTGGCCTTGATGATACATGCTGTCGGGTTGAGGTCACTGTTGAGCTTCAGCTTGACATCAAATTCTCGCTCAAATTGCTGGAACGCAATCGAGAGCTCTATGCTGCAAGATTCGAGGGACTTGGATATGTTGGGGGAGATTTCGAGGGAGGTCTGCGCTTGTTAGGGCATGCGCAGGCGACCATGAAACGAAAGATGTTCGTACTGTAATTCTGTAACTGTCTACCACCTCAGTGGCGTCTTCCCCGGCGTTGGCTGTCGTGCCAACCACTGCTACGTTGCATGATTGGTGGCTAGGAAAACAAGGCCCACGCTGTGTCGGGCTGGGTGCCGCCGGAATGGGGGGAGCGGTGGGACGACGAAACATATTCTGTACGTGGCGAAAGGGTCTTCGGCAGATGCAATACAGGGCAGGCGAAAGAGAGGAAAATCCGCAAACGTCAGCCCGTATTCATGGGGACCAGGAGAGTTGCGGTCCCAATCTTGACGGGGGGG
>Ga0247760_1002543_pt1 | contig 13526 bp, 5 predicted proteins | sample UWRJL171409R4_FD_179936 | JGI IMG/M metagenome (GOLD analysis project Ga0247760, IMG submission 179936) | Plant litter microbial communities from Arlington Agricultural Research Station in Wisconsin, United States - UWRJ-L171-409R-4 | ecosystem: Environmental > Terrestrial > Plant litter >...
GTGAATATTGCCGCACCGGCCTTGAACGCGGGTCGCACCGAGAACTGCTTGTCGGTCGGCGCGCACCACCGCTCAAACAACTTTTGCGGCGAGCGCTGGGCGTAGAAGTCCGCTCCCGTGTCCTGACTTAAGATGTGGAACGTGGCCGTGGCCAGCACGCAGACGGCGATGACGAGAATGACAAGTACCATCCAGATGGTGGTGCGCAGCCGGGCGCGACGGAGGCTCCCGCGCGCCGTCGCGTGGAGGATGGCGACGGGGAACACGGTGAAGATGGGCAGGAGCATGGAGAGGAGTGTCGCGTAGACGGTGGTCTCGACGCCGTAGTTGAGTGCGTTGTACGAGTTCTCGAATACCGAGGCCGCGAGCATCGAGACGGCGAAGACGGTAGCGCTGTTGAGAAACGCGTCCAGACAGCCGTACAGCGCGGCGGACAGCCGATAGGGGATGCGGGGCCGAGGTGCGCGAAGACTGGCCAGCAGATCTCCGACGTGCGAGGTGTCGGCGAAATGGCTATCGAGGGACAGGAGGAAGAACAGGACGGTAGTGAAGCTGGCTTCGAGGGTGTACGTGACAACCATGCCCACGCCGGCAAGGTCGGCAATGCCCTGCCAGTTGAGGGCGAGGCAGGCTTCGTGCGTGCAATCCTGCACCGCAGCGTCGTACATTTGCATGTACAGCGTCTGGTTATCATGGGCGATGTTGTTTGTGAACCACTCAAAGATTTGGTAGTCGGTCGGGGGAGGCGCCAAGTTTGCGGGCAGAGATTGGCGGATATAGTCGAGCGTTGCCATGTATTCTACCTCGTTGGATGCTACCCATCTCCCGGCAGCGGTGCAGTTTCTGCTGAAACTGAGGGACGACAGGGCCGGTGTTGCCCATGATAGCACGGGGGATGTCGCGGACGGAGCCGGCAACGTTGTGGGCATCGGGAGCACGCTCATGTTTTCCGCTGCAGTGGGCCGGTGAGAGGGCCTACATGCGAGAGCTCTTTCTGGGCCTCCCACGACCTACCAGGCTCGGGCCCGCTTATAAGAGGGGGACAGATAATGGTCTCCCGCCAAAGCGCGGACACCATGCATGCCACTAGGGCCTGACAGATCCAAAAAGGCCAGGCTAGGGAATTCGCACAAGTTCTTCACAGACGCCATATATCATGCGCCCGCCCTATAATTATACGTGGCGGAGGGGCTCTTGTGTCCCTGTCTGTGTTGTATTTATTAATAAGCTGCGTCGAGCGCTTTTTACGCCCACCAATCATTCCCGAGCGCCGATGGCTGCCTGTGGATACTGCGCGGCCCCCATCCCTTTTCGCTTCCCCCCTAAAGCCCAACGGACTTCCCCAGCTTGGCCCCAGAACCGTGCCCAAATGGGCGACCATGCGGCGCCTATCCAGAGCTGTGCTCAGCCAGCTTTTAGACGCGCTGGCTGATCCCGGCGTTTAATGCGTTGCCCGGTGGAATATTACCACTGGCGATGTTCCTGCCCAGGTGGTAATGTATGTTGTGAAGGAGCCGCACAATTAGTTGCTTCACAGGTGAAATACTAAGGTGGTATGGCCAAGTTTTTCACCATGCCTGTGCTGGCGAGGGTGATGTGGCCAGTGCAACAACCGGTTTTCAGTGCTGTTGACTAGCCTTCTCTAGCGCGGTACCTGACCTGGGGATAGGGCAGTAGGCACCGGAATTGGCATGTGCTAAGCTTGCCACGAATCCCTATTAGGGTTTGCCACTCGCTCAGACCCGCTGTTTACCAGTCGCTAACATTTTGGCCAATCACCCTTCATTTAACGCCTGTAGTAGTGAGCACCCGTTGTCGCGGGGCGAGATCTTAAACTTTGTTCGCCAAGAGGTGAGTTCGCACTCTACAGCAAGACCCGACTGTGTGCAAGGAAAGCAAGTTAAGTAACCGTCATAGGCGCCTTTTCTCCTCCTCCGCTTCCCGAAGATGTCCCCCTCTTGAGTGGAATCCGCCTCATGTTCGTGTCGAACTGTCCCTAACCACAAGCCATGGCGGAGAACCAGCCTGGACTAACTGGAAGTTGTCTCTCGGGGAGAGGTTTACAGAAGGATGTGGGGCACCCAGATGCACTTTCGCTAAACACGGTTTCATTTCCTTTGGGCTCCTATGAAGAGATGACGACCGCGATGAAATTTCCACTCTTAGTCGCCGAGACTACTTCAATCGTTGGGCCATTCTTCTGATTTCGATTTTTGGAGGAAGAAGATGATTCATATCCCCATGAGCACATCATTCATGGAATCCATTTTATAACAAAACTCTCGAGTATCAGATTCTTAATAGTAGAGCGACTATTGCTTTGGAACTTGTCCAGAGATCATTTTAAAGAAGAATGACATGTGTAAGAAAGGGAAGAAATAGAGGATGGGAGCTAATGCTTACCTATTCCCTACACGAATGGATGCCATTGGAATCGCACGAGGAACTCAAATCGACTATGATACGAAACAGGCACTTCCGGTGAGCATGGCTGCAATTATCTACGATCTCCACGCTTGCGCGTGTCAGACATATTACGCACTCCTCCTGCCGGTTCTCATCCTTTCCCGCTATTTGTCGGCAATAAGAATGGAGCTAATGCACAGAGAGGCGCGCAAGTGGTTTACCATGATTAGGCACGCCATCAGTGGTCCAACCCCTATCGTTTTGCTGATAGTTCGCGTAGGCTCGACAAGCCGAACGAGTATATCACCGAGTGCTATACTACGGTACTCTGGATAGCAGCTCCAATTAATAGAAAGATCATCGAGCATGTGCGAAACCTCGCTCACTGTTTCTGGAATAATATGGACGCAGAACTGAAGACATCCGAGGTGGGAAGCTTATACGGCAGGATTCCCAAACCGACGAAACTGAATAGTATTAAAGCCTTCGCTACCGTGACGATGCAGCGCTTAGAACAGTACGATGTGATCATAATCCGGATGGCAAGTCATCACGGGTTTCCCCACTCAGGGAGACGTCGCTGCTGGTAGATAGGACTGGTAAGGTAAAGCTGGTAGATATGGATTTGAGAAATGCACTGCGGCAAATGTAGCAAGGCCTGAGTGTGTGGGCTTTCAGGAAAGCGCATGTCACTCACTTCTACAAGTAGATCAGCTTGACCGCAATTCGGTAGCTGTAAGTGCTGCATTGATTTCTGAGGTGATGACAGAAGCCACTTCTCCTAGACACTTATCTTAAAACTCATATCTACAAAGAACAAACGTCTCTTAGGCGGTGTCGGTGCCAAAGTGATGCCCGGGCCGCCGACCACGCCGTGTTCAGTCGCCAATGTCGACAGTTTTGCCGGATTGATGGTTCCCGGAGGATCGGGGTGTAGAAAGAGGTTCTCCATTCCCACAGTTGTTTCAACGCGGCCGCTGATGATTTCAGCTTCCGGAGCCGCCGGTTGCGTTTCGCACCCGCACGCCGTAAATTTGCGGGAAGCCTTCGTCAGCTGATGAGCTTTTAAGGGTCCTGGGGGCTCTCCGGCATGAGTAGATTGCTTTTGCCCTAGGCAGAATTAACACTACCATTAACGTGCGTGATAAGCGAGCGTAACAGATAAGCGAGCGCAACACTTTCCACTTCCCCACTACAATTATCCTCAATTACATAACCATAATACTAGGAAATAACTATAACTGAATTGGAAACAGATGAATCAGATAATTCTGCAGCCTCTTTGTACGTGCGTGTATTATGGCCAGGCTTGCTGTATATTCCACAGTACCGAATCTTCGTACGAGACCCCCCTATACCACTACTATTTTATCGTATTTCCTGGACCAACTACTTACCTATAGCTTTCTGATTTAGTAGATCCTGTGCCTTTTGTATAGTAAGTGACCCTTTAAGCCGTATACGTGTTTTTTTGGCTTTCCGTCGCTTACTAAGCCCCTTATTGGCCTTTCGTAGTGCTGAGACCTCCGTACGTAGAAGAGCTACCTCGTATATAATAGTTATCGTACCTTTAGCCAGTTGATTTATAGTAGTTAGTATTAAGGTTGGAGAGTTGCCCTAATGGTTGGAAATTCGAGTTTTGATAAATATTAATTGCGAGGTAGCTTCTTAAGGGTTATGTAGCGTTTGGGAGACCTAAGGTAGTACTGTACGTAGGCTTGAGGTTGGGGGGGTTGGGGTTTGAATACGGATATTTAGCTTAGATATTACCTTTTTTGGGTTGTACGGTATAAGGCCGGTTCCGGTAAAACCCCCCTAGATATTTTTTTTTGTAATTGAAGTAAAAAACGCTTTTTTAAATATATAGGGAAATTCCAATTTGCTAATATATGTAATGTTTATCCGTATTAATTACTTAATTTAGCGGCTATACGCCTTTTTTAACGGCCTAAAATAACTAATATTTAATGGCTGAAGTAGGTGCGAGGAGTGCGGAGGTATATAAAGTGTAATAATATTGTACTTCTGGTAGTAGGTTTCGAATTTTTCGGAGTGGTGGCTATTGTAGCTGTTAAGGATAAGTAGCCGATATTTGCCTTTCGTACGAGATACTATATGGAAATTAAAGTACCGAATCCAATTTATACCTTTTTTATTAGTAGTTTACCCGTTATCGGTTATTACAATACGCTAGGAGGCCGGAAGGTTGTACTTTTAATACTAATTAGTAAGGTGGTACTGCCCAGCTAAGATAATAAATAGCGGGATAGCCTAACCCAAAGCGTTTACTCCTTGGATAACTATTGCCTACTTTTGATTTCCAGGCTGGGCCTATTTGGCCCTACTACGGCTATTAGAGGTAGTAACTACTATAGCGGCGATAATAATGCCCATTATAAAGCCGGTTTCGTTAAAATTATATAAATTGTCGTTGAGAATACTATACTTAACTTTAACGTTATATACAAGGGTAAACTACTCGCGAATAATTATTGGATCTTTGCATTTAGCCCTTTAGTAGTTATATTTACACGTAAAATGCGTTTGGAGTTCTAGTTGGCGTTTAATAAAGTTGTAAGCCTATTGTACGCCAATAGGGGGCGTATCGCGTTCGCGTAGTAATTGGTTGGCTATATCTTCTATGTACGAAAGCTGGGGATGGAATGCGTATATATATAGCTTAATTATATATTGAATAATCGTTTTCTCTTTTAAATCCGTAAGTTTGTGTAAGTTGGCTGGAATATTGCGTTGCGTAGGCTGATTGGCGCGCTAGTAGAAGAGAGTTGTATAATTAATATTGTAGATTTTAGCTGCCTTACGTAAGCTTAGATTTTTATCGTCTTGGAGAGCTTGGAGGGCCAGAAGTAATTGTGCTTCGTTTGAACGTGCTGTTATATTGGGTTGTGGAGAAAATAAGGGTTGAATGTGGAAATGGTGCAACGTGTGAAAAGTGTTGCGCTCGCTTGTCTGTTGCGCTCGCTTATCATGCACGTTAGATGTTTTTTTTATACATATTCATTTCGTTGGATTGTCTGCCAATGATAAAATCCCATCCGCCCCAGTCTCCATCTCTCCAGCTTGTGTTACCCGTAATGGTGCATTCCGTTCATCTGTAGAGGCACCTGACTAATAAGGAGTCAAGCGGTTGCCAGAATAAATGAGGCCGCGACGCTGATCTGTGGTAGTGCCGTCCTGATGCGACACGTTCGCACTCACGCGACGCGACAGACCGGAAAAGGTTGAAGGTTGGTGCGACAGGATAAACCTCAAAGCTTTTGTGGTCTGTGGACAAGGACAAGACGTTAATACCAAGCGTTCAGGACTGGAATGGTACTATCGGTGGATTCGATCAAGCATTGTCTTAGGATGAGGGCATCCCTTCAAAATTCAGGGGTCAAGCGATATTCCGGAGACCCCATTGCCATGATATTCAATTCACGGATCTTGGGTTGCAGTAAATAGTTAGTACAGCTGGTCTGTAACGGGGCTGGAGTTGATGGTTCCCACGGCTTGCGCATATATGAACGGCCGGGTCCCCATAGACTTCGAGTATGCTCGTTTCTGGCTGATTTGAGGCGGGTATAGCCTTTTAGAAGCGTAATGCCCAACTAATTAAGGAGAAGGTAGGAATGATAAGTAGTTGAGGGGAGAGGAAGCTGCGTTGCGTGGAGTGTTGATCCTGTTTTTCGTCCTTGTTTTAGCGTCGTAGAGGTGCTTTCGCAGCTTTTAAAGGATAGGTAGATCGATAGTAGTATTCCTTTCAGATCCCTCTTTTCTATGTCACATACTCTGGATACAAAACTACATCTAGACCTATCTTTGGCCCGGAATCTGAGCTACATGTGCGTTCTAACTATGCTACAATTCTACAGGGTAGGTTCTCTGTGGATACCTGCAGCTGCCTAGCAGCCAAGACAAAAATGACTCGCTTGTGAATCAGCAACCCACACAACAAGCAAAAAAAGATAAAAAAACAAACTCTGATACAGGAAATCGAACCCTGAGCTGCTAAGATGTTTGAATGAAACTAGCGATATTAGCCGTTACACTATATTTTTCAGTATAGACCACAAGAACTGGGATTCTGTCGAGTTCTCAGATTAGTTACCGCTCACGGTTGAGATAGGCATACTTATCCGCCCTATTCAAGCTCGCGTCGTGTCGGCTATGATAGGCCCTTGCCGGCGTAACTGTGTTATGTAGCTGTATATGGGAGAATACAACTGGTTGGTTATTGTGCCTATGTTTGTAGCTGCGCTCGTGGACGGGTTCTCTTTATCCGTACTGTGCAGATAAGTTGTAGTTAAAAGCAGATGCTGTATACTTTAAAGTTTACAAAGACTGCTGGGTCGCTGCGTTTACCCACTATAGTCCTTCACGTGCTATGCTAAGCATGACGCCAGCCGCCTAGCAATGTGACGTGCCGAGCACGTCTGGTACCTAAGAAATAGCGACGTCCTCCTTGCCAAGCCTGAGCACCCACTGTTATTCCGGCTGTTGGGAGTAGAGTCCGTTTTGCTTAGGGGAAGTGTCGCTGCTGCGCATACAGACGTGCAATATACTATGAACATGCCTAGTATGGGTTATTATTGGATCGACTACGGCCCAGAAAAGTGGGCAAAGGGTGTTTAGTATCCTTTTTCGTCAAAGTTTAGTCAAATGTACCACAACGGCTGATAAGGGTGAAGATCGTATGGTCTTGACACCTGTAAACCGGAGCAAGGTGGCTGTTGTACACAGGCAGTTTTGGTTATCTGTGCACTACCCCTAAATGACTGGCACGCAATGCCGTTAATATTGCCGGTGCAAAGCGCCCATTCCATGGCAGATCGTAAATGGACTGAACTAAGTACCTTACAGAAGCTAAAACTTTAGGCTCTAGACAGTTTTCGAAGCTACAGACGACGTTGAGAAATCATGACTAGCTCCCTCCGGTCCCCTCGATCCGGTTTTCTCAATCTTACAATGCCATACCTACCGGCCTCTCTCACCTCCCTCCGAATGACGTCCGCTACCTCAGAATCCTTTAGGTCGTCTGCACGTTGCAGTAGCGGCAGTGTTGCGTCCGAAACAACCTGCGACACGGCCTGCCAGCTATTACCAAGCATCGTGTGTCTCGTCGCGCGTAGAAACCACGACACAATCCATGCTACAAGGAGCAGGTGGCAGGTTAGAATGACCATGACGCCAATGAAGCCTGCCCACCGCTGCGGCGCAAACACCTGCGTCGAATGCGTATACCGCGCCTCGCCGCCGACTGTGAACCGGCCTAGCGAGTCGTAAAACTTTTGTCTTGTCATCACATTTAGCCAGCTTTGCAGCGCGCGCGCGGGGCTTCCTGTCTCGGCCAGCGTGTCCGAGAACAGCGCCACATGGCCTGAGTGGCCGACGTCGGTGTCGCGTGAGGGATTCATTAGCGCCGACGGCATGGTGTCGCATTGAAACGAGTCTCCTTCACACCCTCGGGTCCGGAATATGGGAAAGATGTTCTCCGGCGCGAGGTCAATCTCGTCAGCCCCGTTGAGCGGCGCGTTCCAGTCCGTAGCGGTGAAATCGAGGTCCATGACACCGCGTTGCTGACGGCTCAGGGCTGACGAGTTCGCCGTTGCGTCGAGCTGCTGCCGAACGGCGGTCGTGTTATATTTGAAGAGCCACGGCTTCTGCGGAGACCTCTCGTGGAGTCCGCCCTGGCGTTCCAGAGTCGGCTCGGATCCGTCTGATTGGCTCGTCAGGGTGACATTGTACGTGATGCCCACGTCGCTGGCTACGCAGGCTGATACCGAGAAGATGCTGTCTTCTAAGCCTCTAATACTGCCAATCCTTGTTTGATGCCACGGCCCTTCCCTCGTCGCACCCAGAGCGCCCTGGGGAATTTCGTAGCCCTCTGTCTCGTTATTCGCATGCCCGTTTACGTATGTATTCTTCCAAAATTCATCCCAGTCCAGCAGCCTGTCCGTCGACATGGTGATCTTGAAGATGAGGATGATTGGGGGGATGTACTCCGACGATCTCGGCCGGGCGAACGCGGGTGGGAGCAACAGAGGACTCGACTGCTTCCGTATCGATGCGACGACGTCGATGACGCATACTGTGATGTTCGACGTTAACCCAACCGTAAGATGAGTGCGTGGGACGTGGCAGAAGAAGGGCAGTTGCTTCTCCGACCCGAGGCTTTTCAATGGCGCAGGGAGGGTGCTGCCGCTGTCGAACGCGGCGATGCCCCTGATGGCGAACAACATGGGGACCCATGCGCCTCGAGTATGCAATGTTGAGTTGAGGCTCAGAAACGTTAGGTTCCGGGGCGCGATGCAGACAACGCGGTTATCAAAAACGATGGCCGGCCCCCTGTAGTCCCGCAATGTCTGTCGCTGGCCGCTGTTTGTCATGGGCAACGGAACGCGAAGCGTAAAGCCGGTGTCATCAACGTGGTCACCCACCGCACGACCACTGCCGTCTGTATACTCGGCAAACCTGGGATATTGGACTGGGGGAGACCTCCAGACATCTATGGTCGTCCCCCCGGTCTCGTTCCCGTACGCTATCATGGACGTGCTCTGGGTCCCGAGAATGGCAATGTTCCCAAAGTCGGATAGCAGGATTGACGAGGTAAACGTTGACGCAAGTATAGTAAGGCTCATGACGATGATAAGGGGAAACCCCACGAGTCCCAGGGATCCGGCGATACCGCGGCCTCCAGAGAAGATGAGATTGGTCGGCTGGACACTTACGGCGCGGATGATAGAGAGGAACGCACTATCCACGAGACCGACGTGGTGCTTTTCCAGCAGGATCGACGCGACCATGGATATTGCCACGCCCGCCTGCAGCGAGATGGCCGTCCGGATCGCCGCGGCGCAGAGTGTGACCGTAATCGGAGCCCATCCTTGGGTGACAGCCGATTTCCAGACCTGGCCTGGATCGCCCTGGTCGACTGCAACAGCAGCGCCGGCCCACAGTAGCACCAGCAGCGACGTCGCTGCTACAATCGCTACTGTACCGAGTGTTAGGGCACAGAGTCGCGCAAGCCCGATCGAATCACGCGGAGAAGGGTGTTTCTTGTCCGTTGTGGGTCCCGACTTTGGGTGAACGGTTTGATCCGTTGCACGTTGGCGGTTTGCACCGTCATAGCTGTCGGTACGAGAACCCCCTTCTCGAGGCCATGTGCTGGAATTAAACGGGGAACATTTCCTCATTTTGGATATCGCGCCAACGTAGCCGTGGAGGTCAAAAAAAGGATGATTTCCATGCCTGAGGGACTTTTATGGAGAGAACAGGAATCAAAAGTGTTTCCAGTTAGCTACATACCTTAGCCTTTCTATGAGGACCACCGTGGGGGCCAAGGGTGGTGTTTGATGTGTGTACTGCATCGTGGCGCATTACGGCGCAGTTTGCGGCACGGCTCTTTAGCAATGCATGCGCAAACAGTCTTTTAGTAAATTGCCGTGAGACGTTCAGACTCATTAACATTTAATTAACTCTGGGCTCTCTCCACATTGTAATTGTATTATTTATCTTAGCTCTAGCTGTTTCTTCTACGCATCATACTGGTTAGGCTGAGACTATGGGAGTCCTTCTACATGATACAAGTCATTCTACTCATTGTTCTATGTCAGATATAAGTGCAACTACCAGGGTTAGGAGGTAATTGGGTTCCCCGCTTTTTGGCGCAGTGGGTAGTTTGCGACAGATGTAAATAAGTTCCTGCTCTCTAGGAAACCATTTATCAATTGCAGGCCCATATATCGGCCTATTGGCTGCATAGGTTCAAGAAGTGGCAAAAAGAAAGCCAAACGGACTGATGATCAGAATACTGCCGATAACGCTGGGCGAATTTGATTAAGAGAATAGTTCACCGCCTTGAAAGTTTTGCTTTAAAGTAATACATAGGAAAAAAACGTGTTGCGTTCGCTTGTCTGTTGCGTTCACTTATCACTTTCGTTACTAAAAGCCCAGAAACATGTACGTGCCGCCTACTACGGCGGTTGTCACTAGGAAGTGTGAAGTTTTGCCTGGATTGATCTAATCAAACCCCAGCGCGAAGAACACCTGCCTCTTGTGGGTTGAAATGATGCTCTGGTCACTATACAACGAAGAAACGGGTGTACGTTACGGTAATGAAACCCAGGAGCGAATAAAAGATAGTGAAGATAATGGAGGCTGTAGTAAGGCAGTCCAATTTTGCTGTAAACATCGCTACGTTGAAGGAGGTCGCGCCGAGCAAGTATGTCGGTACTTGTGATGCCGTCACCAAAGGAACTAGAAGCATGAGCTTGATTGTAGAAGGTATCTTTTTCTATATGAGCCCTAGCGGGAGCTGGGGCGAGTTGTGGTTTTTATATACAAAAGAAAGAGCTCAGCCACAGCTGAGAGCAAGCTCGTGGTCATAGGTGGCCCAGGTGGCTTGACTAGCTCCTTGGCACGACAGTACTCATCATCAGCACAATTACAAGTTGGCAGTCCTAGATCGAGGTTTGTTGTTTTCGTAGTTCTGACTTTCAGCCAGAACCTCTCTCTTTTATTGACCTCTTGGTAAGATTCAGAGTACGTCCTCACAGGAGCTTAGTCTGACTGGTACTTTGCTCTAGACCCCTTTCTTTCTAACAACTTCCTACTCGAGACGCACAAAATTCAGCCAATTTGTGCAGGATCGCGTGCGCTAGCGCGTGTGGAGGGATTAGTCAGAAATACTCGATTCGAGGACAGATATACTAAGATCCTCATCTCTTCTCACTGAGCGCAGCAAAAATACTCAAACGCGGTCTTAAATGTTCAATAGTTCCGGTTGAGTTCGTTAGTCAACTCTACTCTCCTCGTCCATAGCGGGCCTTGGTCCCCGTCGCGGGAGTGCACGACGAAACATTCCCTTAGCCGATCCAAATCCACTCTGCGCTTGCGTATCGCGTTCATCACCTACCTCTCCTCCCTGTCTGGTCCTGATCGACAGCCCTCCAGTCAACTTCCTGCCACTCCTTTCTAGACTCATCCGCTCCTTTCCGTCTTGCTGGAATTGGGATTGGGATTCTGGCCACCACCATCTTCAAGACTTCCAATGGAGCTTCTGCCAGCCGATAGTTCCGCTTGCAGTCTGGTCCGCTTCGCTTTGATGTGCTCGATCTTCTGGCGCAACAGTTGATCTCTGTTTTTGTAGACCCAGCTCTCGGCTGTTTCGTCGTAATCGTGGACGGCGACGATGTCCAGGTAGTGCACGTGCTTTTCTCCTGGCAACAGGACGATATCTAGCTCATAACCGCGCCAAGCAAAGCGAAGCCGTGTGTCGAGATCGGGCTGTTGCCTATTTCCGGCTTCTCATTCCCTGCGGCTTCGGCCATATTTTGCTCAGAGAGGCGCCGCAATCGCGTAGTCCGTAGTCGGAAACCATGTTGGTGATGGGAATCAGCGAGCCCGGGAACAGCAAACTGGATGGGCGGGGTATCCCGCAGCTATCCGTGGGGTTAACATGGTGCAGCTGAGAGGTGGCATGGGAACCCCCGAGGCCAATCGGCGGCTAGTATTCGGTGTCCTGCGGGAGGCAAAGAGCGGTTTGGGCCTAACCGGAGGCGTGCAGCGGCAGCCAATGCTCAGACCCATGCTGACGGCCCTTGTGTTAGGCATGAAGACCTGGCTAGCACGACTGGGAGAAGAACTGCACCACCCCCAGCACCAGCATTTAGGGCCTTTGGGCCAGGCGAGAGCTCTTTGGAGACGGCCATCTTCTACCGTTGTCTTTTACTTGGGATATATATAACAGCAGCCTACCGGGCACGAGGGGCAACTTCCAACCTCGAAGGTTTGCCATCGTCAGATTGACCTGGGCATTGATAGTTATTATTATCATTTACATCTACGAATCAGAAGCAATACGTACCAACGCCGTCCTTATAATACCAGCCCAAATTGCACGGCAACTGGGGTCCCCCATGGGATGATGATGATGATGATGATGTAACTGGCGTGGGACCCTGCAAGAAATACCCTGCTGAGGCTGATTCGTATCTCACAGACAAGCAAGGCCTGCGCGCAGCCCTCGCAAAAACCCTGAACGAGATATTCGAAGCCGCCAAGTAAAAGCAAATCCATAATCTGAACGTCTACCCCTCTGGTTTACATACATTTTTTCGACGTCGACACCCACGAATGCGACAAGTGGGCTTTGCCCACTCTACCTTGAGGTAAGTCTTCCCAAGTGTCTTCGCAAGGAGATAAAAGACAAAGTAACCCGCTTCCACACAATTCAAGCCGAGGTGACCGAGGCCTAACAATCAAAGCTATCCGCTAAGGACAACAATACAATGTCCGCTCCTCCTGAGATCGTTCCTGAAAATGGCAAGGCTAGGAGACTGCAGGGCCGAACAGAGGACGGGAGGCACCGTTGAGACATCGCTGGAGAGACCGGCCACCAAAAATTACATGGTTACTCGGCCTTGATAGCCTTCTATTTTCCCGGAGCAACTATTCTTCAAGAAGGATTGTTAGAATCCGGTTATCTCAATATGGTAGTCTTGCGTCTCAGCTGATGGCTGCCAATCTTTGCCGTATTATCGTCGACCTGGGTAAACTTACCACGGCATTCTTCCAAGCAATCCAATCTTTCAAAAAACCTCGTCATCCGTAACATCTTCAGAGCCAAGAAGATGAATATGTTACCGCCTGTGCCTGTCAGAAGCAGGCACGGGAATGTATATCTCCGATCTCCCTCGAAGAACGGCCAAAGCTCAGTCCATTGATTTTAAAAAAAAAAAATAGTCGAAGACCATCCCTATAGCCAAAGGGTTCAGAAGAATCGCTCGGTACAGCAGTATAAAAAGTCACGCTATCTTGGCTCGTCTCCCATTAACAAGAATAAGCATTAACTGGGAGATCCATCAGTCACCCACATAATTCGCAAGTCCGTATTTTGTGACTCTCCGCCTTATAGCATGCATAACCCTTAGCATCGTTCCACTCAATAACTTCGCCATCCTCGAACTCAACCTACATAAAACCAGGAAATTTCGCCCGTATATACCGTAATGCATGAAAACGGTTCAGCTCCGGGCTTGATAAACCTTGGATTTGGCAATAGGGAGTGGCGCTCGGCTCAGGCCTTTCGAGAACCACCTACACTGCCATGATAATAT
>Ga0247760_1002544_pt1 | contig 13524 bp, 22 predicted proteins | sample UWRJL171409R4_FD_179936 | JGI IMG/M metagenome (GOLD analysis project Ga0247760, IMG submission 179936) | Plant litter microbial communities from Arlington Agricultural Research Station in Wisconsin, United States - UWRJ-L171-409R-4 | ecosystem: Environmental > Terrestrial > Plant litter >...
AAAAACATACAACACCAGGGATTCGCTGGTCGTCACCGACCCAACTACTAGTCTGGCCCTCACTGACTTATCTATGGGAGAGCGGACGGGATCCCGAGTTTTCCAGTGGGTATGGTCGTATGTGTCTAAGGGTGGTTGGGAATTGCGTTATGAGTGGACTCTAGGTGTTATATCAGACGTATCTGGGCACCCAAAAATTTCCTTTTCTGTACCTTGCCCGCGTGAGGCTGCTCACCCCGGCTCAGGGTCGGCTCATGGCCGGCTCAGTTTTTGCTCAGGATTTGCTCAGGCTTGCTCAGGCTAAGTACCATTTTCGGCACGCTGCGCCGCAGCATGCTCAAATGCTTTAACTCTAGCCAAGCGGGCCCAGGTTTAGTCCTATATAAAGATGGCCAAAATTGGTCCTTATTTTGAAAACGACCAGTCTCGCCTTTACCTCGTATTTTTTCGTGTTGCCTACCTAACCCCTGGGGATTTAGCATCTGCTCTCCAACTATCACACCTCTACCTTCTTCAATGCACTCCTACTTCCGTTGTTCAAACATCCTGGATTCACCTGGAATCTTCTTTCTCCTTTGTTCCACAGAAGGCTCTGGAAGCCATCCGACGCCTATAAATATAGGCCTCCTTTCTCTGCAGATAGACTTTTTAAGTAAGCAACAATTCAAGTCTTCCCTCAGCACTTTAGTAAGCTCTGCTGTTGTATCAGGCGAATCCACACCTCTCTACCTCCACGACACAGCTTTGGGGATGAGACAAAGAATGTCCAAGGGCAATTACAACCTCTGGAATGATTCACCAAATCCCAGTGTAGTGTCCGCTATGTTTTGGTGTACATCGATGTTATTGAGGTAGGTGAAGACTGTTGAACATAAGCGGAGGATAGATAGGTAGATAGAGTGTCTGCGAAATAGGTTTCTCCACTTAGCTCAGAAGTGTTGTTCAACTCCACGTTCACTCTAATAATTGCTACCATGACCATTATCCCCCCGAACCATGCACACTTTGTGCATATTAATTACCTCGTATGGGTGGATCATGCGCTCAGGTTGTGTAAAGCTTCCAATCATGTCCCACAATTCGCGCTCAGGACTGATGATTAGCTGCTGTCCTGTGGAGCAGGACTCGTCTCGACGATGTTCAAAAAGTGGCACAAAGCCCGAAACAGCCGCCACCTTACTTAGTGGAGCTGTTCAGCCGCATCGAGAGAGCCGTGAGAGCAGCTTCTTTTGGGAATCAAAGTGGAGGTCGGTCCAAATGGCGTTAGGCCAGGTTGAGCAACATCAGACCACAAGACAGCTGCAGCTCATGACACGGAACGAATCGGTCCAATGGAAATGCCTTTTCTATGTAGACTGCTAGAAAGCACACTATGACGGTAATAATGCAAAACCAGCACGGGCGCTACCTATTAATAACTCAGCACTCTTCATTGTATGGTGGATAGGTCTAGGAGAAAAGTGGCTGCGCGCATCGGACGGCTACGAAAACTTGATTTGCCGCCACAAGTCAGCCAAGTTACAAAGTAAGAACATTGGGGTCTAGACCATTTAGAATAATATCACATCACTTACCCGCGCGCTTTGATTGTGGGAGCTGAAGACGCCACAGGAAGCTCAGCCGCCGGCGATGCGACGCCATGACGTGTCTCCTCACTACAAGCATCCGAGAGCGAATATAAAAATAATAGAGATTTGAAGTTGTTAACGAGACCAACTCATAGGCTTTTTGTTAATTCATCAGATGCAGAAGATAGCACAAGCCGCGATGAAACCGACACTTGGACTTGTCGTCCACCTCCTTCCCGTCAGTTTGGTCCAGGGTCAAACAATTACCAGCTCCAACCTCAGTCTCGACACTATTCCCCTCAGGTACCTCGCCAACGAGTTCACACCATTTGACCATGAACAATGTATCGACCGCATTCTCAACTATACCACTGCAACCAATGAGTCCCCCATACCCACATCTAAAATCTTTGTCACCGACGACGACACCAAACAACCATTCTCGACCCGCAAGAAAATGATCATATGGATGCCTGCATGCAAGAAATTCTGCAGCAGGGGCGCCCGCATCCCTTTCCGCGATTGGTATCCGGATAGTGGCCCGCGCATCATGGCATGGATCGTCCCCGTGGCTCTGTTATTGTCCAGTATCGAACTCTCTCCCCTCGACAAACGGCGCTTCCATACCCTCTTCCAGGCAGTTGGTGATCCGATCGACGTGCTCTGGTCATTAATCCACAAGCTTCAGATGCGACATCAACTTCACGCACTCGCTACTTCCTTCACCGAGTACCAGTACCATGCACGCATCATGGCCATAGTGCTGGGTGGCTTCGAAGATCTGTTGAGTCCCAATATTGAAAGTTACCAGCTAGTTGAAGAAATCAAGGACTTTCTACTGTGGGACGCAGAAAAACCCGGGATAGTTGCGCTGTGGGAGGAAACGGCGGTGGAGCTTGTCGATGGACGGACCGACGAACGGCTTCGCTCTCTTTTTGCCATTTCACTCTACATTCTCCAAATCCTGTCCAATTTCATCGGTGACATTGGCGGCGGCAGTCCTAATCCGCCCGGGGGGGTCATCGCCGCTGCTCTGACCCTCACCTTTCTGATACCCATGGTCCTTCTCAGCGCTGTCCTCGGCGCGCCAACCTCGCGACGAAACACGCTAAGGACGCTCAACCGGTTTGTTCAGAATGTTGAGGCATTCCGTGTCCAAAACAACCTCGTGAGGCCACCGAGCGTTGCGAAACTTGCGCTCCTCCTCCGGGCCCGAGGAATTCTTCTTGGAGACGAAGAACGACGCCTCTTCCCATGGGACGTGTATTTCAAGTCTCTCCATACCGACGGCGGAAAGGACACCTACCGCCCCTGGAAAATGCGCGCTCTCAAACGCCAGGACGATGAAGTACCACCTCATGATGCAAATTTGGTGCCCCTCCAAAACTTCAATCCTCCATCGCCACATCAGAACACCTCTCCATCTCTAATTAACACATACAGACACCAAGCACACCATTTCCTCCCCGCCCTCCTCGCCACCTTTTCCGTCCTCGCCGGCCTCATCGCCGGTACCGGCCTCCTCCTCCTCGCTGGCGAAGGCGGCTTCAGCTGCCGACACATACTATTCCTTGCCATGCTCGCCGCGTGGCTTCTCAGCGCGCTGCTCACCTCTCTGCTATACCTCCCCCTCCGAACGGCCAAGCTGCGCCTCCATCAAGAACGATACAGGAGATGGCACTGGCGCCTCTGTCTCTTCAAAGGAATCGTAATTGGAGTTGCCGTGTTGGTACTCTTGGCATTGACGGGAGCGGGGTTTTTTAACACGTGTGCCTGTTGGGGACGGTATATCTACCCCTCTGATCCCTTTGGTAAGGGAGAGGGAATGGGAAAAGGAGAAGACTCCGCAATGGTGGAGCTGACGGTCAATGAGCGGTACAAGGAGAATCTGGTCTGGAGATTCCCCGCAATCATGGCCGGGGCGGTAGCGTTTCAGCTTTTGTTTGCCGTCGGCGTACTGTACAGGTACCGCAATGGGGTGCGGGCTATGCGGTGGTCTGAGAGGAGGAGGCAGGCAGCGTGGAGAAGTGTTGAGCCGCCGTTGGGTAGGAGGGAGAGGCCGCCGGCGGCGCTTTGGGCGGTGAAGACGTTGGTTGGGATGATGCTGGGACGTCCAGATCTGATTCGTGACTCATGAAGTTGGGGGGGGATCCGAGCGTTGATCCAGTGAGCATTTGTCCAATGCCGAGTGGAGTTTCGGGCAGTTATCAAAGGGACCTACCGTGGGCTGCCGTCTGTGGGGTTTTTTTTTTTTGCTCACTGTCAGCGCAGCTCACAGAGGGGGACAAAATTCTCAAAAGGACCAGAACTGGCCATGCCTGGCGAGCTGACGCCCCTCAGCGTTGCCGTGTTGTCCTGCAGCTGGCGATGCGCGAGGATATTGCTGGACTATTCTCGCTTGTTGACTGCTACGAACCCGTTCTCGCAAGCCGAGGAGTCCATATTGCCCGGCCATGGGCGATATGGCTAGTCAGAAAATAAACGAGTATCATGGCGGATATTCTTGGTGGCCGTACTTGTCAGGCTTGGCCGGGGTCAAGTTTTCATTGAAATCCGCGGAGGAGCCAGGCCGCAGAGACAACTGGGAGCATCACAGTTAGCGCTCTTGCGGCATCTCCATGAAGTTAGCGGGATGGACAAGGAGGAGCGAGAGCCGATGGACACGTTATTGTAAATTTGCTATCTCCTTGCTTTGGGGCTCTCTTGTTACTACTTACTGGGTGGCTCGGACCGAACGCTAACCAGACGATTAGGTCCGCCCTAGGGGTGGGAGAGGTTGATCCTGAATCTATGACAAACCAGCTTCCTCTTGAAGTGGCCTCCGAGGTTACGCACATTGCGCTGAGAGCGGTATGAAGGGCTGTGTGGCTTGGATGCAAAGTCGAGGATGTTCAGTCGACTTTGCTGAGACCTAGGTTTTGGATCGTGGCGACGACGGCGACGGCGGCAACGGTTGGCGTGTTTGGATGGGTGATGAGATATAGGCGATGAGAGGGATGGGGTTACTGGTATCCAGGCATACAAGGCTCGCGAATAAATCAATATAAGGGCAAGAAACGAAGTGTATTGCGTGGTGGAAAGAACTACATGGGGGAAAGGAAAAACTATGGCAATGACTACCAAAAGTTTGGTGGGCTCAACATTGGACGAGACCTACGGCTGTGGGGCTTTCCACAAGACATCTTTGACAGTCTTTTCTGTCAAGCAACGGAGGAAGAGCTAAGAATGCAATTGGGGAGTTGGTCGGCGGTGGGGGTGGGGTTACGCTGCAGAAGTTTCAGCTCGCCTCGTTCACGCGGTGGGCGATGCGACTGGTTCAGAGGGAGCGAATCAGAGATGCAGGAGAATGACGGAGGCGCGTCGAGATAAGTGGGATGCCTCAGGGTGGTCGTTTTGTTGCATGTTTGGCTGATAAAAAAAAGGGCAGGAACCCCCGCACCCTGATCGACAATACTCTTTCTCGGTTCGATTGCACCTTGCAAGTTCTCTCTCTCATCTGCCACTGGCACTGCACTTCAAGTTCTACCATGGACGCCGACTTCCCTCACAAGGCCTCGCTGGCAGGTGGCTTTCCCTTCTTTAGTCGCTTTCCCTTCGAAGTCCGCCTCATGGTCTGGGAAGAAGCCTGTCACGTCGAGCGCATCATTCCCCTCCTCCCTGGCGTCGGCCACCTCTTCCCCGCCTTGCACCCAGATCTCGCCATACCGCCTCTTCTGCACGCCTGCAGCGAGTCCCGCAGAGTTGCATCGCAGCACTACGACCTCTCTTTCCACCCCAAGATGTACACCAACCGCCTGTACGACCACTTGATGCTACACGTCTTCTATCCGCACCAGATCATCGACTTCTCGCTATTTTTCAAGCGCGAAACCGGCTTCAACTGGGCAGCTTCCCCTCCTCGATTGGCGGTCCTGCTTGACGACATCGCTTTCCACCAGTCGACAGAAGACCAGCGCAAGACAGCTTGGCGCACCGATCCGACGTGGCGACAACGCTTGCTGCCCTTTTCTACAGACTTCATTTGGTCGTTGGGGAACCGCCACCGTGTGTTGGAGCAGCTCACGCTGCTGGTCGTGCCCCCTCTGACGGCAAGACCGAACTGCACCGCGCAACGATTCGAGTTTGTCGACGGTGTGCCAGATTTAAAAGTCATTTGCGACGGACTCGAGCCGCATTTTCGAGAGCGAGCACAAACGTCGTACAGCTGGCCCGAGGGTGCCGAGAAAAGACTGCCTGGGTTCCGAGTCCGTCACGCCGTTTGTTCTCCGTGGGAGGCGTCAAATGCTTCTTCCTGGGCGGCCTCCATTCGGGTCCGTTACTCCGTGGAGGAGTATGCCGACTTGGATTTCGGCACGCCGCCACCTGGAAGCGAGCGCTTGCCGGATAACGTCTTTGGACTCGGCCTGCGGGGGCCATGGGGAACTGGGCCTCGCTGCGAGCGTATTACCGGGATACGAAGGGACTTGAAGCGACTGAGAAAGCCGTATTGCGAGACCGTCGGGCTGGGTCCGCATGTCCTGTGGGACAGCATGAGATACCTATGCGTCATGAGTCATTCGGCACATCATGAGGGGCTGAAGCATGTGCTGTGGCTCGAGGATTATAAGCTTCCTTTACCCCTTCTTCCCAGTTGGTCGAGAAACAGTGACCCTTTGAACTTGGAGATTGACTTTGACGCTTTCTTGAAGGAGTCAGAGGAGAGAGCAAAGGAGGAGGAGGATGAAGACCCTAGCAGGGAGATGAAGTCGCTGAATTGTAACGGGCTGCTGTTTTGGGACTAGCATGTCACGCAGTGAGAGGAATCAGTTGACCGTCCATGCCTCCCCAAAGGAGCTAGAGGCATTTTGGAAGCCACTGAAGGGCGGCCTACTGCGATCAATTGAAACCTCCCGCAGGGTTCAACTGGATTCTAGCGCAAGGGAAGGCCGAGCCAACTTTTGTGTATTCCAATCTTTAGACATATTGTGATGCCGTCACCAAAGGAACTAGGAGCAAGAGCTAGATTGTAGAAGTTTTCTCTTATCGTGTGTGAGCCCCAGCGGGAGTTGGGGCGAGTTGTGGTTTTTATATACAAGAGAAAGAGCTCAACCACAGCCGAGAGCAAGCTCGTGGTCATATGTAGCTCAGGTGGCTTGACTAGCTCTTTGGCACGACAATTATTCAATGTCAACCTCACTATGCAGGTTGAAGCAGACCCGCACGCGTACGCCGACCCGTTGCGGCCCTGGGCGAAATCCATCGTCTCCGACGCCGAAATGGCAGGCTCTCTCTGGCAGCGGCTCGGGAGGCCCAGCTTCCAGGAATGTCATGATGCACACAGAGGACTTTGTCAAGTGCGGGGGAAGAGAGAAACATGCGGCAAGCTCAACCTTTGACAAGTTTACGCGCGAAATTTGGCAGCCGAGTACGATACGACGAGAAGCAAATCATCAATGGCGCGGTCTTGGGGAGGTTCCTCGCGTCGTGCCGCCCGGGAGACGCTGGCACCTGATTTGCCCCCGGTTTAGTAGGGCTGGACAATTGCAGCCTCGGATGTGCCCGTGAGTCCTGTTATCATTGGTCTCGATTGCATTCCGTGTCGTACCCCCGAGGGAGTGCCCGAAGAGCGCTCCTCTGGGCTGTTCTGCGAGCCACCTGACACCTTCAACCCAACAACAATTGCAAGACACTGACTAGAGATCCACTTGAATTAGCCACGCCTCGAAAGTATTACTTTCTCGCACCATCTAACGACATCACGGAGCTCCAATGCCGAGCACGGAGCCGAACGACTCGAAACGCAGCGATTTGATGCTGTCGCGCATGTTTCGACGCCTCCGCGGCTTCCTGCGACAGCACCGTGTCTCGGCGCTGTATATGATCACGGGGCTGAAAATCTCCGGTGGGTTCGTGAGACAGGCGGTGACGCACAGTGGAGAGTTAAGAGCGGGAGCCGCCACTGCCTCTGCTACCTCTCTGTTGGTGTCCGGATTTCTAGCTAGATTGGTGGCAATATGGCGAGAAGCAACGACGCGACGGAGACACGGCCTAGGCGAGGCTGATGGTGAAGCTTCCTTGGGAGATGACGTTCCAACCCCCTCCCTCTGTAGAAGTAATGTCGGTTAGTAGGCCTAAAGCAGCTGGTGTTTAGGGCCAATCGCTTACCATGACCTCGTTGAAATGGCCCGTGTTATTTAGTGATGTGATTTCGCTGTCAGTTCGAGACGGACTGTCTGAGCATTAGTCGTACACGCTCTCTTACGTTTGCGAATCTAGCCTTGTCTGGCTGCGAAGCTCCCCCAGGACGTGGTGGCTTGGGTGTCACAGCTCCAAGCGGTGGGACAGCTGCCACGCGTGCGCCGTGCCCAAGGTCAAGCGTCCAAAAGAGAAACCAGCCTGTGCGCGGTGCGAGAATCGCAGTATTGTCTGCCAATATTTCTTGACGGAGCGCCCGGGACGCAGACCAGAGAGCGAGATCAATCGCCATAATCACGGCAACAGCACGGAGCCGAGAGTTACTACGAGCCGAGCCACCATCCTTGACATGGAGAGAGAGAGAGAGAGAGAGAGAGAGAGAGGGAGAGAGAGAGACTGCTGCTCGGCTGTTGTTAGGCGTCCACTTGAATCATGTTTCGTTTCAAAGGTATCCGCAGAATCATCCCTCGTCTTTCCGTGAAAACCACTCTTCGCAGCTCTTGTCCAAACTACTTGTCACCGTATCCATCCTCAAAACGCAGAGCATACTAAAGCGTTTCTTCCCACGGGAACTTCTCCCCAACATCTCAATCATAGGTCTAGGTTCTATAAGGAAAGACAAGTCTACTTTACAAGCTCGTCTCATTCCAAGTCATCATGACCATCCTCGCTATCGGATTCTCGATTGAAACGGCAAGGATACAAGTTCCGTCATCAACCAGTTGCGAAAAGAAGTAACACTTGACGGCTCGAGTGGCCGATACGATGGATGCTCGAGGGCCTATCCGCTCGTACGGACGAGCCATGATAGATGATAGTGTATCCGCACTTGTCTGCATCGTCGATGCGCATGCGACAAAGTGGGAGACGGACGAGTTTGCGGCTGCGAGTCAGGAATGGATACACAGGAGGGGATTGAAAAGTGGTGATGAGGCACTCAATCACAGTGGCGCAAAATTACGCAGGCGGTCTGGAATTGGTGATGAGCAATCATTTTTTCATTTGCCCGGCACACCAACATGAACTGTCCACTCCACCCCACCGGTGCGCAAAAATGCGTTGGGAGCCCGACACTGCTTCTCCCATTGGTCCAAAAGCGAGTCCCGGGCGCCAGCGGTCTGGTCAACGAGTCATACTCCTGCCCTTTTCGTGCATGTCCCTCAAATTCTAATTCGCATTCACAGCCAACAATCGGCCCTGCGGGGGGAGGGGCATTTTCTCAGTTTCACGAAAGAGGGATCTCTGCGTGGTAGACCCACTCAAACCATTCGATTGGGTTGGCAGTGGTGAGCCAAGGTCGATCATTGCAGGCGCCGACACAAGCGGGCTGACAGGGGTCATCTCCCCGGTCTTGGCGACCGGGATTTTCTCCGTCGGCTGAAGCAGCCAGAGAAAATCCTGACGCGGGGCCGGATCCGAGCCCGGCTGGGGCCTCTCTGCCTTGTCGAAAACTGTGGTGAAGGCCTGGACCGACTTACCACGCACCACCAAAGCGCATCACCATCAATGACTCCAAGTCTCGTCGGCGACCTACGCGCCAGCACGAACATATGGTGCCAGCATGCAGCGCCGCGAGAGCAGCAACAGCGGTGATGGGCCCCCCTCCCGCAACTACTCCAACGTCGGGCCGAGTACCCTCGCCACCCTCCTTCCTCTCTTCGCACTGACTCTAGCCGTCTACCTGCTCCGCATATGGACGCGCGTACGTCCTAGATGTCGACTCAACGCTGCCGACTACATGATAACGGTGGCTACGGTAAGGGGCTTCTGCTTTTTGGCGCTACACGCTTCACCCCACCGATGATGTGGGCTGACCGGCTGATGAATCGGACTGCCTTCCTCCTTGACTTGATAGATCTCGGAAACATTCTCCATCATCTTGACCACGGTCGCGGTAGCGCACGGGTTCGGACGGCCCACTTCGGCCCTCACACGCTATCAGATCGAGGTGATCGGGACCACGACCTTCACGGCCGCCTTCTTCGGCTTCGCTGCCTCGTGCACCGGCCGCATCTCGGTCGCCTGCCTCCTGCTGCAGATCACACTGTCCCGGACGTGGCGGGCTGCCCTGTGGATGACCATCTCGTTTCAGTCTCTGCTGCTTCTCGGCTGCGAGCTGGTCATCGCCCTGCAGTGCCGGCCGATCCGCGCAAAGTGGGCCAAGGGCATCCCCGGCGCCAAGTGTATCTCGGTACAAGAAAACTGGATCATGGGCTACGTCTTCACCGCCGTGGCCATGTTCAGCGATTTTTTCTTTGCGAGCCTCCCCATGTTTCTCGTATGGAGGCTGACCCGGTCGCCCGTGGAGAGGCTGCTGCTGTCGGTGCTCCTGGGGCTCGGGCTGCTCGGTGTAGGTGCCGGGGCTGTGAAGATGGTGACGCTCAAGCAATTCCGAATCGGGTCCGAGAATGTGGTAGCAGATATGATGCCCGTCTACTTGGTATAGTTTTTCCCCGATGAATTGCAAAGGACAACAAGTTTTACCGCCTTGCTGACTTTTTTGCTTGCGTTCAATTCATGGCAGTGGTCGCGAATCGAGGAAATGGTCATCATCGCGGCTGCGTGTGCGCCGCTGCTCAAGGTGCCCATCGAGAACAAACTGTACCAATTGTTTGGTCTTCGTTTCTACCCCGCCACCAGGGACCTCAACGGGCTGCAGACGTCGTCGTTTGAGTTGCCGTCTAATAAGGATGATAATTGCTGGTCGGGTGGGAGGGGGGACGGGACAGTCGTCGTCGGCTCGTCCTACAAGTAGCAGTGGCGTTGGAGCACAGCGTACTACCGTCGCCACCTTGTCTTCGGTGGCGCCTCGAGAACAAGACTGATTTCAATTCTATGAGCTTGGAGCAGAGGTCGATTCTCGGCAGCAAGAGTATATCCATCGGCGTTTTGCGTGCACAGCCTTGCCTCCACTGTGGCGGGTTCTTGTTTGTTATCCACTTACATACCAGTAATTCCGAATTTTAATTAGTTGAACTGAAGTTTTTAAATCGAGGTTAATCTTTTCTCAATTATAATGGTTCCTAGCTACTGCCAGTCTTTACTTGCTAGGCTGGACGTGCCGTACTTGGGCAGCAAGAGACCCGGAAGAGGTCAACTGAGACGCGGCAGACAAAGGGGGGGCCGGGCTGTTTTAGGAAGCAGATCCGCCAGACTGATTTGCAGCGGGCATTAGCTCGGAATTGTCCAGTTCTTATCGAGTTGCGCCCGACGTCATCTCCCGCCGTACCCGATGGCGGCGTGAATACCAAATCCACCTCTCCATCTCCACCAAAGAGCCAGCGTTTCGCTCAGATCTGTCATGACGCTCGGCGCTCCCCTTGGCCCTTTCCCACGTACGCCCCCGGTCTCAACCTCCTCATGTTGTCCAGTTCGGGCAGTCCACCAACCGTGCCTGCATTCTCAGTCGCGGCCCCGCCATCGAATAAGATGTACCCGGTCCGGAGGGTGGGGGTCCTTGACCTTGCGGGAGGACGACAAGTCGGCCACCGCCCGCGTCGGTTACAGGCGCTGCTTCTTTCTCACCAAGATAGGCGTGCGTAGCCCAAGGGCCCGTGGTCGAGTCCAACAGGATGCGGTCCCGGCTTTTCATTGGTCGGGGCGCCTCGACAGGTGGTTTAATGGGGTGTTGATCTCTTGCGCCGTCGGATGACAAAGAGCAACAGAACCACTGCTAAGAGACTGATCGCTCCCGTAACTGCAATGCTCGCGATTGCACCGGCAGAAAAGGAAGAGTTAGATGACCCGGGGGATTCTGATCATGTCGGAGAGGTTCCACCAGAACCTGCGCCTGGGCCTGTCGTGGCTGCCGAACCGGAAGGTGTCAGGGAAGGGGCCAGTTGCGATGGTCGTCTCGGTGTTCCACTCGTTGAACACGCCGGGAAGGTACGTCGCGGTCACCTGAGCAAAACCTCGCGGTTTGCAGAAAAGGCTGGTAGCAAACGGCTTCTCAAATTCGTCGGTGCTGGAAGCTGAAGTCGTCCAGTGTCGCGTCGCAAAGCAGTCGCCACCACGGCTGGTCCATCGCACCGCAGGTCAGCGAGGCGCCCATCCAACACCAGTTTTGCGACAGAACTCACCACGCTAACACTCCAGGCGGTGCCGTGGGACAGGGACCGCTGCCACGCCGATGATGCGTCGGAGCATGAGGTTACGATGAGCGATTCGGACAGGTTACGCGCAGCGTAATGTCTTCCCTAGGCCGACGCGGAATACACAGCGCACGTCGACCATCTCGAACACATGACCGCTTACGCCTCAACGTGTCAGCCCCTTTTCTCCCGAGACAACCAGCGACCCCCTCCGAGACGGACCCACCCGAGCTTCCTTTTCCAGACCACGCACTGTCGCCCCCGCGCGGCGAATGAGAGCCGGGGCACCCGTTGACGCTGGGGATGCCATGATTCCCATGTTGCAACTGCACAGCTGGGTTGGAGGAAGGGTTGAGATATGGCGACAGGGAGTGAGCCGCGCTCAATTTCCACTAGATCTACAGCACCATGCCAGAATCGGCAGTGGGCTTGCAATGGCATGTCTTCAGCCGCACCATTTCGGCTTCGTTTGGGTGGGTCGTCGGATTTCTCCCACTTTCAACAACTCGATTTCTTTGGCCGTGGCATCTGGCAGTGCGCGGGCTTCACGGTGAGGGGCAGCCTTTACCGCGACTCGAAATAATTCTCGCCAACACCGAGCTCGCCAAATGGGCGTCCCCTGCCATGGCGAATATTCTCACCGCTTTGAACTCGCCACAAGCTTACCAGACGTTTCGGCGCACCAGATGGCGGGGGTGTGCGGGGTCTCGCTGAGCTCCTGATCCTCCAGTGCATCTTCGAGACAATGGAGGCCGTCGTCGCCAACGAGTTGGGTGCCGCTGCCCAGCCGTTGCTCCCGAGCAACTTCTTGGACCTGATCGATGGCACCTCAACGGGCGGGCGAGTGTCCCGGGTGACGCTACCTCCTTCGCAACCTGCTGCTTGCCGCTAACTACTGCGGTTCTACCAGTCTCATCGCGCTTCTCGTTGGCAGACTCAGGATGCCCCATATCCGAGACGATGGCAACGTGCAAGGACCTGTCACAGCATATCTTCCCTTCACAGAGGAAGCTGGATCTCTAAGCGAGTGGCACTGGCGACTGCCAAAACGGTCTACGACTCAAGCGTCTTCGCGAGACCGAGATGCGTAGTATTCTGGAGCAAAAGGCGGGCAGTCCGGATATTAGGATGGTAGAGGAAGACAACTCTGCCTGCCGCGTGTTTTGTGTGTGCCACCCGAATGCACACGACCTCATCAATCCTCGTACGAACGTATACACCACGCGACCCCGGTCAGGCAAACCATCCTGTCAAGATCTGGCAAGCAGTACGGACAACATCGGCGGCCCCGCCCACCTTCGACGAAAGCAGCCCGCTTCCTCCTTAAAGTAGTCCAGGCTAGGCTTGCGCCCAGATTTCGCTGGACTGCAAAGATGTAGCGTCCAAGTTCGTCAAAAAGGCCCCACGGGACGGCAGATCCACGAAGCTGGGCGGTACTTTCCGCTTAACGTTCCCCGGAGGCTTCATGCGGTTCGGATCGATGAGTGGAAAAGCACCAGGCCGTGCAAGAGTACGTTGAGACATATCTGGAGACGATGAGCCGGCAGCTCGACCAATACGCTCGCACATTATTGGACGCTTCGGGCTACGGGGCCAAGCCTCATGCATGCTCACAGCCCTTGGGCACAGGCAAGCTGGATCTATACCGCACCCCAACATAAAGAATCAGCGGCGTGGCTTGCCAAGACAGC